>Ga0187766_10001800_pt1 | contig 12622 bp, 9 predicted proteins | sample 0216_QUI02_MP05__4_FD_132971 | JGI IMG/M metagenome (GOLD analysis project Ga0187766, IMG submission 132971) | Tropical peat soil microbial communities from peatlands in Department of Meta, Colombia - 0216_QUI02_MP05_20_MG | ecosystem: Environmental > Terrestrial > Soil > Wetlands > Peat ... | reverse complement strand
GGATGGGATTTCTTGAGGGAGAAACAGCGGAAAAACCACAGATGCCCGTAGTTTTTGCGCTCGCGAAATATAGAGGCTTTTAGGGTCAGCGCGTACGGGGCAAGGCGCTGCGATTGCGACTACAGTGGGCAACAATTCGGCGTGGCAGGCGTCGTTCTGGAGCGGAGCGCAGGCACAGCGCAGCAGCACGAGAGACTTAACAAGCTTTTGTCCCGGGTGCTAGGCTGTCTGACAATTCGGCGGACCAATACGCCGTACCCTGGTTACGGGAAGACATCGAGAGTTAGAACAACGCCGCACGCGGCATTGCTTTTCTGAACCACGGAGTTTCACCGATGAGAGCAGCCGAATCTGCCTCCCGCCGAGGCTATCGCATCGTCAGAACCATCGCGCTCGCATCCGCTTTCGCGGCATGCCTTGTCACTGGGCGGGGAATGGCTGCCGACGCCTCCTCGGCAGCCGCCACCTCCGCGAGCTCCGATCAGCTCCAAGAGGTTGTGGTTACGGCGACGCGCCGCCAGGAGACCTCTTTCAACACGGCGATCGGGATTGACGCTCTCCCGGCACAGACGCTCCAGACGTATGCCGTGTCGAGCCTCCAGGACTTGAACAAGATCGACTCTTCCGTAAACGTCAACAACTTTGGCGCGACTCAGCAGCAGCTGGTCATCCGCGGCATTTCATCGAACATCGCGAACACGACGGGGTTGTATCTGGACGAATCCCCGTTGGTCGGCGGATTCCAGAACAACTTCCGCGGCGACGGCACCCCGGGTCTGCGCATGATCGACGTCGAGCGCGTCGAGGTCCTCAAGGGCCCCCAGGGCACTCTGTTCGGATCGGGTTCGATGGATGGCACGGTGCGGCTGATTTCAAACAAGCCCAATCTGAGCAGCCTTGGCGGATCTTTCACTGTCGATGCCGCCAGCGTCGACCATGGCAACGCGTTTTACTCGGGTAACGGGGTCTTCAACCTCCCGATTGGCGATAGCTTTGGCGTGCGTCTCGTGGGTTGGGGCGAGTGGGGCGGAGGTTTCATCGATCAGACGATCAACGGGACAACAATCAAGGACATCAATAACGTAAACCTGGCCGGCGGACGGTTTATGGCCTTATGGCGGCCCGCATCTTCTTTCACTCTCACCGCTTCGGTGAACTACCAGAACGCGAACGTCAACGGAGTTCAGTACTGGAACCCCAGTGCCGGACAGTGGAACAACAACGAGCAGTCTTTGGCGCCGTACCACGACGATTACACGCTCATCAACGTGACCGGCGACTGGGATGTGGGTGCCGGCGACATCCTTGGGATATACACCCACGGCAAGAAATACACCCTGCAGGGGTTCGACAGCACTCCGACGAACTGCAGCTTTGGGCTGTGCCCGCCTTTGGTACCACCGCTCTCCTTCGTGCCGGAGCTCTCGTTCAGCGATAACACAGGCGAATTGCGCTTCGTTTCGAAGTTCAAGAGCCCGATTCAGCTCGTCGTTGGCGCGTACTACGAAGCGGACACGAGCACGTTCAACGGCAGCGCCGTCTATGACATCCCCAGCGGCCAGGTGGCGTGCATCGATCTTTGGGATTGCGAGGGCAAGGGGCTGCGAAACCCGGGCAACAACTTCACCGGCGTGCCAGCCAACTACCTGGAATTCGGTACGATCGATCAGACGACCATCGATCAGTGGGCGGGCTACGCGCAAGTCGACTGGACGATCATTGAACCACTGATATTGACCGTTGGCGGGCGGTATTTCTCAGCGACGATCAAGGATGTCGTGCAGAGTACCCAGGACATCGCCCCGCCGAACGCCTGCAACTGGGTGTTCGGCTGCGTAACCACCCCCTACGTGACCTTCAACGGTTCGACCAATCAGTCGAAGCCGACTTACAACGTCGCACTTCTGTGGAAGGTCTCGCCCGAAGTCAACCTGTACGCGCGTGCCGCATCCGGTTTCCGCATCGGCGGTATCAACACGGACTATAACCCGGCGAATCTTCCGCAGGTTCCGCTCTCTTACGAGCCCGATAGTCTTTGGGACTATGAGCTCGGCATTAAGAGTTATCTCCTCGAGCGCAAGCTCTATCTTGATCTGACTGTCTATCACCTTGATTGGACGAATCAGCATATCAACGCGATCGCGAACGGCGCATTCGAGTACACCCTGAACGCAGGCAAGACGACCACCGATGGCGCCGAGCTCAATATCAACTGGTTGCTCGCTCACGGCTTCACGGTTCTTGGCGGAGTGGCCTACAACAACGCGCAGCTCGCCGAGACGCTGCCACCAGATGTCACCGCAGCCGGCAACGGCGGCAACAAAGGCGACCCACTGCCACTTTCACCCAAGTGGGTCGCTAATCTCGGAGGTAACTATGATTTCACGCTCGGTAGCGGGTTACGGGGCTACGCCAACGCGAGCGTCAACTACCGCAGCAGCACACAACTCGGCTTCAATCCCACCGACCTGTTCTACGCGGTGCTGCCGTCGTACACGCTGCTGGATGCCAAGGTCGGCATTCGCTGGAGTCATTACGACCTCGGGCTCTTCGGTCAGAACCTGACCAACAAGGCGGCTTATTCGGGCATGCAGTACACGACGGACGGGATACGGGTCTTCTCGCCCCGGCCGCTCACGATCGGGCTGAGCTTCACGGGATCTTTCTTTTAGGCGTTCCACGCGGCCGCCGCTTGCAAATTCGTGGCGCACGGCAGGTCGCCGTGCGCCACGGGCGTTTAAAGGGGCGCGTGGCGATTTGCGAAACTCCGCCCTTCGACACTAATTCAGCCAGTTTGGGCCGCGCCGACCCGCGCGGGTTCAGGCCCGTTGTGCCGCGGTGGCTTTTCCTAGATCGGGCAGAAGGCCGGTCAGAAGCCCGATGATCGGCAGGAACGCGCAGATCTGGTACACGAGCTCGAGGCCGAGGTGGTCGGCAAGCTTGCCGAGCACAGCCGCCCCGATGCTTCCCATACCGAACGCGAGCCCAAAGAAAAGTCCGGCGACGGTTCCAGTGCGCCCGGGCAAGAGGTCTTGCGCATAGACCACGATGGCTGGAAACGCTGACGCGAGAATGAGGCCGATCGGCACGGTGAGCAGGGTCGTCCAGAAAAGGTTCGCGTGCGGGAGAGCCAGCGTGAAAGGCAGGACGCCGAGAATCGAGGCCCAGATGATGTATTTGCTCCCCAGCCGATCCCCTAGCGGCCCGCCGATAACCCCTCCGAGTGCCACTGAGCCGAGGAATACGAAGAGAAGTAGCTGGGCATTGCGGACCGAGACCTGGAAGTGCTCGATCAGATAGAAGGTGTAGTAGCTCGTGAGACTCGCGAGATAGAAGTACTTCGAGAAAATGAGCGCGAGCAGCACAGCGAGCGCGAGTAGCACGTGTGCGCGTGGGGCTGGGGGTCTTAGCTCCGCTGCCCGCGCGAGCCGCGTGAGGCCGTGCGTCTTGTACCAGTGCCCGACGTTGATCAGCACGAACATGCCAAGAAGGGCGACGCCCGAGAACCAGGCGACACTCTTCTGGCCGTACGGCAGCACAACGAAGGCCGCGAGCAGCGGCCCGGCTGCGGACCCGAAGCTTCCACCGACCTGAAACACCGATTGCGCGAGCCCGTGCCGTCCGCCCGAGGCCATGCGCGCGACGCGCGAGGATTCGGGGTGAAAGACCGAAGAGCCGGTGCCGATCAGCGCGGCCGCGACGAGGAGCGTTGCGTAGCTGGCCGCAAAAGCGAGGAGCACGAGCCCGAGGAGCGTGAAGGCCATCCCGGCGGCAAGTGAGTAGGGGCGCGGGGTGCGGTCGGCGAGGGCGCCGACGAGGGGCTGCAGGAGCGAGGCGGTGATCTGAAAGGTGAAGGTGAGAAGCCCGATCTGCCCGAAGCTCAGCCGGTAGGAGCTCTTAAGCATCGGGTAGAGCGCCGGCAGGAGCGACTGCATCATGTCATTGAGCAGGTGACAGAAGCTGATCGCTGCGAGGATCCCCACCGCCGTGCGGCCGGCAGTGTGGGCGACGGCGAGCGCCGGGGCAGGGGCTGATTCGCTCAAGCGGGGCGCGCTCCTCTCAGGGATGCCCTCTCCGCGGGGCTTAATGGCGCGATGCCACTGTGCCGCAATCGCCGCACAAAGCCCATCTCTCCTCTTAGGGGTGGGGCGACCGAGCTGGCATGGCAACGCGATGCTCTCCTGAACGTGGCAACCGCGCCCGGGCTCATTTAATGTGGCGCGCCGCGGCCCTGGCGGAGCCGCAGGGGACCGGGAAGGAACAGACATGAAAGATCTGACGCAGGGTTCGATCGTCCGGCAGTTGGTGGCGCTCGGCGTGCCGATCGCGATCGGCATGCTGTTTCAGACACTGTACTTCCTGGTCGATCTTTATTTCGTCGCCCGGCTCGGCGACGTGGCGATTGCCGGCGTCAGCACCTCTGGGACCGTAACCTTCGTGATCCTGGCGCTCACCCAGATGCTGGGCGTTGGCACGGTCGCACTCGTCGCGCAGGCGGTTGGCCGCAAGGATCAGGCCGAGGCGAACCTCGTCTTCAATCAGTCGGTGCTGCTCTCGGCGATCTGCGGCGCGCTCACGCTCGCTGCAGGGTTCCTCTTCGGCGGCCCGTTCGTACGCTCCCTCGCTGCCGATCCGGCGGCGGCCGCGGCCGGTGTGGCGTACCTCTACTGGTATACCCCCGGGCTTGCGTTGCAATTCGCAATGGTTGCGCTCGGTTCGGCGCTTCGCGGAACGGGCATCGTGCAGCCGACGATGATCGTGCAGATGCTGACCGTCATCCTGAACACGATACTCGCTCCGGTTCTGATCGCCGGCTGGGGCACCCATCATCCGCTCGGCACCGCCGGGGCGGGACTTGCCAGCAGTATCGCGGTGGCCGCGGGGGTGGCCTTTCTCTGGATCTACTTCGTACGGCTCGAGCACTACGTGAAGCTGCGGCCGGCCGAGTGGCGCCCGGATCCCCCGCTCATCCGTAGGATCCTCAATGTCGGACTTCCCGCCGGGGGTGAGTTCCTCATGATGTTCGTGATCCTCGGAGTGATCTACTGGGCGATCCGCGGGTTTGGGCCGGCGGCGCAGGCGGGATTTGGGATCGGCGGGCGGGTGATGCAGGCGCTCTTCCTGCCCGTGATGGCGCTCGCGTTCGCAGCCACGCCCCTCGCCGGGCAGAACTATGGCGCGAAGCGCTACGGGCGCGTGCGCGAGACCTTTCGCGCCGCCGCGCTCGTCAGCTCCGCCCTCATGCTCGCCATCACGCTCTTCTGTCAGTCGCGGCCAGAGCTCCTGATCGAGGGCTTCTCACGCGACCCGCAGGTGGTGGCGGTAGGAGCGCCCTACCTGCGGATCATCTCCTGGAATTTCATCGCGACCGGACTGATCTTCACCTGCTCGGGCATGTTCCAGGCGCTCGGCAATACCTGGCCCTCGCTTCTGAGCTCGGCCTCACGGCTCCTTACCTTCGTGTTGCCGGTCGTGCTCATGTCACGACAGCCACAATTCGCCCTTACACAGGTGTGGTACCTCTCGGTCGCGACGGTGACGCTGCAGGCACTGACGAGCCTCGTGCTCCTGTGGCGTGAGTTTCGGCGCAAGCTCGCCACACCACCCGCCGACGCCGGCGGTGTCGCGGTCCCGATGGCTCCGGCCGCCGACGCCGGTCAGGGCTGACGTTTGCTCGGCGGTTCCTCGCCGGGCTTGGGATCGGCGAGCGGGAAGGACTGCACCCCGCTGTTGCTCGAGGCTGAGGGGGGCGTCGCTCCGGTCGGCGCCGGAGTGTCATTACTCGCCGCAGCGACATGTTGGGTTCCAGTGCTGGCCACTATCGTGGCGAGGAAGCGCCGGGCCGATTCGTCATCGGAAGTCACGGCGCCCGACATGATGTCTCCGGAGGCGACGCCGGGCTTTTTGTAGAAGTTCGCGTCCGCCTTGTCGTCGATGCTGAGCACCGAACCATCGAGCGCGATACCCGCGAACACGCCGCGGGTGCGGGAATAAGAGTAGACCTCGGCCTTGAGGAAGGGGTCGGTGGCGGCAGAAGCCTGCCGCCCGACGGGACCGGCGGCGACCGAAGCATCGGCGCCGAGCGTGATCTTGCCGCCGTTGATGCCCTCGATCCCCCGCGCCGTCGTGAAGACGAGCACGATATCGGTCGACTGCACACCCCACTGGAAGCCGAAGCTCCCGCCCGTCAGGGTGACGAACACCGGGTCGGTGAAATTACCCTGCTTGTCGCGCACCACGAGGACTCCATGGCCGCGGTCGCCTCCGAGGAAGAAAGCGAGCTTGGTGAGGTCGGGGATGACGGCGATGCCGTATGCCCGCTGGAGAAGCCGATCCGGGATCGATTGGTCGCGTGTGGCGCGTAGTTCCTGGAGAACCTCGCTGGCGATGAGCAGGCGTCCTTCCTCGCGGGCCTGCGCATGGGCGCTGGCGGCAGTTATGGCGAGTGCCAACCCAGTGACTAGCGTGTGGAGATAGGTACGGATGCGCATGTTGAGAAATCCTCTTTCCGGCGTTCGAGTGTCGCGACTCACCGACATTCAGCGAACGCCGGGCCGCAACCCGGAGACGTAGCTTAACTCACTCGCGCGCAATTTGCGCGATGCACAAACGCCCGAGCTGCCACCGCCGGCATTCAGCGGGGGTTCAGCCGTGCGCGCCGCTTCAGAACCAGATCGATATGAAGCCTTGGAAGATGTTCGCGTTCAGCTTGTAGAGCGGCTCGTTGCCGGCGCCGTACTCGGCAGCGAGCAGCGCGTTACGGAAATCCGCGTAATTGATGTAGAGGTGATCGTAGCGGAAGTTGACCGTGCTCTGGTTGATCCAGCGCGCCCAGGGCACGTTGAACTTGTAGGCGACGCCGAAGCCCAGATCGTAGTCCTGGTACTGCGCGAGTTCGCGGTCGCGTGCCATGTAGTTCTGATAGTTGGCGGTCGGAAAGATGTCGGCGTAGAAAGAGGCATGCGTCTGCGTGTAGTAGCGCACGATGAAGTCGAAGATGAAGTTCCTGTGCGGCAGTGTGTAGTCGGCCTCGATGGTGCTCGCGCGGATGGCCCAGGTGTCCGAGAAGTAGCGATAGCTGACAGAGAGCGCGGCACGCCAGGGCAGGTAGTACTTGAGGACGAGCGATGCTGCATTGCTCGTGCGGGTGTTGGGATAGACCTGGTCGGCGAGCGTGAAACCCTCGCCCACCCCCGGTGAGTAATAGCGGATCTTGCGGTACGGGTTGGCCAGGTAACCCTGATCGGTAAGCATCTCGTAGTTGAAGATAGCGATCAGATTGCGTGTCACGATCTGACTTAGCGAGAGCGAGTAGCCGAGATGATCGGATTGCTCGTGGAAGGTGGGATCGTTGACGATCTCGCCGTCCGGGTTCTTGATGTCGCGGTATATCTGGTCCCAGGCGCGCGTGTAGCCGAGGGTGAGCGTCGTCAGATCGCCGAACATGTCCTGACTGACCGAGTAGAAAGTGGTGTTCGCGATGTAGTCGGGCTCCTTGCTGTGGATGTAGCCCGCGCTGAAGGTGGTCTTGCCGTAGAGGTAGTCGATGCCGACATTCTCCTGACGGCGCGTCTCCTTGTAGGGGCTCGCGGAGAGTTTCACATCGATCGAGGCGCTCGAGATCATGTCCTCGTAGTACCCGGCGGTGAGCGAGAGATTGTCGCCGACGTTCTTGCGCAGTAGGAGCGAGGGGCCCTGGACGGTGATATCGCCACCATCGTAACTGTGCCAGAGGAAATCAAAGCGATCCGGGGGTAACACCCCCCCGAGCGCGGGCCCGACGGTCAGGCCAAGCGCGAGCAGGATGCGCGCGCGGGGACTTAAGCCCGCTCCGGGGCGCCGCGAGCGATAAGCGCTCAGTTGCATCCGCAGCCGCCGCCGACGCTGCCGGTCGCGCCGTGGGCGCCCTCACGCGTCTCGAGTGCATGCTGCAGGTAGCCCCTCGAAACCGGATCGCGGTCGAAGGCCATGATGGGATCGGCGAAATGCTCGCGCTCGTAGGGCTTGACCCACGGGGTCATGGTGCAGCCCGCGAGCGCGGCGAACGCGAGGGCGAGCGACAACACTCGTCCGAGTCCGCCACTCTTTAAACGGCGCATGGTGCTACTCGCGGATGAGCGTGCGGATGCTGTCGAGATACTCGTTCTCGTCGCCGGGCTTGTAGCCGTGGTGCAGGACGCGCAACTTGCCGTTGCGATCGATGATCACGGTGCTCGGCATCCCAGCGACGTCGTAGAGTTTGCTCACCTTGCTGTCGCGATCGTAGAGGATGGGAAAGCTGACCGGCGTCTGCTTCAGCCAATCGTCCGCCGCTTTCGAGTCCGGTTCCACGTTGACGCCGAGCAGCGTGAAGCCGAGCTTATTGTATTTCTTGTAGATGCTCTCGAGCAGCGGCATTTCCTGGCGGCACGGCCCGCACCAGCTGGCCCAGAAGTTGAGCATCACCACCTGCCCGTGGTACTGAGCGAGGCTCACATCCTTGCCACCGCGCGCTGCGAGCGTGAATTGCGGCGCCGGCCCTCCGGTGGAACCGGCGAGCGCCGGCAAGATCACCGCAAGGGCAACTAAGATTCCTGCAATCCGGGTTCTCATCGTGCGTCCCTCTAGAAAAAGACATTCACCGCAAACGTCGCCTGAATGTTGTTGGTGAGCTTCGTGGTGCCGAGCAGACTCGACTGAAACACCCGATCCTGCACGGCGATGCGCAGCGCCAGCCAGTCGGACGGCACGACGCAGTAACCGGCGCCGAAGTTCACCGTGAACATCGTATCCCCGGCGAAATCGGTGGCGCCGAGGCCGCCGAGGATATAGAAAGCGCTCGTCATGGCGGTGCCCCGACCGAGGAAGGCCTCGCCAGGGAGGAAGTTGTAGCCGAGCGAGAGATCGTAGAATGTGAAGAGCCTCTCAGACTCGGTAAGGAGCCTGAGGTTGCCGTTCAGCGTCTCGTAGCTGGTGAGCCCCGCGCGCGAGCGGCCGACGTCGCCCTGGAAGAAGAAATCCTCGGTGATGTGATAGGCGGCCGAGAGGCCGTAGACCTCCTGGCTGCCGAAGTCTTCAATCGACAACACTCCGTAGTAGGCGCCGAGCTCGAAGTTCGAGCTCTTGATGCGCGGCACGGTGATCTGACGGCGCGTCACTTCGGGTTCGACGACGCGCGGCGGGGCATTTTCCTGATCGGGCGCCGAAACGGGGTTGGGACCGCCGCTCTCGGTGCTGCCCGAGGCGTTCTTCGGAGTGCCGTGATGGAACCAGCCGCTCACGGTGGAGCAGCCGGAAAGGGCGACGACCACGAGCGTCAGAAGAAGAACGCGAGACCCAGTTTCCATTCGTCAACTTCCTCGTTCGAGGTGCGCGTCGTGAAAATGTAGTGAGCCGCGTACTGAGCGCGCAGGAAAAACCGCCGCGAGAGATAGAAACGCAGACCCACCCCGACGTAGGCGGTGGGTTCGTTGCGATTCGCCGGCTGCACGAGCGTCGCCTTGGGTTCGATATGCACCTCGCCGAGCCCGATCAGCAGCAGCGGCGAGCAGCGCGCCTCGGGCCATACTACGTGATCGAAGCCGATGTCTCCTGTGACGCCGTTCGAGTAGCGGCCGAGAAATTGTCCGAGCGAACCCTCGACTGCGAGGTGCGGGTTGATCGACACCGAAGCGTAAGCGGAAATCAGCGAGGCGCCGCCGTACTGTCCGGGCATGACGCCGAACTCCCAAAGATGCGAGGCGAAGCCGGCGCGGTCGCCGAGGTCGAACTTGAAGGGCGTGCCGTCCGCATACGCGGTTTTGAGCATGTCGGCTTGCGAGGCCCAGCCCTCCACCCCGCGCTCGGTGCGCACCTTGAACCAGTCGGTGCGCCGGAAGAGCACATCGATGCTTTCCGCGCGTGGCACTGCGTGAAACACCGGATAACCGCGTCCGGGTCCGGTATGGAGCTCGAGGTATGGCTCGGTCACGAAGAGCTGCAGGTACTCGCGCGCGCGACACAGGGTGGGGGAGAGCAAGATTGCCAGCAGCATCAGGCCCGCAAGCGCACACTGCCGCGCCTGCCGGTTCAAGTCCGTCCTTTGCTCAATTGACCGGTACCGTCGGATCGAAGGGGTTGTTGAAGTACTGCGCGCCAATATCGAGCCACTCCGACACCAGGCGAAGCTCCGCCGGGCTCAGATAGCCCGCGTGCGTGCTCCCGGAACCTGCCGCGAAGCGGTTCAGGAACGCAGCTGAGAGGGCGCCATTCGCGCTGCCGGCATTCAGGTACGGACCCACCGCTGTCTGCTGGCCCATGATAGCGATGTTGTGCGCGAACAGCAGCTGCTCGTATGAGGTGTACGGCACGGTTCCGGCAGCTCCTGCGGTCAGATCGAGATTGCCCGCGGGCACCGGAGTCGCGCCCGCAGCGGCCGGGTTGTGACAGCCGACCTGCGTGCAGGTGTTGTTGGCAGTTACAACTCCCATCGCATTCGTCGTCGTCCGCTGGTAATCCCAGAGCGGTTGGATGTGCTCGGGGTAGTTGATCTGGATGCGGCAGTTCGATGCCCAGGCGGTGATGCAGACCGCGCTCGCCGGGAAGGGCGTATGAAACTCGGTGGCATCGTCATAACGGTAGAAGATCGATGGGTTCAGCGTGGTCACCGTTGGGTCGGTCCACACGTCGGTGTAGATCACATTGAGCGTCGGCACCATCTGCGCACAGGGCGGAGTGTCGCTCGCGCAGCTGACCGTCATGCGCGCCTCGGCCATGGTGACGCCCTTGGCCTGCGGAATGAACGCCCCCGCGCCCGAGGGAATGGTGTTCGGGAAGGCCTGGTTGGCAACCGGCGCTCCTAACCAGGCGGATGAGAAAAGCCCCGCGCGCCCGTGCGAGACGGGCATGGCGACGCCTGCCTGGGGCTCGTGACAGCCGTTGCAGCTCGCGACCTCGCCCGGCTGCACCTGCAGCCACACACCCTGCACGGGGCCGAAGCGGCGTGCATTCGAATCGAGGACACTCAGGCGCAGCGCAACTTGCGCCGGCACCTCAATGCGCACAGAGCCATCGGGCTCAATCGGCGCGTAGCCGAGGATTTCAATCATGTAATTGCTCGCGCCAAAGGCGTTCGGCGACAGATTGACGATCGTCGGATCGGGGATCGAGACCGCTTTCTCAAGACGGATGAAGCGCGCCGGGCGCTGCGCCGCCGTGGTGAGTGCGGGATTCGCGACCGTAGCAATATCGGGCACCGCTTTGCTGACGCCATCGAAGTCGTAAACACTCCTTATATCTATGACGCCGACTCCGGCCTGCACCCAGTTCTGATTGGCGGGTACCTGGTCCGGGATGGGTTGCGGCAGCGGGCGGGGCTGCCCTACCGCCACATCCGTCACCATGATCCCTTCGACCGGCTGCATGATCGGCAGCATCGTGTTCGTGTTCGGATCGAACATCCACACGCTGTAGAGCGGCGGTGCGCTCGTCGGGTTCGGTGCGGCGAGCCCGGCGGCGGTGCAGGGCACGATTGCCGGCGGGGTTTGTGTGGTATCGAGCAGGCGGCAGTCGCTCCAGCTCACGAGCACGCGCCCGCTGCCATCGAGCAGCGGATAGCCTGAGTTGAAGCGCCCCCCGGGCGAGGGTCCGGGGATCGTGATCACCTGGTTCGGAGTTGCCGGTGCCTGCGGCGGAGTACTGATCGTCGTCGTCGCATAGGCGAGAAGCGGCTGCGGCGTGTTCTCGACGTAGTGCGTGCCGTCGATGATGACGAGATTGCCGCCGTAGTCGACGTCGGTGTACTGGCGCATGAGTGCGAGAATGCGGCTGTCCTGCATTTGGTGCGGATGCACGAACTCGATGGTCGCGTTGTTGGTGCCGGTGGCGTGACTGTTGGCGCCGTAGTAGAGCTCAAGATCCGTACCGTCGGGATTCGCCGAGTAAAGCGACATCTCATTCTTGCCGTACGCCGCCATGTTGTCCCACCGCGCCCAGAGCACCCGGCCGTCGGCGAGCACGGTGGCGTCGCGGTCGTGACTCTGGTTGAAGGAGATCTGGTGGATATTGGTGCCGTCGGCATTCATCACTTCCAACACGAACGCGGTCTCGGTGCGGTCTTCATCGAGCGCCGAGAAGCCCGGGTTACCCTGATCGATGAGGATGCCCTGTGACTGGGTCTGCCGGGTCGAGGAGAAGACGATGCGCCCGTCGGGCAGGTAGTGCGGGGAGACGTCATTGACAGTGAGCGGATCGGGGTCATTCGCCGGATTGATGACCGGCGCCAGAGTATTGCTCGCGACCGTGTACTGATAGATGCGCCACGAGGGTGGCTTCTTCGGGTCCTGATTCTTAGCGAGCGGGCCGCGCATCGCGAAGATGACCAGGCTACCGTCCGCTGAGGTGTCGACGTCCTTCACGTCCCAGCTGGCACCCGCCGTAATGCGCGTCGTGATGTTGGTTTCGATTGCGCTCGGGGAGGCGGCCGAGCGCATGTAAAGATCCGCCGAGGGCACGGCATCGCGTATCACGCGCAGGTCATCCTGCACGAGGTTGCCCGCTTGATCGGTGGGCACGGTGCGCTTCACGTAGAAGATCGGGAAATCCACCGTCGCCGGATCGGCGAGTTGGCTGTTGCCGAGATTGACGCTGCCGCCCGGGCTGCAGG
>Ga0187766_10001799_pt1 | contig 12629 bp, 13 predicted proteins | sample 0216_QUI02_MP05__4_FD_132971 | JGI IMG/M metagenome (GOLD analysis project Ga0187766, IMG submission 132971) | Tropical peat soil microbial communities from peatlands in Department of Meta, Colombia - 0216_QUI02_MP05_20_MG | ecosystem: Environmental > Terrestrial > Soil > Wetlands > Peat ... | reverse complement strand
GTAGCAGGCCGCTGAAAAAGGCCCATCTGCGGCGTTGGCGCGCTCGCGCACTCCCTGCGGCGTACCCGGCGTACGCCTCAGTCGGCGCTTCGCGCGCCGCCTTGCATCTGGACCTTTTTGAGCAGCCTGCGAAAGAGCAGGTTTATCAGCGCCCGCCTCAGGCGGGCTAGTGTCCGTGCCCGTTCCCGCGTCGCGGGCCTGACCCGGGAAACGGCCTTTGCCACAACCGGAGGCGTTGCGGCTTTGGTGGGCCGTCGGGAACGGGAACGGGTACGGGAACGGGAACGGAGAGAGGGGGGCGGGGTGGAGTTCCTCTGGGACCTGTTCCACCAGATCTACAACGTGGAGTGGCTGGTTCGCGTCGGCGGGCTCGCCCTCATCACGGCCATCGTCTTCGCGGAGACGGGCCTCATGGTGGGGTTCTTCCTGCCCGGGGATTCGCTCCTGGTCACGGCGGGGCTCTTCGCGGCCCGGGGGGACTTGACCCTCTGGACCCTCAATTCCCTCGTCTCCCTGGCGGCCATCGCCGGGGATAGTCTGGGCTACGGCATCGGCGCCCGCGTGGGGCCCAGGATCTTCACCCGCGAAGATTCCCTCCTCTTCAACAAGAAGCACCTGATCACCACCAAGGAGTTCTACGACCGGCACGGCGGGTTCACCATCGTGATCGCCCGCTTCATGCCCATCATCCGCACCTTCGCGCCGGTGGTGGCGGGCGTGGGTGCCATGCACTACTCGCGCTTCCTCTCGTACAACGTCTTCGGCGGGATCGGCTGGGTCGTCAGCATGACGTCCGTCGGGTACTTCCTGGGGCGGCTGGTGCCGGGGATCGACAAGCACATCGAAGTGGTCATCGCCGTCGTCATCTTCCTGTCCCTGCTGCCCGGCATCATCAAGTTCGCGCGGGCGCGCTGGGGCGCCCGCCGGCCCGCCATCCAGCCGGGCCCGCCGAGTCCCTGACCCCGTCCGCCCCGCCGCCGGCTCTCCGGGCGTCGTGCGGGGCGCGCATCTCCGACCGTCTCGTGAGAGCGCGAGAAGTCCGAGGAGGATGTATGCCGGTCATCGACCTGCACCACCACATCGTGATCCCCGAGGCCGCGGAGCTGGCGCGGAAGGAGCAGGCCGGGCGCCCCCAGCACGCGGACACCTTCGACGGGTTCACCCCCCCCGTCTCGATGGAGTACAACAAGGCGCAGGCCGCCCGTCTGGGGCCCAAGTTCTTCGACGTGGCCGAGAAGCGACGGGACCTGCAGCGGGACCGGATCGACGTGGCCGTGGTCTCGCCCCACCCCGGCGGGTTCCACTACTGGGCCACGGGCCCCGCAGGGGACGAGATCGTCCGCCTCACCAACGATGGGATCGCCGCCTACTGCAAGGCCACCCCGGAAATCTTCTGGGGGCTGGGCATCGTCCCGCTCCAGAACGGCGGCCGGGCGGCGGCGGCCGAGCTGGAGCGGGCCCTGGGCCTGGGGCTCAAGGGCGTGGCCATCGGCACCACGGTGAACGCCCGCCCGCTGGACGACGCGGACTTCGAACCCTTCTGGGCGGCGGCGGGCCGTTCGGGGGCGCTGGTCTTGCTCCATCCGGACTTCGCGGCCTTCCAGCCCCTCTTCCCCTACTATCTGGTCAACATCATCGGCAACCCGCTGGCCACGACCACCACGGTGACGCGGCTGATCCTCTCCGGCCACTTCGAACGCCATCGGGGCATCCGGCTGCTGGCGGTGCACGCGGGCGGCTACCTACCCTTCGCCCGCGGCCGGCTGGACCACGGCTGGACGGTGCGCCCGGAGGCCAAGGTCCACACGCCCAAGCCCCCCAGCGCCTATTTCGAGGGCCTCTACTTCGACGCCATCACGTTCTACGGCCCCGCCCTGCGCTACATGGTGGAGACCCTGGGCGCCGACCGGATCGTGCTGGGGACAGATTACCCGTTCGACATGATGCTGCCCGACCCGGTCGGCTTCGTGGAGGGGGCGGGCCTGGGCGCGGAGGCCCAGCGGAAGATCCTGGGCGGGAACGCCGCCCGCCTGCTGGGACTCTGAGGCCGCGGCCTGCGCCGTCCGGCGGCCGCATGCCTTCGCCATGCTTACCGATTTCCCAGCCTGCTCCCCTGAGGTCGGGAACGGGTGCGGATCGGGCGGCCGGGCATCGCACCGCGCGGATCGCCCCCGGCGGGTGGTGCCTCGCGACGCCGGTTCCCCCGGGGCGCCTTCGGACGCCCTTGTGCACTAACACCTTGACGCCGGCCCTCCCTTGGTCAACAATTCCTGCGCACGCGCGCATGGTGAGGGACCGTATGGCGCGAAGGGCGTGGGGCACGCGAAGGAAGCCATGAGCGAGCAACTGCGGGTGCGGTTCGCGCCGAGCCCCACGGGCTACCTCCACGTGGGCGGGGCGCGCACGGCCCTCTACAACTGGCTCTTCGCCCGCCACGCGCGCGGGACCTTCATCCTGCGCATCGAGGACACGGACGTGGAGCGGTCCACCGAGGAGGCCACCCGCGCCATCCTGGACTCCTTGCGCTGGCTGGACCTGGACTGGGACGAAGGGCCGGAGACCGGGGGCCCGGCGGGGCCGTACCGCCAATTGGAGCGGATGGACCTGTACCGGGAGCATGCCCGGAGGCTGGCCGAGGCCGGCCGCGTCTACCCCTGCACCTGCACGGCGGAGGAGCGGGAGGCCCGGCGGAAGGCGGCCCTGGCGGCGAAACGTCCGCCCCGCGGCCTCTGCCCCTGCCGCGAACGCGGCCCGGAGGCGGGCCGCCCGGCGGCGCTGCGTTTCGCCGTGCCCGCGGCAGGGCGGACGGCGTGGCGGGACGTCATCCACGGGGACGTGGGCTTCGACCACACGGAGATCGACGACTTCGTCATCCTGCGGGCGGACGGCCTGCCCATCTACAACTTCGCGGCCGTGGTGGACGACGCCCTGATGCGCATCACCCACGTGATCCGCGGGGACGATCACATCTCCAACACGCCGCGCCAGATCCTCCTCTACGGGGCCCTGGGCTATCCCGTGCCGGCCTTCGCCCACATCCCCATGATCCTGGGGGCGGACCGCACGCGCCTCAGCAAGCGCCACGGCGCCACCTCGGTGGAGGCCTACCGCGACCTGGGGTACCTGCCCGCGGCGATGGTGAACTACCTGGTGCGCCTGGGCTGGGCCCACGGGGACCAGGAGACCTTCACCCGGGACGAGATGGTGCAGCACTTCACCCTGGAGAAGGTGGGGAAGACGGCCGCCGTTTTCGACCAGAAGAAGTTGGACTGGCTGAACGGGCACTACCTGCGCCAGGCGGACCCGCAGGCGCTGGCCGCCCGCCTGGAACCCTTCTGGCGCGCGGCCGGCCTGGACGGCGCGGCGCTGGCGGCGCGGGAGGCGCCCTGGCGGGCACGGGTGGCGGCCCTGTTCCGGGAGCGGGCCCGGACGCTGGCAGAGGTGGCGCAGGCCTCGCTGCCGCTGTTCCGCGACGCCGTGGCCGTGGACCCGGGGGCGGCGGCCAGGCACCTGACGCCCGACGGGCGGGATCGGCTGGGGAAGATCCTCCCCGAAGTGGAGGCGCTGGAGCCGTTCACGGCGGCCGGCCTGGAGGCGCTCTACCGGGCCCGGGCCGAGGCCTGGGGGCTCAAGCTTGTGCAACTGGCTCAGCCCACGCGCGTGGCCGTGCTGGGGGTAGACGTGAGCCCGCCCCTCTTCCCGATCCTGGAGCTCTTGGGCAAGGCCGAATCCGTCCGGCGCATGCGCGCGGCCACCACCCAATGACCGACGACCGCTGACCGCCGACCGCCGACCGATGACCAATGGTGGATGGCGCGCGATGCGCGCCGTTCCGATGTGACCAATCGACAATCGACAACCGTCAATCGACAATCACGCATGGGCGTTGAGCGGGTGAACTTCCCGCGCCTCAAGGCGGACCTGGAGGCGCTGGGCCGCATCGGGCGGGCCCCCGGGGGCGGCATCACCCGGCCCAGCTTCAGCGACGCCGACATGGAGGCGCGCCGCTGGTTCCAGGGGCGCCTGCGGGAGGCCGGCCTCGAGCCGCGCCTGGATGGGGCCGGCAACATCACCGCCCGCAGCGGGGACGGCGGGGGCCCGGCGGTGTTCCTGGGATCGCACCTGGACTCGGTGCCGAACGGCGGCATGTTCGACGGGGCCCTGGGGACCCTGGCGGCCCTGGAGGCCCTGCGGGTGGTGCGGGAGCGGGGCCTGCGCCTCAAGCGCCCGCTGGAGCTGGTGGCCTTCACGGACGAGGAGGGCGCCTTCGGCGGCTTCTTCGGCTCCTACGCCTTCACCGGGGCGCTGACGCCGGAGATGGTGCGCGCGCAGCAGGACGTGCGCGGCCTGCGCCTGGCGGACGCCATGGCGCGCCGCGGTCTGGATGCGATGCAGGCCCCGGCCGCCCGGCGCGACCCCGCCGGGATCCACGCGTACCTGGAGCTGCACATCGAGCAGGGCCCCGTGCTGGAGCGGCTGCGGTTGCCCATCGGCATCGTGGAGACGATCTGTGGGATCCGCCGGTGGGCGGTGACGATGCGGGGCCGGGCGGACCACGCCGGCACCACGCCCATGGACGCCCGGAAGGACGCCCTGGTGGCGGCGGCGGACCTGGTGGTGCGGGCGCACCGGCTCGGGCTGGAGGCGGCCCCCCACGGGCGGGCCACGGTGGGCGTGCTCCGCGCGGACCCCGGCGTGGCCAACATCGTGCCGGAGCGCGCGGAGCTGATCCTGGAGCTGCGGGAGCAGGATCCGGCCGCGCTGGAGGCCCTGGCCGCGCGCGGCGCCGAGCTGGCCGCGGCGGCCGCCCGGGCGTGGGGGCTGGAGGTGGAGATCGCCCCCCTGCTCCGGATCGATCCGGTGCCCATGGCCCCGGCGGTGCAGGCGGCCATCGCCGGCGCGGCCCAGGCGCTGGGGCTGAAGGCGCATCGCATGCCGGCGGGGGCGGGGCACGACGCCCAGGTGGTGGGCCGGGTGGCGCCGGCCGGGATGGTGTTCGTGCCCTGCCGGGACGGTCGGAGCCACTCGCCCCTGGAACACGCGGACGATGCGGCATGCGAGAACGGCGCCAACGTATTGCTCCATGCCGCCCTCGCCCTGGCCAACGAGTGAGACGTCCCGCATCGTCCCCTCGCCCCCCTCGGGGGTGCCAGGGGACGGGCGGGGGGCCGGCCGGCCCCGCTGCACCAGGACCAGTGAGGAACGACCCGGGACTCAGGACTCGGGACTCGGGACGGAGGACGACGTGGCCATCGACGACGTGGTAGCGGGGCTCCGCGAGGAGCTGGCCGAGCTCGAGCGCGAATTGCGGGTCGAGCTGCCCAAGCGCATCGGCCACGCGCGCGAGCTGGGGGACCTGCGCGAGAGCGGGGAATACGAGTCCGCGAAAGACCGGCAGGGGTTCGTGCAGGCCCGCATCACCTTCCTGCGGGGGCGCATCGCGGAGCTGCAGCGGATCGACCTGAACGCCATCCCCCGGGACCGGGTGGGGTTCGGCTCCACGGTCCACCTGCGCGACGAAGAGAATGGGGAGGAGAAGGTGTACCGCCTGGTGGCGGCCGAGCAGGTGGATACGGCCCGGGGCTGGATCTCCGTGGCCGCGCCCATCGGGCGGAGCCTCTCCGGAAAACGCGCGGGGGACGCCGTGGAGGTGCGGACTCCGGGGGGGACCAAGGCCTTCACCATCACCCAGGTGCACACCATCCACGACGATCTGGGCGAGGCGGGCCGGGCCTGACCCGGCCGCGCGGGCGGCGGACGGGCCGGGTGGGGGGACGGGGCGCGGCCGGGGCGGCGCGGGAGGGAGGGGAGGGGATGAATTTCCGGCTCGACTTCGTGCTGTCCGCCTACGACACCGCCCAGCGGATGATCCGCTTCTCGGACCAGAAGGCCTCCGTGGTCTTCGTGTTCTTCGGCATCCTGCTGGCCCTCCTGGGCGCGCGCATGGGGAAGCTGGTGGCGGCGCTGCGGGGGGAGGCGGTGGGGGCCCTGTCGCTGGCCGCCCTCGTGCTCCTCTGCGCCTTCCTTGCGCTGATGGGCCATTCCCTCCTGTACGCGCTGCGCACCATCACCCCCACCTTCAGCGCGTCCGCGCAGGCCCCCGACCACCAAAAGCTCTACTGGTTCCAGGATGTGGAGCGGCGGGACCTGCGCGAGTACCTGGAGGCCCTGAAGGGACTGTCCGAGGATCAGGTGCTCCAGGAGATGGTGTACGAGCTCTACAGCGTCCAGGGCATCGAGAAGCTGAAGTTCGACCGGATCCAGCGGGCCACCTGGTCTGCCGCGGTGGCCCTGATGGTGTGGCAGGTGTTCGTGGTCCTGACCATCTTCTTGTGATCCGGTCCGTGGGCCGTCCCCCGGAGGCCCGTCCGGGCGGCGGCCGGCCGGGGTGCCGGCGTGCGGGTCCGTCGGGGCCGTGGGTGGCCTCCGGACGCGGGCCTCGGGGAGAACCCAGGGAGGGGACGGGATGGTGGGCAGCCAGTTGCGGTTCGTGGCGTCCGCGTATACCACCGCCCAGAGCATGATCCGCTTCGCCGACCAGAAGGCGGAGATGCTCTTCGTGATCTTCGGCATCTTGATGGCCCTCCTGAGCGGCCGGGTGGACGTGGTCGTGCGGGCCCTGCGCGATCCGGCCCGGGTCAGTCCCCTGGCCGTGGCCACGTTCCTCCTCTCCTGCGTCTTCCTGGGCCTCATGTTCGCCGCCCTCAGCTTCGCCGTTGCCACCATGCACCCGCGCTTCGCCCCCCGGGAGGGCCCGTATTCCGGGGGCCGGCGTCGGCTCTACTGGTGCCACGACGTGCTGGGCCGGGATCGAGAGGCCTACCTGGCCGCCGTGCGTGGGCTGAGGGATGATGAGGTCCTAGAGGAGATGGCCCACGAGCTGTACGACGTGCAGGCCATCGAGCGGGCGAAGTTCGGCGAGGTCACCAAGGCCGCCCGGATCTCCGCCTGGGGGGTGGCGGTCTGGGCCCTCAGCTTCGTCCTGAGCTTCACGGTCTGACCGGGCGCTGAGGCTCTCTCGCTTTTCCCAGCTGCTCAAAGAGGTCCAGAGGCAAGGCGCCGCGCGGATTCCGCAATCCGCAATGAAGTGATGGGCTTTTCTCAGCAGCCTGCTGACCGATGGACGGGGGGGCCGCGGCGCCGGCCTTCCCCGCGGGGGGATTCGTGGACCGTCCGGCGGCATGGGCGTTGCTCTGCGAGTGGACGCAGGGTGACGGATTGCGAAAGCATGCCCTGGCCGTGGAGGCGGCCGTGCGGGCCTACGCCCGCCGCTTCGGGGAGGACGAGGACCTGTGGGCGTTGGCCGGCCTGCTCCACGACTTCGACTACGAGCGGTATCCCTCGCTGGATGACCATCCCTTCAAAGGCCGCGAGGTGCTGGAACGGCTGGGCGCCCCGCCGGAGGTGATCCACGCCATCCAGGCCCACGCGGAGCGGACCGGGGTGCCGCGCGTGAGCCGCCTGGACAAGGCCCTGTACGCCGTGGACGAGTTGTGCGGCTTCATCACCGCGGCGGCCTTGATCCGCCCCAGCAAGAGCGTGCTGGACCTGGAGGCCGCCTCCGTCCGCAAGCGGATGAAGGACAAGGCCTTCGCCCGGAACGTGAAGCGCGAGGACATCGTGCGGGGCGCCGAGGAGCTGGGCGTGCCGCTGGACGAGCACATCGCCTTCGTCATCGAGGCCATGCGGGGGGTGGCGGACGCGCTGGGGCTTCGGGGCGGCGTGCCGGCGCCGGGCGCGGCCGGCGGGCCGCCCACGGAGTAGGCGGCGCCGCCCACGACGGTGAGGGACCCGGGGGCGGGGGGGCCGCCGGCCGGGGGCCGGGGGCGCCCGGCCGCGCTGCTGGGGCGCGGGGTTGCGCCTCTGGGATTCGAGGGGACGGGTGCGGTCCACGGATTGGCACACCGGCTGCTAAGCTATCGTGCGGCGGCAGCCCGGTCGGCCCCGCGCAGGCGGGGCGCGAGGGGGAGGGCATGGAGCAGAAGCTGAATTTCCTGATCTCGGCCTACAACACGGCCCAGAACATGATCCGCTTCTCGGACGAGAAGGCGACGGTCGTGTTTATCTTCTACGGCATCCTCCTGGCCCTGCTGGGCACGCGGGCCGACAAGGTGATCGCCACCCTGAGGGCGCCGGGCATGGTGGGCCTCGTCGCGGTGCTGACCGTCCTCATCTTCTTCGCCTTCCTGGGCCTCATGATCTATGGGTTGGTGTACGCGCTGCGCACCATCACGCCCACCTTCGAGGCGGGCGTGGAGGCCGCCGATCGGAAGAGGATCTACTGGTGCCACGACGTGCAGGGGCGCGAGCCGCAGGAGTACCTGCAGATCGTGGAATCGCTGGGGGACCGGGACATCCTCCGCGAGATGGTGTACGAACTCTACAGCGTCCAGAAGATCGAGAAGCTGAAGTTCGACCGGGTGGGGAGGGCCACCCGGAGCGCCATGGTGAGCCTCATCTTGTGGCAGGTCATGGTCGTCCTCACCTTCTTCCTGTAGGGTGGACGGCGGGTCGCATGTCATGGCGAGGGATGCCGGATGGGCCGGGGTGGGGGGCGCTGCGAGGCTCCGGAGTTTGCGCCGGGCCGCGGGGGCCCGGCCCGGCTTCACCCTCCTGGAGCTCCTGGGGGTGGTCAGCATCCTGGCCATCCTCTCGGCCTTCGGGCTGCCGGCCCTGCTGGGGGCGGTGGCGCGGTCCCGGGTGGACTCGGCGACCGGGGAGTTGGTGTCCGCCCTCCGCCAGGCCCAGGGGCAGGCGCCCGCCCAGGGGGGGTACTTCCGCGTCCACCTGGGGACGGACCCTGCGGTGGGCCAGCCCAATAGCTTTCGCATCGAGCGGGACCTCGGGAACGGGACCACCTGGCCGGCGCCCACGGACACGATCCAGGCGAACGGTGGGGTCGTGACGAACTGGGTGGACCTGAGCCAGCGGTACGGCCCTCTGACCCTGAGCGCCCCGGTGGACAGCGCTGGGCGGACCCTGATCGCGATCACCTACAACAACCGGGGGGCCTTCGTGGATCGCACCGGACCCGTCAACCCGCCCGCCACCATCACCGTGAGCAGCTCCGGAGGACGAACCCGGACGATCACCGCGCAGTTCGCCCGGGCCGCCTGGGTCCAATGAAGGGGGGCGTGCGGCGGGCGGCACGTGCCGGGGTGGGGCCCCAGGCCCGCGCCGCCCCGGGGTTCACCCTGCTCGAGGTGTTGATGGCCGTGGGCGTCATCGGGGCCGTGTTGCTGGCCCTCTGCGGCGTCTTCCTGCTGTCGTACACCAACGTGGACTACGGCGGGCGTCTCACCCGCGCCACCGAGTACGCCCACCAGAAGGCCGAGGACCTGCGGAACACGCCCTTCGCGAGCCTCGCGAACGGCAACGATCCTTCCGGCGTGCCGGAGGCCGCCTTCACGCGTTCGTGGACCATCGCCCTGGCCGGCACGGCGCCGTATCGGCTGGCCACCGTCACGGTCACCGTCGGTTTCCTCAGCGAGACCGGCCGCCCCTCCACCGTGCAGGTGGTGACCCAGCTTTCGGAGTGAGCCCATGATACTTGGGACTGATTCGACCGAACTCCCGAAGGCGAAGGGGAGGGCCCGGCCGGGCGCGGGCCGCCGGGCCGGCTTCACCTTGATGGAGCTGGTCATCACGGCGGGCCTCGGGGTGCTGGTCCTGGGGGCCCTGTACCTCCTGCTGGAGCGGAACGTGGTCCTCTTCGACAGGGGGCAGGCCAAGACGGACGTCCAGCAAAGCACGCGCATCGTGTTGGAGGACATGGGCACGATGCTCCGGGCCGCGGGCAACGGCGTGCCCCGGGGGACGGTCGCCGGCGGCCCCGCGGCCCTCTACATCTTCTACAATGGGATCACGGCGGGCGGCGAGCCGCTGGTGACCTCGGCCACGGCGGTCACCTTCCTGGGCGATGTGGACGGGACCGCGGCCCAGCTCACGAGCACGGTCTCCACGGGGGCGACCACCGTGAGCCTCGCCCCGGCGCAACGGGATTACAGCACCTCGCTGACGGGCGGGACGAACACCGTGGTGGTGAGCGACATGCCGCTGGGCGGCGGGGTCTGGGCCTTCGGGCAATACGCAGGGGGGGCCGGGCCGCAGAGCAGCCTCACCGTCGCCTCGCTCCAGTCGCCCTCCGGGGCCGCCGCCACCTTCAGCCCCGGCGGCGGCGTGGCCGCCCTGGAGGTGGTGAAGTACTCGCTGCAGGGCACCAACCTGGTGCGCCGCATCGGCCTGTACGGAGGCCAGACCAGCGCCACGAACCCCGTCATCGCGTGGGGGCCCGCCGAGACCTTGCTGGACAACGTGGTGAGCCTCGCGTTCACCTATTACGACATAACCAACTCGCCCGTGGCGCCCCCCGCCGCGCCCGGCGACCAGGGGAACATCCGGCTCGTGCGGGTGGCGCTCCAGGCCAGGGCGGGCCTGGGCGTGCCCGATTACACTTTTTCCATCGACGTTCGCCTGCGGGCGCTCTGAAGGAGAGACCCATGCGCGGCATGCGGCACCCTGCCATGCGTCCCCGGCGCGGGGCCACGGGCTACGTGATGGTGATGGCCCTCCTGGTCCTGGCCATCCTCTTCGCCCTGGGGTCCTCCTTCATGGCCCTCATGGCGGGCGAGAACCAGATCGCCATCAGCGATCGCGATATGACCCTGGCCCTCAACGCGGCCGAGGCCGGCGTGCAGCAGGCCCTGCAGAATGCCAAGGTGGCGCCGGACTTCACCACCTTGCTGGGGAACTCCACGCCGGGCACCGGCAACAATGGCTCCGGGACGCTCCAAAGCGGGGTCAGCTACACCTTCACCATCGCCAACGACCCCGCCGAGAGCGCCACCCCGACGACGGACACCAACAGCACAATCCTGATCACCAGCACCGGCCGGGTGCGAAACGCCACGCGCATCATCGAGACGCTGGTCTTCATCCCCAAGGCCAACTTTCCGGCGGCCCTCCAGGTACCCGGCGCCGCGAACAATTTCCTTTTCGTGGGGACGGCCTTCACGGTGGATGGGAACGATACCGACCCGGTGACCGGGACCCACACCGGGGCGGTCACCAAGCTGGGCGTGAGCGCAGGGTCCACCGTGGTGCGCAACGATATCTTCAATTCCATGAGCAGCACCGAGCGGACGCAGCCCGCGTTCGCCGGCCTCCCCGGCGACTACGCCGGGCAGCCGAGCCTGGGCATGGACACCTCCCTGGATTCCAATACGGTCCAGACCATGGCGTCGAACTGGGGCGCGGCCGCCGGCGCGCAGAACTCCACCACCATCGGGCGGAGTACCCTCACCGTCTCCGGCACCAACAGCTACGCCAATGGGGCCGGCGGCGGCCCGACGGTGAGCAACAACCAGGCGTGGGGGACACCCCAGCAACCCGGCGTTTTCTACGTCAAGGGCATCAGCGAGGCCGACTATCAAAGCAATCCGTCGGGCGTCGCCGGGGTGGTGAACGTGACCGGGAACTTCCAGGGGGCCGGGATCCTGATCCTGGACGGGGCCGACCTGATCGTCACCGGCAATTTCCACTGGGAGGGGATCATCATCGTTACCGGGCCGCTGGTAGGGCTCGAGCTGGTCGGCGGCGGCACCCAGACGATCTTCGGCAGCGTCATCGTCAACACCCGGGAGACGGACGGCTGCCCGCTCCGGCCCGACTGCCTGGAGATTCTTCTGCGGGGGGCGCCGAGCATCAGCATCATGTACAGCCAGACCGCCATCAGCAATGCCATGCGCGCCCTTGGGCAGCGGTTCACCTATTGGAATGAGCGCGCGCCATGAGCCCCGCGTCGGCTCGCGGGCGGCGACCGTCTCGGCCGGCCTCCCAGCCGGATGAAAAAATGGGCTGGGGAGCATGGATCCTGGTGGGGCTGTGCGTGCTTTTTGGCGTGGGCCTCATCCTGATCTTCCGCGGACGGCCGGGGCGGCCGGTGCCCGCGACAGAGTCCGCCCCCTCGCCCCCGGCGACGCGGGCCGCCCCGGCCGGGGGGACGGGAGGAGCGTCGACGGGGGGCCAAACGGGGGGGTCTCCGGCCACGCCAAGAGGGGGGGAAGGAAAGGTCACGCTGAGCCCGCAAGAGGGGCTGCGCGTGCTCTGGGCCCAGCCCAAGGCGGGTCTGTTCGTCTACCCTCATAGCGTGATCGAGGTACACTTCAGCGCGCCCATGGACCGGGGCTCGGTGCAGCAGGCCTTCGAGATTTTCCCGGAGGTGCCTGGGAACCAGGAGTGGCCCCACCCGGACCAGATGGTTTTCCGCCCCCGGCAGCTCCTGGACCTGGGCGTCGAATATCGGGTACGGCTGGGATCCTCCGCCACGGACCTGCGGCGCATGGAAGGCCTGCACCCTTACGAATGGACCTTTCAGGTGTACGGGGGGTACACGTATCACCAGAACGTGGGCCCCCTCATGCGGTATGCCTGCGTGTCGTGCCATGGGGCCGGCGGAGCGGCGGCGCGCGTGCCGCTGGGAAGCTACACGCAAGCAATGTCCTACGTGCAGAAGAAAAACGCGGCGGCAAGCCCAGTGTACGCCGCGCTGGGCGACCCCCGGCGGCACGCCCAGGTGACCCCCGGTGGGCAGGCCATGTCCTACGTGATCCGGGACTGGATCGAAAAGT
>Ga0187766_10001798_pt1 | contig 12630 bp, 11 predicted proteins | sample 0216_QUI02_MP05__4_FD_132971 | JGI IMG/M metagenome (GOLD analysis project Ga0187766, IMG submission 132971) | Tropical peat soil microbial communities from peatlands in Department of Meta, Colombia - 0216_QUI02_MP05_20_MG | ecosystem: Environmental > Terrestrial > Soil > Wetlands > Peat ... | reverse complement strand
TCAAAACGACCGAACGCGTATCGACGTTGAATAACAAAGCGGCAACGGCATCTCCACGCTCGAAGACCAGCCGTCGCTGATCGGGACTCATTTTCCCGTCGTAGCGCCGATGAGAGACGATGATTTCGTTGACTTTAAAGCAATCATCTAACAACGGCTTTTGACTGCGGATTTCAACGCGACGACGGCCGTTCATCGGATGCTCTACCAGAGGAGTAAGGGCTACGCAGTACTCTTGACCAAGCACAGTCTGATCGGAAGCCCGCACCAATTGCTACCTGGCCGCCGATCCTTCTCCGCCACTTGTGCTTTCAGAGCGGTCCATTGTGGCAGCATAACGTAATCATTCGCGCGGAAACTCGCTACCTGCCTATTCTCGCTGGGGCAGCGACCGGTTCGTCGGCATGACGTGATCTTTGATTTTGATCAAGCAACTAAGAAGAGACTTGGTTATCTTATGATATGAATTCCAACACGCACACGAAGGCGAGCGACCTCGCACCTCGCCTGATCGCGGTCGTAACTGATCTCGTCTGCGAGCTTCATGGACCGAGCACTGCCTCTTTGACGGTTACACTATCTAGTAGACTTGATCGCGATCTCGGCATCGACAGCCTCGGTCGGACCGAATTGATATTGCGGATCGAGCGGGTCTTTCGGACGCGACTACCCGTCGGTGTGATGAGCCAAGCTGACACAGTGAGAGATCTTCTCGCTGCTCTGCAGCAGGCTGCCAGCGAACGGGGGCCGCCGGACAGGCCCCTCGTGCTCGTGACCGAGGCTCATGGCGGCGCGGAGTCTGTCGTGGCCGCTGCCGCCGAAGCCAACACATTAGTTGAGGCGCTCGAGTGGCATGTCGCGCGCAATCCCAATCGAGCGCACGTCACCATCCTGCAGGATGAGAACGTCGTTCTTGGTGCGATGACCTATGGCGAGCTCGCCAAGGCGGCAAAAGCAGTCGCTTCGGGGTTGATTGCACAGGATGTCGTGCCTGGCGATCGAGTCGCACTTATGTTGCCGACGAGCATCGAATTTTTCGTGGCGTTCTTTGGCATATTGTATTCAGGGGCGGTGCCGGTACCGATCTATCCGCCTATGCAGTTGTCGCAACTCGAGGACTATTTGCGCCGGCAAGCCAAGATCCTGTGCAATGCCGCACCACGCGTGCTGGTCACTGTCCCGGAAGCATTACGGCTGGGCGTTTTGTTGCGTGGGCTCGTTCCGTCATTGGTCGCTCTCAAGAGCGTCAGTGACCTGCAGGAAGAGTCCACCCCGGTTTCCTTGCCGCTGCAGAATGATCCCGCCGCTACGGCGTTGGTCCAATACACATCAGGGAGCACCGGCGATCCAAAAGGAGTCGTTCTTAGCCACGCCAATGTATTGGCCAATATCCGTGCGATTCTCAAGGCGATCAACGCCACCTACGCCGACGTGCTGCTCAGCTGGCTGCCACTCTATCACGACATGGGATTGATCGGCGGATGGCTCGGCCCGCTCTATGCCGGCGCCAGATGCTATATTATGTCTCCACTGAGCTTCCTCGCGCATCCGCAAAGCTGGCTGTGGGCGAGCCAGCGTTGCCGAGCGACTATTTCGGCCGCGCCGAATTTTGCGTTCGAACTATGTCTTAAGGAGATCGATGACGCCGATCTCACAGGTCTCGATTTAAGTTTCCTCCGATACGTTGCCAACGGCGCGGAGCCGGTAAGCGTCCAGACGCTCCGTCGGTTCATCGAGCGGTTCAGCGAACATGGGTTTCACCCCGGTGCGATGGCTCCCGTCTATGGGCTTGCGGAGTGCGCTGTTGCGCTCGCGCTTCCCCCACCTGGACGTGAACCACGCATCGATCGCGTCAACCGCGACGCATTGAGCCGGCGGGGCATTGCCGAACCCGCGAACACCGACGACCCCAACGCGATCGAAATCGTTGCTTGCGGGCCGCCATTGCCTGACCACGAAATTCGCATCGTTGACGATTCCGGGCGAGAAGCGGTGGAACGACGAGAGGGCCGGCTCGAGTTTCGCGGCCCATCGGCGACCTCAGGGTACTTCCACAACGAGATCAAGACGCGGGAACTATTCCGCGGCAGCTGGCTCGACAGCGGCGACCGAGCATATATGGCCAATGGCGAGGTATTCATCACAGGCCGCATCAAAGACATCATCATACGAGCAGGCCAGCATGTTTATCCGCAGGAGCTTGAAGAAGCAGTCGGGGACATTGTGGGAGTGATCAAGGGCGCGGTGGCCGCATTCGGCGTGTCCGATCCCGATTCGGGCACGGAGCGCATCGTCGTCTTGGCCGAGACCGGACAGACGGATTCCGCTGAATGTGAAAAGCTCAAAGCGCGCGCCCGTGATGCCATCACAGTTATCGTCGGCTCACCGCCTGACGACATCGTACTAGTCGAGCCCGGCACTGTGCCAAGGACTTCCAGCGGCAAGATCCGCAGGGCTGCCGCAAAAGAATATTATCTGACGCAACAGCTCAGTCTTCCGAGGCGAGCGGTGCGCTTGCAGATCACGCGCTTGTGGCTTGCCGGCACGGGTGGGCGGCTGACGCGATTGGCCAGGTCCGGGCACGACCTTTGTTACGCCGCTTGGTGGTGGACCGTACTGACTATCTCGGTTGCTATCGGGGCGGCCGCCACCATCACGCTGCCTCGCCTGGCGTGGCGCTGGGCGGCGGTGCGAACGTTGGCCCGGGCTTCGCTCCTGTTGATGGGCGTCCCGCTTTCAGTCAAGGGTATCGAACGGCTGCCGAAACAGCGGGCGGTTGTCGTCTTCAATCACAGCAGCTATGCGGATGCCGTCGTGCTCGCGGCCATATTGCCGGGCGAACCCGCTTACATGGCGAAGAAGGAGCTTGCCCGCGATTTTTTTGCTGGGCCACTTTTGCGCAAACTGGGAGTGCTATTCATCGACCGTTACGATCTGAGCGGCGGCATCGCCGATATGACAGCCGCAGCCGCTCTCGCCAGCAAGGGTCGGCTGTTGGTGGTATTCCCAGAGGGCACCTTCACCCGACAGGCGGGACTTCTCGAGTTTTTCACCGGGGCCTTCAAGATCGCCAGCGAAGCCGGCCTGGCGGTTTATCCCGGTGTCTTGCGCGGGACACGATCGATGTTGCGAAGTGACCAATGGTTTCCACGCTGGGGTCGTATTGACGCTGAAATCCTTGATCCTTTCACACCCACAGGCACGGATTTCGAACAGGTATTGCACCTGCGCGATTCGGTTCGTCAGGCAATCCTGGCTCACTGTGGCGAACCGGATCTGCGCGAATTGGTGAAGCCTGCGCCGATCAAACGATAAAGGTGGCCATTTCTGTTTTCGCGGATTCTAATGCGAGAGCAACACTGGCACAGTCATCGACTGAAGTATTGAGTGGGTGACGCCGCCAAGCACGAATTCGCGTAGCCGCGAATGCCCGTACCCGCCCATGACCATGAAATCGGCTGCGCTGTCAGCGGCGTATGACAACAGAGCGTCGGCGACATCGATATCGCCGCCCGAAAGCCGATGAATGTTCACCTTGAGACCATGGCGGGCGAGATGCTGGCCGATGTCAGCGCCCTCGATGTCGTACTGCTTGCCAGGTTCGTTTGTGACGATGACAATTTCCACACGACCGCTTTTGCCGAGAATCGGGATTGCATCGGCAACAGCGCGGGCCGCCGCGCGGCTGCCATCCCAGCAAATCATCACATTGTCGATTTTGAACGGTTCCTTCTGGATGTATGGCACCATAATCATCGGGCGGCCGGACTCAAACAGCGTGGTTTCGCCGATGATGTGATCCATCGAGCTCATTTTCGGCTGACTCTGGCCAACGATGGCGAGGTCGAAGCGTCGCGCCATGCGGGCAAACCGGTCACCGGCCCCGTCAAGGCTTGCGCTCAATGTCAGCGGTTCGGCCGAAATTCCGACACGGTTGCTCGCTGCGGTGAAGCCCTTGATCGCGGATTCAGCGGCCGTTTGGTTATCGGCGCGTTGCGTTTCAATCACTTCGGGCGGAATGTAGCCACCGTCGGAGATGGGCACGATGGGATCATAGATAAAGGCGACGCCGGTTAGGTGCGCTTGCAAGGCGGCGGCAACCGAAGCAGCAAAACTTCCAACCACGCTGCCATTCGTGGTGACGCTCAGATTGACAATTATGTCTTTGATCATAGGCATCTCCCTTGTCGCCAACTCTAGCCTACGCTGCGCCTATTCAACGGCGCGCCATGCTTGTTTTTGCGTTACCACTAATGCGATCAAGTGCAGGATGTCGAGGCCGTTGATACAGGGGTCATCACTGGCATGTAACTCCGACATGTACACTTACCGTTTTGCGATATCCGCCAAGGCAGTCAGACTGTGAAATTCCGAACTGCCGAGCAATCCTCGATGGTGTGATGCCCGCGAACAGCGTTTAACTTTCCTGTGTCAAAGGAGCGGCAGCGACCACTTGGACACGCCGTGTCCCGGGAATTTTAGCAGCAAGCTTTTTGCCCCGTCGCTTCTGCTCCGCCGTCTCTGCCCGCAAAATTCCGTTCACCGAAACAGAGACTGACAGTGCGGACTCGTTCGAATGGGGCTTGAGGAGGCGGTCGGTTGCGATGGTCACGGGATAAAGGCAACCATGAATCTGTCACTGCATTGTCCAGTTAGTTCCTCGCACTGCACGCGCGCAGTTCAGATGGGTTGATTCTAATCACTGCTGCCGCACAAGCTGGTTCACTGCCTCATCGACGCTGTGAAATAGGCGGTCTGGTCCGAGTACGTGAATAACACCAAATCTATCGAGCGCTGCATGTGCTCTGGCCGATTCGAGTCTCGCTACAGCAAAACGGATATTTGCGGCTTGACAATGGTTTAGAATTTCAATGAGTGCCTGAGCCGCGGTAAAGTCGACATCAGCGATACCGCTTGCTTCAAGGACGATAAGGGACAGCGGGCGATCATAGCTATCAATCATTTCAATCATGCCGCGCTTGAAGATTTCGGCGTTTGCGAAGAGCAACGGAGCCTGAAAAGCAATAACGGCGACGCCCTCCTGCGTTTCGCCCTGCCCGGGGATTTCAGGCGGCCACCACACCGTTGTGCCTGGAAGTTTTTGCAGTTCGATCGGATTTGTTCGAATCGTCTTAGACACGCCGTGGAGCAGGGATAGGCCAATCCCGATCGCGACACCGGTCTGAATCGGTAGAGTGATGATCGCCCCAGCGGTTAGCAATGCAAGCAGTCCCTCGACGGGAGCTTGCCGAGCGATCCTCCCGATTGTGCCAACGCGAACGAGCCGCTGGGCTACAAACAGGAGAACGCCGCCAAGTGCCGCTTCTGGCACGTGATCCAAAAGCACTCCACCCCAGAGTGCCAACACCAGCACAACTAGCGCCGCCACCAGTGCACTGAGTTGCGATCTGCTGCCCGATTCTACCACCGCGGCCGTACGTGGCGGACTGGCGTCAACCGGAAAGGCTCCCAACAGCGCAGCAACGAGATTCCCTGCGCCTAAGCCGAGAAAATCCCGATCGACATCAGGCTGGGGTTCGGCGGAAGTCCGAAAGGAATATGTCACCGTGGCGGTCTGTATCATAATCACGAGCGCGACAATTAGCGCCAGCGGTGTCAGTTGCAGCAACAGGTCGAAAGCTGGGATCGCAGGGCGAGGTAAACCTCCCGGCAAGGTTCCAATGACGGCAACACCGCGACTTTCGAGCCCAAAGGCCTGCACAACCACGGCCGCCAGCACGACGCCGATCAATGCGCCGGGGATACGTGCGCTTATCTTCTCTGCTAGAAGGATAGTTGCGACGACTCCGAGACCGATCGCTGTCGAGATAGGATTGAGTCTCGAAAGGTTGGCAGCGATGACAGTCGCTTGGCTGATGAGATTGCCACTGCCTTTGGCAATGCCAAAAATGCTGGGAAATTGCGAGATGACAATATGTACGGCAATACCAGCCAAAAAACCAGTTATTACGGGTGTCGACAGTAGATTCGCGATCCAGCTAAGTTTGAACATCCCTGCGGCGATGAGCATCAGCCCGACGAGCAAGGTGAGCGCCATAGCGACCGATCCGACCGAGGTTGAGATCCCAGCGGCGAGAGCAGCCAGTGTTCCCGCGAAGATTGGCGTTATGGTCGAGTCGGCGCCAGCCGTCAGAACGCGATTTGCGCCTAGTGCCGCAAAGCCAATAGTTGCACCGATGAAAGCATAGAACCCGATCTGTGGCTCAAAACCACCGAGCTTCGCCGTTGCCATCTGTTCTGGGATAGTGATGGCCGTGAGCGTCAATCCAGCGAGTATATCCTGGGTGAAGCCAGCCTTCGTCCAGCCCTCAAAGGAATTGAACAGAAATCGCTGGCGTCGCCGTCCGCCAAAAGTCATTTCACCTCACTTTAACTGCACTGTCGAACCTGTTCCTCTATCGATAGTCGATCCGTTTCTTAGCTTCCAATTTGGCCTAGCCGAACGGGTTGAAATCGCTTTCCCATGTGGACCTGAGCTCGAAAGACGCGCGATGAAGGCGCGGCAGATCGATCCCCCGTGCTCGCGTTCTCGAAGAAATAACTAGCCCCAAGGGAACGCGAGCTGCCGAGCATTTGAAGCAGGTCAACGTTATGAGCAAGATCGGCACGGGATTACATCGCCACGGATCAGCACGACGCTGCTGAAATTATGAAGTATTTAGCAGTATTCTTTCATCAACCGACAGAAATGTATTGGGGATTAATGCTGTGGCAAGCATCACATCATTGATATCCTGGTGGGCATGCCACAGTTCGTCGGGTGCTTGCGCACAAAGCAGCCAGGCGCGGATGATCTCTTCGGCAAGAGACTGGTATCCCAAATGCCGCCCTTTTGGGAAGCGCTGGCTAATTTTCATTGCAGGCATTGTTGGGACTGCCTCCAGGCCAATTGCCAGGCCAAGCTCGCGGAAAGCGAGTCGTTGCGAGGCAGGTCGGGTCAGAGACCGACTAGCAAGAAACGCTCTGACGCCGTCTTCGCAGGCATTCGTGATTTCTTCAAAAAGGCGATGATCGCCCGGGTGCTGGGGTAATTGGGAAAGCCGGCAGGCGTCAAAGAGTAGGCCGCCTATTCCCAAGGGATCGCTTGTGCCCCAATTCTTGCTTCGACATAAACTCGATACCGACGTGATGGGCGCCGTTAAATCGATTGCGCTGATTTTGTCAGGCATTATCGAAATTACATGTTGTACTTCCCGAAAAGTAACGAAGCCGTCCAAAGCATCATGCAGTCCCATGGCGAGAGTAAGTGGCCTGGAGAGATCGGTACTCATCTTCCAGTGGATGCCAAATACGTGGCCTGATGCGGACCGGTGGGTGAATCTCTGAAAAGCGGCCTCTGCCAACTCAAAGGCCTGATCAGCGTGCGTGGGATGGCCGCTGATTACGGCTGCTCGGCAAAGGGCATGCATCCATTTCGTCAGATAGTGAAAGTACTGACCGTCCCGATCCCACTCTAATTGTTCGTCAATTGGCTCACCGGCCTGACGTTCCTTTAACGGTTTGCCGATCCTCAAGCCGCCTGTCGTTGGATGGGTTTCCCCAGACTCCTGGTCCAGTCCACTGATCCAGCCATGACGCCAATCGTCGGCTCGATAACGCCCGAGCACGTGATGTACTTGATCAATCAAATCTGTTGCCCAGCGCAGATAGAGTTCGTCGCCAATCCGCGCGAATAGCTCAAGAAAGTTGCAGACCGCAAATGCATCGGTCCAAAGGTAGCGCTGTCCATTTCGTGAAGCGGGAGATAGGCCGGTTCGTCTCGCGAATTCCGACATTAGTTGAGCCGCCCGAGTGGTCGCGCTATCAGGGGTCATTTCGGCTTCTCAGGCACGTTTCGAATCTCTGACATCAGCGAAAAGGTTCGGTCGCTCCCAAAGCATCTGCGTTGTGCAAATGCATCACGCAAGATCAGTCCTACCCGGTCACTCATGCTCACCACCGAGAGCATGATGTGTATTCCTAATGGACAGGCTAAAAATTGATCTGGCGCAAGCGGCTCTGTGTGCGGAGCTGGGTTCGTCCCGCCAGATTTACAGTAGCCAGAATCCAAACGAAGTAATCGAGCGGCGGTCGGGCAGCGCGCAGAATCCCGAAGGTGTGCAAAAGGGCCATGATTTAGCAATCAGTATCTGCGCGATTTGTCATGTTGCGGCGCCTGATCAGCCTCATCCACCCATTGTGGAAACCTCCGGCACCGTGATTTGCATCGATGCTCGGGCTCGTGCGTTTGAGGGAGAGGAACTCGACAACGGCAAGGTAGGAACTTGGATCGTTACCCCAACGGCCTGCACGAAGCGCCAGCCAGCAAAACATGCCAGTCCAGCGGCAAGGAGCCACAAAAAATAACCGCCGAAAGGCTTTTGAAAGAGAAACTCCAGTGCGTCGCGGGCACCCTGGGGATGAGTGCCAAGTCCGCTGGCGGCGAGCAGAGCGAAGGCGCCAACGATCAGGAAGACAATTCCCCGCGCCACGTAGCCTATCCGCATCACCCAGACAATCGGCTGGCCTGCCACAAACGTGACTGTTGGGCGGCCGACTGCCGCTCGCTTATGCGCGACCGACAAAGTCCTTTTTGCCGCCCCAGTCAACGCTTCGCTCTCGAAATCTCTTATGGTGGAAGATCGGATATTTCACGTTTATTCTTTCGCTCGGCATAACTGTGAATCAGTTTGAAAACAGGCACGGCACCTGGCTGGTCTGGAGCAGGTGTCGCGTGACCCCGCCGAAAATCCATTCGCTGAGCCGTGTGCGGCCATATGCCCCGGCGACGATCAGATTGCTTTGATGATTGCGGGCCAGCGCACCCAAAATATTTTCTTCGTCCTCGTCGGCGACGGTCGCGATCTGCCGGCTTACGGATATGTCGTGATGCCCGAGATATTCCACCAAGTCTGCGATTTGCGCATCAGCTGTTTGCGAATCAGCGGGATTAGCCATCGCAATCCACACGTTTTGAGCCTGCTTTAGAAACGGCAGCGCATCGCGAACGGCACGTCTGGCTTCGCGAGTGTCCTTCCAGGCGATCAGCACATTTGAAGGCTGAAACTGGCGCATTCCGCGCGGAATTACCAGCACAGGCCGGCCGGCGGCAAGGATCACCGTCCCGGGATCGTAAGTATGAAATTCATCGCCCGGTGACGGCCGTTGTCCTAAGACCAGAAGATCCGCTGCGCGACCTTGCGCCGATATGAATTCATTGGGAAAATTAGTGGAGGAGCGCCACTCGATGCCGCGTGGAGTTTCTCCGGCAATGTGCTGGAATGTTGCCTTCAATTGGTCGAGTCGTTCCAGTATCTTTTTTTGCGCGTTCTCGGTCCTGTAGTCCATACCCGATAAGCGGGGATCTTCGGGCCCGCGCAGCGCCCAGCCGGCCACACCGATCAGGAATGAACCGAATCGGTTTGCGATGCCAGCAGCTATATGAATACGGTCTTGGCTGTCCTCGTCAAAATCGACGTTCACCATGATTGTGCCGAAAGCCATGTCTCTGCTCCTCAGCGCTTACGATGCCCGACGGCCCAAGACGTCTCGTTGATCCTAGTCAATCTCAAGCACGTACTGCTTTGCCCACGAGCGACCAACCCCTCCTGTAAACGGAGGTCGCTGCTTTGCCCACGGCGCCAATTATGCGGTTCGCTCGAATATACCTGACGCATATCCCTTGAATGCGGAGCTTATGGCTTGACGCGTCGCTGGCGACAACTCTGCTGCGGCTAGGAGAGGTATTGGCAAAACCTTCGTATGTGTGCGTACTTGATCACGGTTGCGTTTATCATTAGCATTGCGTCTGGGAAAAGGGGTGTGGGACATGAATAAAGATTCTGAGAAGGTGCGCCACGAGGCGGAGGAAGCTAATGTACAATTGAATGATCCTCCTCGGTGGAGTCCGTGGAATTTTCAAAACACCAAGCGGGATTGGCACAGAGATTTCTACGACGAAACTCAGACAAGCGAGCAAGAAGCCGACAGAGGAAAGTAATAATCGGCCGATTCAATCGGACTGGAGCATTTGGCCGTCAGCGGTAGCAATAAGATATTTCGGCACTAGCAACAGAGCCGGGAGTATCAAGGCGTAGACCACCGTAATCGCGATTACGCAGACAACAAAACTGCCGTAATAGTCATAGAGGTTCGTGCCTAATACATCGCCAAATCGAGCCACGATTATATTGAGGCCACCGGCCAGCATGAGCATTGTACCTTGCAATCCCGAAGGACAGGACCGAATGATCAGGTCCAAATAAGCGGCGGTGGCAACACCGCCCATAAGCCCGATGGGCACCGCCGCGGCCAGTGCTCCGCCAGTTGAATGGATGAAGAGCAGCGGCACCATTTGTGGGACCGCGATCACTGTTCCCCATAGCAGCAGGGTTCTTAGGGGGAGCTTTTGGCAGAGAAGGCCGAATATCATAAAGGTCGGGATGAACGAGACGGCGAAGATAGCGTTCCACTGACCCCACTGCGCATCGTTCGCGCCGAGTGTGTTCTGAAGATAGTATTGGAGCGGCGTGGCCGAGCCGGGTGCGAAATTCCAGAGCAGCCAGATCAGGAGTGCGGGATAAATCGGCCAATGCCGCACCATCCTTCTAATATCGTCTAGCGGGTTGCGGGCTATTTCATATTCGTATCGAACATTGTCAAATACGCTGCGGGGCTTCCAAAACGCATAAGCAGCAATCGCGGCCATAATCGCGGCACCGATGAGGAACAAAATTCGGACGGCCTGATCGGCGTTCTTTTCTTCGAGCATGTTGCTGAGACTGCCACCAACAAGTAGGGCTGCGACTGTCGGGATCGACGCAAAGATGTTCCAGATGGCGCTGATCTGGCCCGACATCATATGTTGTTGCCCCAGCGTCGAAGTTAGGCCGTTCTGGGCGCTTGCGACAAACAGAAATGATGCGGTCAATATGAGGACGGCAACTAGAAGGGTGCCGTATGTCGGCGGGGTGAAAGCAAAAATGATATAGAGACAGGCTGTCACTGAGCCGAACAGCAGCATAAACCCTCGATCTCTCATCCCCAGCGGATTCCAAGAATCGCGGATAAATCCAAAGACAAAAGATAAGTAGAGCGGGATCGCGGCGAGGAGGCGAAAATCGGCGAGTTCATGCGCTTTTAGGCGCATTTTGTTCTTAAGTAGGAACGTTATCGGAATGTCGATAAGGCCGCTGCCAGGAGCGCCAAAGGCCAGGAGCACAATGAGGAGACCTAAATAGAGGAATATCCTCCGGCGCACCGAATACGGTAAGTCGGCTGGCATAATGGTACTTGACACCCGTGGGCCCATTGCGGGGTCAGTCAGCATTGGTGGAAAGATTTTCCATTTATCCGCGCCGATTCAAATGATGGTATAGCTCCGTCATCTGCCCCTCATGGTCGTTGATGTAGCGGAGAGTTATTTTTCCTGCAGGAGGCTTAAATAGCTGACGATTGCCAGCAAACGTTCTCTGATGGCCGCTTCCGAATCGCAGGGAAGATCGAGAAGAGAATCAAGTTCGGTGTCGTGTCGTTTCATCTGCGACACAATCCTTTTTGGAATTTTCTGTTTGCGCTTGGCGGTTGCAGGAAGAGAAGGAAGTGGGGTTTGGTGCCGGCATCCCCAAATTGGCATTTCAGCACTGTGGTGATTTAGGCGTCCATTCCGTCCGTCGATCATCTGATAGACCTTGCCGGCATCAAACAGACCGTGATTTCGCTTGGCCAGTACCGTCAAATCCGCGGGCTTCGTATCGAGCTTGGCGCTCTGCGGACCCGAACCTTTGGCATCAGTGCCATGGCATCCTGCACAATTGAGTAAAAATTCAATCTGGCCTTGGTCTGCGTCTTGTGGACGCGCGACGGAACTCATCGCGATCAAAGTGGCCGTAGTGAACGAAAAAATTAGAATTCGGGTCAAAATCATCCTCATGACTGGCACCCAACACACGAAAATTGCTACGAAAGTCATCGCTGGGGTTTCGTTCGGTTTGCGTCCGGCAGCTTTAGCCAGCGAACTAACATACCTTCAACCTCCGCGAATTCGCGTACGCCCAATTGCCGGGCAACAAAAACATAGATGCCAAGTCCAGTCGCGCACAGGATTAGGCTTCGCATGAGGACGATAAAAAAATCCATGTTTTGGAGCGCGCGCGGAAGCAAAAGACGTATTGCCAGTCCGCCTGCGATGGCGACGCCGGTCGCTGAGGCCATGCACAACGACGCGCTTAAGAAGCCACCTACGCGATCGAGCCGGTCACCGCGCATCGCCGCCTCTCGGCTGAAGCGGCGACGCTGCAACCAGCCCAGAACCGCCACGTAAGTGAGAATCGCGATTGCACTAGCAATCGCCAGGCCGATCGCGCCCCATTCACGGCGCAGCACGATGTAGAGCGGGATGGTGCAAAACGCTACTGCTGTGCCGACAATCGTCGGTAGCCACGTACTGCCCAACGCATAAAAACCGCGGCTGATAACGGTTTGCGCGGCCCATCCGCTAAGGCCAAGGCACAAAAGCGCCAGGATCGAGCCAATGGCATCGGCATCCTGTACCGTGAATCGATCGGACAAAAGACCCCAGATTATATAAGCCGCATCACCGCCGACCAATGTCAGGCAGATTTGGGCCGC
>Ga0187766_10001797_pt1 | contig 12635 bp, 9 predicted proteins | sample 0216_QUI02_MP05__4_FD_132971 | JGI IMG/M metagenome (GOLD analysis project Ga0187766, IMG submission 132971) | Tropical peat soil microbial communities from peatlands in Department of Meta, Colombia - 0216_QUI02_MP05_20_MG | ecosystem: Environmental > Terrestrial > Soil > Wetlands > Peat ... | reverse complement strand
CTTCTCGTGGGGCGCCTACGCCGGCTTCACCGTGATGCTCCTGGTCGATCGGCGATGGGGCTGGGCGGCCAGTCCATCCGTGCTGGCCAACGCGGGGCTGGTCCTGCTCGCGGTCGCGGGCGCCGCTGTGGTCGCGCTGACCCTGGGCGTCGTGCTCGAGCGCGTCGTGGTGCGCCCGGTCTACGGCCAGCACCTCTTCCAGATCCTGATCACGCTGGGCGCCACCATCGTGCTCGAGGAGCTGATCCGCATCGTCTGGGGCCCCAACGACCAGGTGATGTCAGTGCCGGCCGCGCTGCAGGGCTCCTGGGACGTGGCCGACGTGGTCGTGCTGCGCTTGCCGGTGGCCGCGATCGGCCTCGGCCTCGCCGTGTACGTGGGCATGCGGTGGCTCCTCGACCGCACACGGGTCGGCCTGATCGTGCGCGCGGGCGTCGAGAACAACGAGATGGTCCAGGTGATGGGCCACGACGTCCGGCGCTACTTCACCGGCGTGTTCGCGGCGGGCTCGGCCCTGGCCGGCCTGGGCGGGCTCATGTGGGGCATGTTCAACCAGTCCATCCGGCCGTCGATGGGCGGCGAGCAGCTCATCTTCGCGTTCATCGTCGTGATCATCGGAGGCCTGGGGAGCGTGACCGGCTCGCTGGTGGGCGCGCTGCTCGTCGGCCTCTCCTACAACTACGTGGCCTACCTGGTGCCCAAGGCGGCCATCGGCGTGACGATGGCGATCATGGTGCTGGTTCTGCTCGCGCGGCCGACCGGGCTCTTCGGGAGCGGCAAGTGAGCGCGGCGTCGCCAACCCCGGTCCAGGCCGCGCGCGCGGCGGCGCGGCGCACGCGATGGCGCGCGCCCGGCCCCGCCCTGCGCGTGGCCCTGGTGCTGGCGTGGGCGCTGCTGCCGGCGGCCGCGCCGTCCTTCCAGCTGCTGGACCTGGCGCTCAAGATCGCGCTCTTCGCCACGCTCGCGGCGAGCTACGACGTTGTGCTCGGCTACACCGGCATCGTCTCGTTCGGGCACGCGATGTTCTTCGGACTGGGGGCCTACGCGGTGGCGCTCGCGGTGGGCCGGCTCGGCGCGCCCACCTACGGCCATCTGGCCCTGGGCTTCCTGGTCGGCATCGCGCTCTCCGGGCTGCTCGCGCTGCTCATCGGGGCCTTCTCGCTGCGGGTGAAGGCGCTCTTCTTCGCCATGATCACGCTCGCGTTCGCCGAGTTCGCGCTGATCCTGGCCACGCAGTGGAGCCAGCTCTCGGGGGGCGAGGACGGACTCTCGCCGAAGATGCCCGGCGTCTTCGCGGCGGGCGCCACCGGCCCCTTCGGCCTCGGCAGCCGCCTCGTCACCTACTACGTGGTGCTCCTGCTCTGCCTGGCCTGCTTCCTCGCGATGAGCCGCTTCGTGGACTCTCCGCTCGGTCGTACGCTCCAGGGCATCCGCGACAACGCGCTGCGGGCCGAGGCGCTCGGCTATCGCACGTTCGCGTTCCAGCTCGCGGCCACCTCGTTCGCCAGCGCGATCGCCGCGGTGCTCGGCGGCGGCTACGCGATGTGGGTGCGCTACGTCAACCCGGAGTCCGTGCTGGGCATCGCGATCATGCTCGACGTGCTCCTGATGGTGATCATCGGTGGCATCGGCACGCTCTACGGCGGAGTCGTGGGCGCGGCCGTCCTGCTCGGGGCCCGCACGCTCCTGCCCAATCTCCGCGGGCTCGGCGCGTCGCTGTTCGCGGGTTCGGAGATCGTGGAGCGCCTGTCCGAGCGCTGGCTCCTCTACTTCGGCATCCTGTTCGTGCTGGTCGTCTTCTTCTTCCCGAAGGGCGTGCTCGGCACGCTGCGCGAGGTGGCAAACCGTCACCGCGCTGCGGGAGACGAGGCTTGATCCCTTTTCCCGAATGCTTTCAGGTATGCTGGGGTTGAGGATGCCCGCCCGAGCCTACGACGCCATCGTGGTGGGGGCCAGCTTCGCCGGCCTCGCCGTCGCCCGCGAGCTGCGGGGAGAAGTGCTCCTACTCGACCGCAACGAGGTCGGCGCGGTCCAGACCTCCGCCTGCGGCACGCCGCTCTGGGTGCCGGAGGCCCTCGGGGTGGCGACGAGCGTGCTGCAGGTGCACGACCGGCTGGTGATCCGCACGCCGACCCGCACCGTCTGCTACGACCTCTCGGCCGTGCCCTTCTGCACCTTCGACTACCGGGCGTTCTGCGAGGGGCTGCTCGCGCAGTGTCGCGCGCGATTCCTGCGCACCTCCGTGACCGGAATCCAGGAAGGCGCCGTGGTGACCGGCGAGGGACGCTTCACCGCGCCGGTGATCGTGGACTGCTCGGGGTGGCGCCGCGCGCTGACCGGCGGCGAGGCCCAGGAGCCGGGGCGCCGTCACTCGTTCGGACTCGAGACCTGGACGAGCCTCCGGGACGAAGGCCTCACGTTCCTCCTGGACCGCCGGCTGATCCCGCAGGGCCTCGGCTGGATCTTCCCGGTGGGCAGCGGCAGCCTCATCGGGCTCGGCTCCTACGTGGGGCGGTCCAAGCTCAAGCCCGCGCTCGAGCGTCTCCTGAGCGCGGAGGGCACCGCGGGGGGCGCCTACCACGGCGCCTACTTCCCGCACCGGCTGCTCCGCCCCACCGTCGGCGGCCTGTTCGCGGTCGGCGACGCGGCGGGCCAGTGCCTGCCGCTGACCGCGGAGGGCATCCGCCCGGCGCTCTACTTCGGCGGCGAGTGCGGGCGGATCGTCCAGCGGGTGCTGGACGGGGCCCTGACCCTGGAAGCCGGGCTCGATCTGTACCGGCGCATCGTGGTCCGCTATCGCCGACCCTACCGGATGCTGCAGTTCGGCCAGTGGATGGCGGCCCACACGCCCACGCGGTGGTTCGCGATGATCACCGAGATCGCGGCGACGCGACTCTTCCTCCCGCGCTGGTGGCCGCGCTACGGTTGGTTCGGCCGCCCGGGCCTACGCGTGCCGGCCGCGACCTGATCGGGGACGCCCGATGAACACGCGTGTGCGCTGGGCGCTCGGGATCGGGGTGACCGCGCTCGTGGTGGGCTACTGCACGTGGCTCGTCTGGACCAACGCCCCCTCCTACCAGTTCCTGGTCCGCCTCTACGTCGACAAGCACTTCCTCAAGAAGACGCTGCGCGAGTGGGGCGTGCTCGCGCCCGTGATCTTCATCGCGCTGCAGGCCCTGCAGGTCATCATCTCGCCGATCCCTGGCGAGGCTACCGGCATCCTCGGCGGCTACCTCTTCGGCCAGTGGCTCGGGCTCTTCTACTCGACCATCGGCCTGACCATCGGCTCGGTGGTGTCCTTCGCGATCGGCCGCTGGCTCGGGGCCCACTACGTGAAGAATCTGGTCAGCGCTGAGACCTGGAACCGGCTCGGGTTCATCGTGGAGGCCGAAGGGGCGGTGCTCTGCTTCATCATCTTCCTGATCCCGGGGTTGCCCAAGGACATCGTCTGCTACATCTTCGGGCTCAGCCCGATGCCCCTCTGGGTGTTCGCCGTGGTGTCGGGGCTGGGGCGCATTCCCGGCACCTGGGTCCTTTCGGCCCAGGGGGCCCACACCGCGACCGGCGACTACATGCAGGTGATCCTGGTCTCGGCGGTGGCGGTCGCGGTGGCCCTGCCGCTGTACTACTACCGCCACCGGATCGTGAACTGGTTCGAGGGGCGGACCGCGGCCCGGACGCAGGCCCGGGATGGCCGGGATTCGGCTCTCAACGGGGAGCTTGACAGGGAGAAGCCGCGCCCGTAGACTCCCCACCACTTTGAAACACCGAGGATTCGAGCCGGTGAGCACGACGGGAACGGGGACCATGGCCGGTAGCCACGGCGCGTGGCGGTCGTATTTTTACTTTCCCTCCGTCCGCCTCCTGGCTCCGATGAGCTAGTTCCCAGGGAGCCACGGGCGGACGAACCGCCGGCCGTGGCGACCGAGAGACGACAGACGCCGCGGCCAACCGGCCCGCGGCGTTTTTACTTTCAACCAGGAGGACGGCCGTGATCATCGTGCTGAAGCCGGGATCGAGCGACGCGGACATCGAGGACGTTTCACGACGGGTGCGTGACTTCGGATTCAAGACCCACCTCTCGCGCGGCGAGGTGCGGACGATCATCGGCGTGGTCGGCGACGACCGCGCCAAGGAGCAGCTGCTCGCGCTGCAATCGCTCGACTGCGTGGAGAACGTCGTGCGGATCCTGCAGCCGTTCAAGCTCGCGAGCCGCGAGGCGCACCCCGACAACACCCAGTTCAAGGTCAACGGGGTGCCGGTCGGCGGCAAGCAGGTGGTGGTGATGGCCGGCCCCTGCTCGGTCGAGTCGCGGGCCCAGCTGGAGACGGTGGCCGCCGAGGTCAAGGCGGCCGGCGCCCACGTCCTGCGAGGCGGGGCGTTCAAGCCGCGCACCTCACCCTACGCCTTCCAGGGGCTCGAGGAGGAGGGCCTCGGGCTGCTGAAGGAGACGAGCAAGCGCACCGGGCTGCCGGTGGTGACCGAGGTCATGGAGCCGGACAAGGTCGAGGTGGTGGCCGAGCACGCCGACATCCTGCAGATCGGCGCCCGCAACGTGCAGAACTTCTCGCTGCTCAAGCGGGTCGCCGAGTGCGGCAAGCCGGTCCTGCTCAAGCGCGGCATGTCGACGTCGATCCAGGAGTGGCTGCTCTCCGCGGAGTACGTGCTGGCCGGCGGCAATCCCAACGTGGTGCTCTGCGAGCGCGGCATCCGCACCTTCGAGACGTCCACGCGCTACACCCTCGATCTCAACGCGATCCCGGTGGTGAAGAAGCTCTCGCATCTGCCGGTGCTGGTCGATCCGAGCCACGGCACCGGCCACTGGGAATACGTGGCGGCCATGGCCAAGGCCGGGCTCGCGGCGGGCGCGGACGGACTCATCATCGAGGTCCACAACAACCCGGCCGAGGCGCTGTCCGACGGCCCGCAGTCGCTCAAACCCACCAAGTTCGCGCAGCTCATGAGCGAGCTGCGCCCGCTGGCCGAGGTGCTGGGGAGGGCCCTATGATCATCGTGCTGAAGTCGGGGATCAGCGACAGCGACATCGACCAGGTGTGCCAGCGCATCACCGAGATGGGCTACGGCCCCCACGTCATCCGCGGCGAGTTCAAGACCATCGTGGCCGCGGTGGGCGAGGAGCGGGGCCGCCCGGATCTGCGCCTGCTCGAGGCGATGGAGACGGTGGAGTCGGTGATGCCGGTGCAGCAGCCGTTCAAGCTGGCCAGCCGGGAGGTCCGACGCGAGTCCAGCGAGGTACGCATCAACGGCGTCACGGTGGGCGCCCGCGACGTGGTGGTGATGGCCGGGCCCTGCTCGGTGGAGTCGGAGGCCCAGGTGCTGGAGGTGGCCGACGCGGTGAAGGCGGCCGGCGCCAAGATCCTCCGGGGCGGCGCCTACAAGCCGCGCACCTCGCCGTACGCGTTCCAGGGGCTGAAGGAGCAGGGGCTCCGCTACCTCGCCGAGGCGCGCAAGCGCACCGGGCTGCCGGTGGTCACCGAGGTCCTCGAGACCGAGAGCGTGGAGGTGGTCGCCGAGTACAGCGACATCCTCCAGATCGGGGCCCGCAACATCCAGAACTTCACCCTGCTGCGCCGGGTGGGCGAGATCGGCAAGCCGGTCCTGCTCAAACGCGGGATGGCCACGAGCATCCAGGAGTTCCTGCTTTCCGCCGAGTACATCCTGTCCGCGGGCAATCCCAACGTGATCCTGTGCGAGCGCGGCATCCGCACCTTCGAGACCGCGACCCGGTTCACCCTCGATCTCAACGCGGTGCCGGTGATCAAGAAGCTCTGTCACCTCCCGGTCGTGGTCGATCCCTCGCACGGGACCGGGCACTGGGACCTGGTGGCGCCGATGGCCAAGGGGGCGGTGGCCTGCGGAGCGGACGGGCTGATCATCGAGGTGCATCCGCGCCCGGAGGAGGCGCTCTCCGACGGCCCGCAGTCGCTCAAGCCGTCGAGGTTCGCCCAGCTGATGCGCGAGCTGCGCCCGGTGGCGGAGGCGGTGGGACGGGGGCTCTAGGGCGGCTCAGCCGGCGGGGGTCGCGACGCGCCCGGCCAGGTCCAGCGTCTCGCGGACGCGCTGGACGAGCGTGGCGGGCGTGAAGGGCTTCTGCAGGAACGCGGTGCCGGCGCCGAGCACGCCGTGGCGGATGACCGCGTCGTCGGTGTAGCCCGACATGTAGAGCACCGACAGCTCGGGCCGCAGCGGGCCCAGGCGCTCGGCCAGCTCGCGTCCGCTCATGCGCGGCATCACCACGTCGGTGAGCAGGAGATCGAGCGGGCCCTGGTGGCGCTCGCTGATGAGGAGCGCCTCGGAGCCGCTGCGCGCCTCCAGCACGGTGTAACCGCTCGAGCGCAGGATGTCGCGGGCCAGCTCGCGCACGCCCTCCTCGTCCTCCACGAGCAGGACCGTCTCGGTGCCGCCCGCCGCATTGCTCGGTCGCGACGCGCGATCGGCCACCGGCGTGGTGGTGTCGACGCGGGGCAGGTAGATCCGGAACGTGGTGCCGCGGCCCGGCTCGCTGTCGACCTCGATGTAGCCCCCGCTCTGCTTGACGATGCCGTAGACGGTGGCCAGGCCGAGCCCGGTGCCCTTGCCCTGCTCCTTGGTGGTGAAGAACGGCTCGAAGATCTGAGCCTGGATCTCGCGCGGGATACCGACCCCGCTGTCCCCGACCGACAGCATCACGTGCAGCCCGGCCCTCGCCCCCACGTGGCGGCGGACGTACTCGGCGTCCAGCTCCACGTTCTCGAGCTCGATGATGAGCCGGCCGCCCTGGGGCATCGCGTCGCGCGCGTTGACGGCCAGGTTCATGATGACCTGCTCGATCTGGCCGCGATCGGCCTTGACGCGCCCGAGCCCTGGCGTCGGGTTGACGAGGAGCGCGATGTCCTCGCCGATCAGCCGCCCGAGCATGTCCTTCATGTCGGCGGTCACCGCGCTCAGGTCGAGCACCACCGGCTCCAGGACCTGCTTGCGGCTGAAGGCCAGGAGCTGGCGGGTGAGGTCCGCCGCGCGGCCCGCGGTGCGCTGGATCAGCTCGATGCCCCGGCGCATCGGATCGTCGGGCTTGAGCGGATGGAGCAGGATCTCGGTGCGCCCGAGGATGACGGTGAGCAGGTTGTTGAAGTCGTGCGCGACGCCGCCGGCGAGCCGGCCGATCGCGTCCATCTTCTGGGCCTGCTCGAGCTGGCCCTGCGTCTGCGCCAGCTCGTCGTAGGCGCGCCGGGCCTCGTGCAGCAGGCGGCTGTTCTCGAGCGCGACCGCGGCGTGGGACGCGAAGGCGGTGGCGATTGCCAGGTCCTCGACCGAGAAGCCCTCCTCGCGCGTGGTCAGGAAGCTCAGCACGCCGACCACCCGGTCGCCGACCTTGGCCGGCACCGTGAGCGTGCCGCGGTAGCCGAAACGGCGCACCACGTCGGCGTGGTCGGGGATTACGCTCGGATGGTCGGCCGGCTCGCGCACGAGCAGCGGACGCCCGGTGGCCGCGACCTCCCCGGCCAGGCTCTCGCCGATCTTGAGCCGCTGACGGACCGGCAGGGCGTCGCCGCCCTCGAGCGTGCCCGCCATCACCAGATCGTCGCCCTCCACCAGGCGCAGCCCCACCCAGTCCGAGTTCACCAGTCGCCCGCACGACCGCACGATGAGGGCGAGCAGGGAGTCGAGCGGCTGCATCCGCGACAGCTCGCCGCTGACCTCGACGAGGCTCTCGAGCCGCGTCTCGCGGACGCGCGCGTCGTGGAGCGCGCGCTCGAGGCTGGCCGCCATCGAGTTGAAGGCGCGGACGGTCGGGGCCATCTCGCTGAGCTTGGTCTCGGGCATCCGCGCGGTGAGATCGCCGCGGCCCAGGCGAGTCGCGCTCTCCGCGAGGGCCTGGACCGGACGCAGCCCCACGCCGAGGATCACGTAGACCAGCCCGACGAGCGTCACGAGCAGCACGCCGGTGGTCGCGATGATGGTGCGAACCTCGGCCCACAGCTCGTTCTCGAGGCTCTGCAGCGACGGGGTCACCACGAGGATGCCGTACACCACCGGGGCCGCCGCGATCGCCACGCGGTGCTCCGCGAGCGTGACGGGCACTAGCCGCTTCAGCCAGGGGGGCGCGTCGGAGGGCCGCACGTCCACCGGGGAGGCGTCGAGGATGACGCGCCGGCCGTCGCTCTCGTAGAGCGTCACGCGGCTCCACACCAGGTCGGAGTTCAGGCTGCGCAGGGTCTGCTCGGCCCGCGCGAGGTCGCCGACCACGAGCGAGTCCAGCAGGAGCGGCGCGGCGGCGGCGGCGAGGCGCTCGGTCTGCTCGCCGAGCCGCTGCTGGGCCGCGGTGCTGCGGTCACGGAGATTGACCGCGAGGCCGCCCAGCGTGACCGTGGCGATCGCCACGCTGGTGAGGCCGATCAGGAGCGTCCGGAGGCTCGATCTCACTGGCCGATCAGTCGGTAGATGCGCCGGACCGCCTCGTAGTCGTGCTCGGTGGCGGCCTCGAAGCCGCGGAACTTGGCCAGCGCCAGCACCGGCGCGGCGGCGGGATCGGTGCTCATGCCGAGCAGCGCGCGTCGCACGCGCTCCACGATCGCGGTGGGCACGCGCGGGTGCGCGCTCACCGCGAGGTCCGGGTAGCCCTCGGAGACGTAGATCTCGCGGAACTGCACGTGCTCACGCTCCGCGTAGACCGCGAGGAAGCGCGAGTTGACGGCGGCCGCTTCCACCCGCTTGGCCTTGAGCTGCGCGAGCGAGCCTTCCTGGTTGCCCCCGAAGACCTCCTCGACCTTCACCCCCGCGCGCTTGAGCGCGACCGCGGGCACGGCGTAGGCGACGAACGCGTCGGTGGACGGGAACGACACGCGCTTGCCCGCGAGCTCCTGCAGCTCGTGGATCGGGCTGTCGGCGGGCACCGCGATCACCGTGCGGATCGGCTCGCCCGCCCAGCGGGCCAGCACCTTGAAGCCGATGCCGTCGAACTCCGACTGGAAGTTGTGGTTGGTGAACACGAAGTCGAAGTCGCCGCGTCCCATCATCGTGTCGGTTTCCTGCACGGTGCGGCCCATGCGGAGCACGAGCGGCACGCCGCTCACCGCGCTGACGTGATGCAGGATCGGATTCCAGCGCTCCGCGGTGAGGGCCGGGCTCTGCTGGTTGAGGACGCCGAAGGTCAGGGGTGCCTGCTGCCCATGGACCGCGCCGGGCGGCCCGACCGCGAGGCCGACCAGGATGACAAGAACTTTCGCCCGGTTCCTCATGGGTTTGCCGGTCAGTCGCCTTCCAGTGTCGTGCCAATTGACACTCCCTCGTAACTCCTTGGAATCACGGACCTAAATAGGAGAGTCCGGCGGGAAGCAGAAAAATACTTTCCTGAGGTGTCAACAGGCCGACATAATTCGTCAGAAAGCTGTGATTTCATGGATCTGGCTCACCCCAAGGCGGAGGCCCCCCGGGCATGCCATAATCGACCGCGTGAGGCGGGGTAGGGGCAGGTGGCGGTCGTTGCTGCGGCTTCCGGAGGACCGGGCCAGTCGCACACTCGTCCTGGCCATCATCACCTCGGTGGTGTTCCACCTCCTGCTGCTCGGCCCGTTCTTCGTCTACGGTAAGTGGCTGCTGCCCGACATGTACCAGAAGCGCGGCGAGCCCTTGCTGGTCGACATCGCCCCCGAGAAACCCGAGGAGAAGGCGCCACTCGGCAATCCCTCGCGGCCCGTCGGTCCGCCGGAGTCTCAATCACGCCCGGCGCCGCCACCTTCGCCGCCGTCACCCCGGATTCCGCCCGCGCCTCGCGTGGCCGCGGTGCGTCCGGCGCCGCCCGCGCCTGCCGCTCCCAAGACGCCCCCCGCGCCGCCCGCGGCCAAGGCCGAGCCGCCGGCACCCGACGCGATGGTGAAGTCCCCGGAGCCCAAGCCGCCGGCACCCGAGACCCCCGCGCCCGAGACTCCGTCAGCCGCCGAGCAGGCGCAGGCCGCGGCCCCGGCGTCGCCTCCGCAGGTCGCCTCGCGCATACCACCCGGTATGCGACGGCAGCCGGGCGGCGGGGGCGGGCTGCTGGGCGGACGGGGCGGCGTCGAGGGCGAGCCGATCCCGCTCGACTCGCCGGACCCGAAGTTCCAGGACTACCTGCGAAAGGTCCGGGAGAAGATCCGCGCGAACTGGTCTTATCCGCGCGAGGCCGGCGATCGTGGCATCGAGGGCGAGCTGCTCATCGAGTTCCACATCGCCAAGGACGGCCACCTCGAGTACATCGAGCTGCGGCAGACGTCGGGCACCGAGATCCTCGATTTCTACGCGATGAACGCGATCAAGTTCGCGTCGCCCTTCCCGCCGGTGCCGGACACGCTCGCCAAGCAATCGCTGGCCATCCACGGGCAGTTCCGCTACCAGATCGTGAGCGGGCTGGTGAACCAGTTCCTGCGGTAGCGCCCTGAAGCCCGGCCGTCGTGCCCTCTGGCTGCTCGCGCTGCTCGCCTGCGCGGGATGCGCCGAGTCCCGGTGCGCCGACCGGCCCCCGGTCCGCATCCAGCTCTTGCTCGTCAACGACGTCTATGTCCTCGAGCCGGTCGGGGGCCGCGGCGGCCTCGCCCGCGTGGCCACCCTCGTGCGGCAGCTGCGCCGCGAGGTTCCCGACACGCTCTTCGTGCTGGCCGGCGACACGCTCTCGCCCTCGGTGGCCTCGACCCTGCAGCGTGGCGCGCAGATGATCGAGGGCTGGAACGCGGTCGGGCTCGACCTGGCGACCTTCGGCAATCACGAGTTCGACTTCGGCCCCGCGGTGCTCGCGGAGCGGGTGCGGGAGTCGCGCTTTCCGTGGGTCTCGAGCAACGTGGTCGATCCCGGCGGCCAGCCCGCCGCCGGCGCCGTGCGCTCCCTGCGCCGGGACTGGGACGGCGTGCGCGTCGGCGTGATCGGGCTCACCACGCCCGAGACGGCCCGGACGTCGAGCGGCGCCGCCGGCCTGCGGTTCGAGGAGCCCATCGCGGCCGCCCGTGCGACCCTCGCCACCCTCGGCTCGCTGGATCTCACCGTGGCGGTCACGCACCTGCTGCTGCGCGACGATCGCGCGCTGGCCGCCGCGCTCCCGATCGACGCGATCCTGGGCGGCCACGATCACGATCCGATGCTCCACGAGGAAGGCCGCGCGGTGATCGTGAAGGCGGGCGCCGACGCGCTCAACGTGGGCCAGGTCGAGTACGAGCTCCGGTGCGGCGCCGTGCTCGCCCGACGCCAGCGGCTCATCCCGGTGGACGAGCATGTGGCCGAGGCGCCCGACGTGGCCGCGCTCGTCCGCGACCAGGCCGCGCGGCTCTCTCGCGAGCTCGACACCGTGGTCGCGCGGACCACCGTCGCGATCGACGCACGCGAGAGCGTGGTGCGGCGCGAGGAGACTCCGCTGGGCCGCTTCCTGGCCACGCTGATGCGCGAGCGCATGGCCGCGCCGGTGGGCCTGCTCAACAGCGGGGCCATCCGCGGCAACCGCGTGCTGGCGGCGGGCCCGATCACCGCGGGCGACGTGCGCGCGGTGCTGCCGTTCCGCAACACGATCACGCTGCTTGAGGTGAAGGGGTCGACGCTGCGCGCGGTGCTCGAGCACTCGGTCGACGAGCTGCCCCGGCCCACGGGCCATTTCCTGCAGACCGCGGGGGTCCGCTTCGAGGTCGACGCGAGCCAGCCTCCGGGGCGGCGGGTGAGCGCAGTGGAAGTCGCGGGCCGTCCGCTCGATCCGGCGGGCACCTACCGGGTGGCGGTGCCCGATTACCTCGCGCGTGGCCAGGACGGCTATGCGATGCTGGCGAGCGCGCGGGTGCTGCTGGGCCCGGAGGACGGGCCGGGCCTGATCGAGACGGTCCTGGATGCCCTCACGGCGGGCCGCTCCCCTTGACGTGCTGGGGGCAGTCCGGTAGTGTATTCAATGCTTTGGAGGCGTAGGCTCGTAGCTCAGTGGGAGAGCGCTACCTTGACACGGTAGAGGTCGGCGGTTCGAAACCGCCCGAGCCTACCACTAACGCTTCACACGCAGCTCCTTCGGGGGTGCCCATCGCCAGCTGGTCGAGCGTGAGCGAGTGAGGGAGTTGCGAGCATCACTGGGCGCAGCCCTGTGATGCTTTTTTGTCTCTAACGAAGAACGAGGTCATGGCCGAGTCCGAGGAGTCGCGACACCTGAGCCTGGCGGGGGAGTTCGACTGCATCCCGGAGCCTCTGCCCACCCTACGCCACTCCACATCCCACGTGATGGCCCAGGCGGTCAAGCGGCTCTTCCCCGAGGTCAAGGTCGCCATCGGTCCGGCGATCGAGGACGGTTTCTACTACGACTTCCTCAAGGCGACGCCGTTCTCGCCCGAGGATCTCGCGCGCATCGAGGACACCATGCGCGAGATCGTGACGGCGGACTACCCGTTCGTCCGCGAGGAGATGCCCCGCGAGCGCGCCATCGCCTTCTTCGAGGAGCGGGGCGAGCCGTTCAAGGTCGAGATCCTGCACGGGATCGACGCGCCGACGGTCTCGATCTATCGCCAGGGCGACTTCGTCGACCTCTGCCGCGGGCCCCACGTGGCCTCGACCGGCCAGCTCCGCGCGTTCAAGCTCCTCTCTTCCTCCGGCGCCTACTGGCGCGGGGACGAGAAGAACCCGATGCTGCAGCGGATCTACGG
>Ga0187766_10001795_pt1 | contig 12635 bp, 14 predicted proteins | sample 0216_QUI02_MP05__4_FD_132971 | JGI IMG/M metagenome (GOLD analysis project Ga0187766, IMG submission 132971) | Tropical peat soil microbial communities from peatlands in Department of Meta, Colombia - 0216_QUI02_MP05_20_MG | ecosystem: Environmental > Terrestrial > Soil > Wetlands > Peat ... | reverse complement strand
TTGTAGGCATCGATGGCCAGGTTGCGGATGTGGTACCCGCCCAGGAAATTCCCGATGGGGCGGAAGGTGCAGGCCGGCTCCGGCGTGCGCATGTAGGCGCCCACGTTCTCCCAGATCTTGGCCCGCACGCCGGTGATGGTGCCGTCCTTCTTGAGGGCCAGCTCGCGCACCGCCACCCGGTCGGTGCCGCTGCTGGAGGCCATCAGGTGCTCCCGCCGGTCCTCGATCCACTTCACCGGCACGCCCCCGGCCCGCATGGCCGCCGCCCCCACCAGGGCGAGGTAGGGATAGATGCTGGACTTGATTCCGAAGGAGCCGCCGATGTCCGGGGGCACGATGAAGCGCAGCTTGTTCTCGGGGATCTGGAGGGCCCGGGCCGTGATGGGGTGCATGATGAACGGCCCCATGAAGTTGGACCAGATGGTGAGCATCCCGGTGCCGGCGTCGTACTGCCCGATCACGGCGTAGGTCTCGATGGGGGTGGAACCGTACTTGGGGAAGCGGAACTTCTCGGAGATCACCAGGTCCGCCTCGCGGAAGGCCCCCTCCGGGTCGCCATAGGTCATGATCCGGTGCAGGGCCGCGTTGTCTCCCACCTGATCGTGCAGGACGGGCGCGTCCCGCTCCATGGACCGTTCCGGGTCCACGGTGGCCGGCAGCGGCTCGTAGTCCACCCGGATCAGCTCCAGGGCGTCCTCGGCGACGTAGCGGCTGGTGGCCACCACGGCGGCCACCGGCTCGCCCACGAACCGCGCCTTCTCGCCGGCCATGCAGTAGTACTGCAGCGGGGCCGGCACCCCCAGCGAGAAGGGCTGGGTGGCCGCCACGACCTCGGGCCCGGTGACCACCACGCGCACGCCGGGCATTTTCGCCGCCGCCGACGTGTCGATGCGGAGGATGCGTGCGTGGGGGTACGGGCTGCGCAGGATGGCCAGGGAGTGGAGGTGGCCCATCTTCAGATCATCCACGAAGGTGCCGCCGCCGTTGAGCAGCCGGGGGTCCTCGACGCGCCGCATGCTGCGGCCGATCCATTTCCCTTCCGTCATCTTCTCCGCCGTCGCCATCGTGAGTCCTCTATTCTCCTCAGTCCTCGTGCCTCAGTTTTCGGTCCTGAGGTGATCCCCCGTCCTCCTCAGCCCTCGTGGCTCAGTCCTCAGTCCTTGCGTGATGCCCAGCAGGCGGGCGGCGTTGCCGCCCAGGATGCGCTCCTTGGCCTCATCCGAGAGGGGGAGCCGCCGGATGACGTCGAGGTTCTTCTTCACATCGGGCACGCCCGGAAAGTCGGTGCCGAAGAGGACCTTGCGGGAGATCCGCTCCAGCTCCGGGAGGTATTTGAGGAGATTCTGCGGGGGCAGCCCCGCCAGATCCCCGTACAGGTTCTTGTGGAGGCGCATCAGGAACTGGGCCCGATCGTACCAGAAGCCGCGCCCGCAGTGGGCCATGACCACCACCAGGTCCGGGAAGTCCACGCACACATCATCCCAGAAGATCGGGTCGCCATACTTGATGCGGGCCCCCGGAAACACCGATGACCCCGTGTGCGCCATCACGGGGACCCGCAGCTCCTGCGCCTTGGCGTAGAGCGGGTACATCATGGGTTCGTTGGGGTAGAAGTAGTTGTAGGTCGGGTAGAGCTTCACCCCCCGGAAGCCCAGATCCACCACCAGCCGCTCCAGCTCCCGGGCCGGGTGGGTGACCAAGTAAGGGTTCACGCAGGCGAAGGGGATGAGCCGGGGGCTCACCCGGCAGAACTCGGCCACGTACTCGTTGCTCACGATGCCGGTGGTGATGGGCGCGATCTCCACCAGGATGACCCCGTAGTCCACCCCGCTCTCGTCCATGAACGCCAGCAGCTTCTCCGGCGTCCCGTACAGCTCCACGAGCCGCTCGGGGGTTTGCCCCGTCTGCTGGATGAGGAAGTCCCGCCAGCCCGGCGCGTAGCTCTCGTAGTACGCCGTGTGGATGTGCCAATCGATGACGGGCATCGCGTTCTCCCCGCTGGAGGCTGGACGCTCGACGCAAGGACGCGTCAGGCGTTTCGCCGCAAGTCCCCAGCGTCAAGGGGCAAGGACCATGCGACCGAAGTGCGACCGCTCGGCCAGCATCCTGTGCGCTCGGGGCGCCTCGCCCAGGGGGAGCACCTGGGAGACGACCGGCTTCAGACGCCCGGTGGCCACCAGGTGGAGCACCTCGCCCAGTTCCCCCCCGGTGGGCGGCTGCACCCCGGTAATGACCGGCTCCTTATAGATGACGAGGGCGGCGTTGAACGAGGCCGGCGCCCCCGTGAGCTCCCCGGCGAACACGAACCGGCCCCCCCGGGCCAGCGCCCGGAAGCTGGCGGCGAACACCGGGCTCCCCACGCTCTCCAGCACCACGGCGGCCCCGCGCCCATCCGTGAGCTTGCGCACCTGGTCCGAAAAATCCCCTTTGGTGCAGATCACCTCGTCCGCCCCCCACTCTCGGATGCGAGCAACCTTTCCCGGCGAGGTGGTGGTCGCGATGACATGGGCCCCGCACATCTTGGCGATCTGCACCGAATGGATGCCGATCCCGCCGCCCGCCCCCGTCACCAGCACGACCTCGCCGGGACGCACCCCCGCCTTCTTCACCAGGCCCACGTAGCACGCACCGACGACGCACCCGCACACGGCGGCCTGTTCGTAGCCTACGCCCTCCGGCACGTGCTGCAGGCTCAGCTCGGGCACCACCACGTATTCCGCGTAGCCCCCGTCCAGGTCCACGCCGATGCCCCGCGTGTTGTCGCAAAGGGACTCCCGCTCGGCCCGGCAGGAGAGGCAGTGGCCGCAAGGGATGCGAAAGGCGACCGCCACCCGGTCGCCTGCCTTGACCGACTGCACGCCCGGGCCGATCTCGGCCACCTCCCCGGCGATCTCGTGCCCCAAGACCAGGGGCCGCTTCGCCTTGGACCGAAGGCCGGACCGCACGATGGTGTCCAGGAAGCAGACGCCGCAGGCCTTCACCCGCACCAGGGCCTGCCCGGGCCCGACCCGCGGCGTCTCCACCTCGGCGGGGCGGATGACCTCCGGCCCGCCCCAATCGTTCACCACCATCGCCCGCATGAGCCGCTCGCTCCTCGCTCGCGGGGTTCCCCGTTCATGGTTCTCGGTTCCCGGTTTGCCTGAGACGAACCGGGAACCGGCCGCGGAGCGGCCGTTATTCGGTGATGACCCAGAGCGCCTTGGCGGCCCTCCGCCCCGGGTTCTCCCAGCGGTGGTCCACGCCGCCGTCCAGGTACGCGCTGTCCCCCTTGTTCAGGACGAACGATTCGCCATTATAGTGGATGGCCACCTTCCCCTCGACGATGTAGCAGAGCTTCATCTGCCCCGGGTCCACCACGATCTTGTCCCCCGACGCCGCCGCCTCCTTGGGACCCAGGGTGGACACCACGGCGCGGATCTTGCCGCGCACCAGGCCCGAGGCCAGCACCGCCCAGCGCTCCGAGCTCCCGTCGAAGCGGAGGACGGCCTGGTCGTCCCGCCGCACGATGGTGATCTTGCCGTTAGGGTGCTCCTCGAAGAAGCGGCTGACGGGGACATCCAGGACGTGGGCCAACTTCCGCAGCGTGGCAATGGAAGGCGAGATGCGATTGCGTTCCACCTGCGAGATGAGACTGGATGCGAGGCCGGCCTTGGCCGCCAGCTCCTGCTGCTGCAGGCCGCGCATGGTGCGGATTTCCCGGAGCCTTTCACCCAGGCCCACGAGGGACTCCTGCGATAAGTTGGCGGGGACACACGGCGAGGGCCATTTCACTATCACTAAAGAAAAATTCAGTCAAGCGAAAACGGCGACCTCGGAAGAGGGAGGCGCCGGCCAGGGGCTCGGCCCCTGCAATTGACCCCCGCCGACTGGCTTGGTACGATGCCCCCGTCGCACGATCTCCCTTCGGTCGCCGATGGGCGCCGACTCCCCAGGAAGGGCCAACGGCCTGTGCAATTCGAGCGGTTCCTGTCGTTGCTTCGCGCGTTAGAACGGGAACGGGTAGAGTACGCGCTCGTTGGCGCCGTTGCCATGAACCTTCACGGCATCGCCCGTGCTACGGAGGACGTCGACCTTTTCATCCGCCCCGAAAGGGAGAACGTCCAGCGGCTGACCAGGGCCCTCCGGTCCATGTGGGATGACACGGATATCGACCAGATTACGCTCGAAGATCTGAGCGGGGAGTATCCCATGATCCGATATGGCCCGCCGGGCGAGGACTTCGTCATCGACCTCATGTCGCGCCTGGGGGATACATTCCATTTTGGAGACATCGAAACGGAGCGCATGCGGGTGGAAGACGCGGAGGTTCGCATCGCGACGCCCCGCATGCTCTACCGGATGAAGAAGGACACGGTCGGCTCATTGACAGAGCCGATGCCGCCGCCGTGCGCGACAAGTTCGAGTTCCGCGAGGAGTAATATGCCCGTACAACGCTTCCGAAGCTTCGAGGATGCGCGGCGCGCCTTCTGGCTAGCGCCCGGCGACCCAAAACTGTTGGCGCGCATCCGAAGCTTATGGGAGTTCTCGGCCCGCCTTGCCCCCTGCATCATGCCGCGGGGTGTCCACAAGTTCTGTTCCATCGAAGAGGCAAATCAGGACCGGGACCTATGGACCCAACGACGCATCCGTTCCCTTCGGGCCACCCGCCTCAGATCCCGGTCTGGCGTCGCGGATCCCTGACCGCCCCTGACCCCCGAAGGGCCCGACCGCCCCCACGCCCCGGACGGCATGCCCAACCGCAGGCACGGTAACGACCGGAGAAAGTGACAATTTCGGCTACCCATTCCGCAAGTTGCTCTATTTGGCAACGCATCCCCGGGTGCGGCCCGCGGATTGAGAAGAAAGGCAGGCGGGAGCAAGAAAGGAGGACCAAACGATGGTGCAGATCAAGCTCTTTCATCGACGCGCGGACCTGGACGGCGTAGCGAAGATCGAAGGGGACGTGAACGGCTGGCTAGGAGCTAATCCGAAGATTGTGCCGCAGAAAATCCGTCTGACAAGCGGGCAGGACGCTGGCGTCCCTCAGCTCTATGCCCTGGTGGTCTACGAGCCGCAACAGTAGAACGCCCCGCGCGCGCCTGCCACCGCCGGGGGAGAGAGGGGGCGAAGGAAGGCCGAAGTCATGACGGAGCGCGAGCGAGATACGTACTTGCTTGACGTGGTTGAACGGATTCGAACGAAATGCCCGAAAGAGCAATGGCGCACCCACGTGGAGATCGTGGCCCCGGTGTTGGCGGATGTGCTGAACATGGGAGAAACTGAGGTGTTCATCCTGCTCATGGCCGAATTGAAGGCCGAGGATGAGGCGGAGGGCTGACGCGGTAGCCCATGCAGGACAGACGGCGGATCGTGGGGGCGCCGCCGGGCAGCGTGGCGGTGCATTCGGTGGCGTCCGTCGCCATCCGCGTGGACTTGGACCCCCACCTCACGCCGAAGGCCCTGGCCGAATACAGCGGCCTTTCGACCCGCCTGTTGAGTGACCTACTCAACGACCCCCTGGACCCTATCCCCTCGTACCGAATCGGCGGGCAGACGGTGCGGCGCAAGCGGCAGGTGAAGCGCAAGGATGGGACGGTGTACGTCCTGGAGGAGGAGATCGAGATCGGCAAGGTCTTGGTCCGCCGATCTGAATTCGACGCCTGGATGGCCCGGCGCCGCAACCGGAAGCCGCTGGCTGCCGCTCAGCTCGCCGCAGCGGATGCCAAGGCCCTGCTCGGGGCGCGGCGCCGGGGATAGCTCGGGGCGGGCCAGGCCCGACGAGGGCTGGCCGCCCCGAGCCCCGTAACGCCTACCGCGGGCGCCCTCCCCCGCCCCGGCCGCCGCGGTCCGACGGCGTGCCGCCGCCCGCGTTAGCCTCTCGATGGCGCGCGCGCCAGCGGTCGCGGCGCAGGTCCCGCGCGTCGTGTCGGGCGTCCCGGCGGTCCTGCCGGAGCTGCCCCCGGTCTTGGTGCAAGGTCTGCTGGTTGTGGTGCAACGTCCCGAAATCCCCGCGGAGGGCCTGCCGGTCCTGCTGCGTGGTCTGCCGCGCCTGCTGGAGGGCCTGGCGGTCCGCCTGGACGGCCTGCTGGTTGCCCGCCTGCCGGTCCTGCTGGAGCTTCTGGTAAGCCTGGCGCTCCTGCTGGCGGGCCTGCTGGAGTTGCTGCTCTTGCCCTTGGATGTTCTTCCAATCTCGGTTAACGGCCTGTCTGGCCTGCTGGACTGCCGCCTTGTCGGCCTGGATGTTCTGCCGGTCCTGGCGCAGATCGGCCTTGTCGCGTTGGATGTCGGACGGCTTCCCCGAGGTCGAGGGAGTGCTCCCCGAAGTCGAGGGGCTGCTCTTCGTGGTCGGCGAGGTGCTCCCCGAGGTCGAGGGAGTGCCGCCCGAAGTCGAGGGGCTGGTCTTCGAGGTCGGCGAGGTGCCGCCAGAGGTCGAGGGGCTGCCCCCCGAGCCCTGGGGTGCGCTCCCCGAGGACGAGGGGCTGCTCCCCGAGGTTGAGGGCGTGCCCCCCGAAGTCGAGGGGCTGCTGTCCGAGGTCGGGGAGGTGGCCTCCGAACTTGTGAGGGCATCCTCCGAGGTCGTGGAGGAGGTCTGGGCGTAGGCCCTGGGGGCCACCAGGATCAGGGCCAAGGCGCCGGTGGCGAACCAGAGGAGTTTCAAGCGCATCGTCTGCCTCCCTGTGCGAGCGTTCCCCCGGGGTGGACCATGCAGGCGGGCAAGCGTTACTGGTCAGCCCGTCACGCCTGTGAGGCGCGTGGCGCCCCGGGGCGGGGTCCTTACCGGCCGGCGTCCTGTCGGATCTCGCGATTGATCTGGTTCTCCTGCTGGTTCATCACGCCCTGCTGGCCTCGGGTGATGTACCCGCCCCGCACCGTCCCGTTGCGGCTGTTGGCCTTGGCGTCCGAGTAGTCTTCCTTGCGGACGTCGTGGATCTGGCCCAGCATTTGATTCCGCTGTTGGGAGGAGATCTTGCCCTGCTTATAGAGGTTGTTCACCCGGTTCCGCTCCCGGTCCGTGCGCTTCAACACTTCCGTCTGGCGCGGGTGGTGCTTCTGAAACCCCCGGTGGTTCTCCGGTCCGGCCCAGGCAGCGTTCCCTGTGCCGAGGAGTGTCCCCGCCAGCACGAGCCCCAACATCGCCGTCTTGTGCATCCGCATGTCTCGTCTCCTTGTGTGAGAGGGTTGCTGCCCTACATCTCGCGCTCTGCCGAATTAGACGGCGGGCCGTCCCAAAGGTTGAAACGGAACGTCGCCTGCCAAATGTCCTGGTCGCCCAGGACCGGTGCAAATCGCACCGCGGCCGCGTGGCCGACTCTCATCCGGGCATACGGCCATCAACCGATGCAAGCAACGCCGATGCCACCGGTGGTTGACCAAGGCGCTGCGCCGCGGTGCCGGCGGCGGGAATCGTGCGGGGACACGCGCGCAACAGGTGGGAGCCGCGCAGTCAGCCTACGGCGTGGGAGTCAAACTTTCTTGGGGGTCAGGCCGGCGGTGGAGCGTTTCGCCGCGTGGTATGGCCTTCCTGTCCGGGACGCTGCCACGGATACCAGCCGGGGCAAGCCCTCCACCCAAAACGACCTGCCGACCTCTAGGGCGAACTCCAGGGCTTCAGGTGGGAGATGCGGACCTGGCCCGCGCTCGGCTCCACGTTCGGCGGCCACCTACAGGGGCGATGTGAGCACACCCAAGGGGGGCCGGTTCCGGGTGGTGGACCTGCCGGCGAGCGTGGTGGGGGTCCTTCAGGACTGGCTGGGGGCCGTTGAGGCGGAGGCGGCCGTGCGCGGCGTCGCGCCGACCTGGCTGTTCCCAGGCCGGGACGGTTCCCCGCTGGCCTATCACGTCTTCCGGTGGGCTCTGAGCCGGGCGGCAGGCGGCGGAGGCCCTGGAAACGGTCTTGTCCGAGGGGCAAATCCGCAACCCCGGCGCAACTCATCCTGCCGAGCGCGCCTAAGACCGCGAATCTGCGCCTGCACGAATGTAGAAAATTTCAGTCAGGGGAAAACGCGCGCCGGGGAGGTGGCGGTTGCCGCGTCCCCGCGCACGGCCGGACCCGATGGGCTCGCATCCGCGGGCGCAGGGTGCCACCCGACCCTAGACGCGGAGGGTGTTCGAACGGTTGTGGTGAGCGAAGAAGGGCCCGCTAGAGGTACTTGCGGGGGTCGGCCAGACGGCCTTCGATGGCGCTGGCGGCCACGGTGACGGGGCTGGCCAGGAAGATGCGGGCATCCCCCGAGCCCATGCGGCCTTTGTAGTTCCGGTTGCTGGAGCTGATCATGCGCCCGCTGCGCGAGAGGACGCCCATATGGCTCCCGAAGCAGGGCCCGCAGTTGGACGACTCCACGTTGGCCCCTGCCTTGATGAACACCTGGAGGATCCCCTCGTCCAGGGCCCGCTCGTACACCTTGCGGCTGGCCGGGATCACCACCATGTTCACCTCCGGGTGCACCTTGCGGCCCCGCATCACCTTGGCCGCCTCCACCAGGTCCTCGTAGCGGGCGTTGGTGCACGAGCCCAGGAAGGCGTCCGTCACCCGGTCGCTGTCCATGGGGGGGAAATCCGGGCTTTGCGACTGGCGGCTCTTGGCCAGCATCTCCGGCACGCGCGAGATGGTCGTGACGTTGGCCGGCTTGTGGGGGAAGGCCACGCACGGCTCCAGGGCGGAGAGGTCCACCGTCAGGCGGTCGCTGAAGCGGGCGTCGGGGTCGCTGGCGAGGGGCTCCACCGGCCACCGGGCGCGGCCCTTCAGGTACTCCAGCAGCACGTCGTCGGTGGGGATGATCCCCGTGCGGGCGCTCATCTCCACGGCCATGTTGCAGATGGTGGTGCGGGCGTCCATGCTCATGCGCCGCACGCCATCGCCCACGAACTCCGCCACCCGCCGGGAGCACCCGCCGGACCCCAGGCTGCCGATGATGTGTAGGATCAGGTCCTTGGAATAGACGCCCTTCGGGAACGCCCCCTTCAATTCGAACTGGAAGGTCTCGGGCACCTCGAAGTCGTAGAGGTGGCCCGTGGCCATGGCGTACGCGCCCTCGGTGGTGCCCACGCCGAAGGCCAGCGCGCCCATGGCCCCGTTGGTATCCGTGTGGGAATCGGTGCCCAGCACGATGTCCCAGGGGACGATCTGGCCGTCCTCGATGAGCACCACGTGCTCGATGCCGTCCCCCTCCTTGTAGACCGCGCAGCCCTGCTCGCGGGCGAAGGCCTCCATCTGGTCCACCCCCTCCGCCACCTCCATGGAGAGGGCCGGCACCGAGTGGTCCGGTATGAAGAAGACCCGCTTCGGGTCCCACACGCGCGCCGGCACGGCGTGCTGGACGAACACGGGGCCGAACTTATCCCGGAACATGGGGATCGCCGGGGGGGCGATCACGTCGTTGAAGAAGAGCTTGGCGATGGGAAGCCGCTCGACCTTCTCTCCCGCGCGCACCGGTCGCCCCGCGGCCCGCGACACGATCTTCTCGACCATCGTCTGTCCCATGCCCCTATCCCCTGCGCGGGCGGTTGTGGCCCCGCTTCATAGCGCGGCGCTCGACATGATCAAACGTGGCCCCCGCGCCGCGCTCTTCGCGGGGAAGGCCCTCGCGCCTGGAGGCTACACGGCAAGCGCTCGGCCCCCCCCGCGGGCCCCACCGGGCGGGGCGCGCCGCCACCCCTCCCGGACCTGCCCCCGGAACGCGCCGCCCTGGAGGTACGCCGCGCATCTTTCCCGCGGCGCGTTACTTGCGCGCCCGCAGGATCTCCTCCAGGTGCGCGCGCACCCGGCCCACGGTGCCGCCCTGCTGGAAGGCGCGCCGGTCCTCCTCCTTCATCTCGAAGGACACGGCGGCGGCCCGCGCGCGGTTGCGGATGGTGCCGGCGTCCAGGTCCACTTCCAGCTCGTCCCCCAGGGCCAAGCCCGCCGCATCCGCCACGGCGATGAGGGTGAGCCCGTTGGCCAGGGAGTTGCGGTAGAAGATGTCCGGAAACGACCGGGCGATCACGCAGACGACGTGGTTCACCTGGAGGGCGTACACGGCCTGCTCGCGGCTGGATCCGCAGCCGAAGTTCCTGCCCGCCACCACGATGTTCTTGTCCGTCGCCTTGCACCGGGCCACGAACTGCGGGTCGTACCGCTCGAAGGCGTACGGGCCGAAGTAGGCCGGGTCCTGGCCCCGGATCAGGTACGGGGCCGGGATGATGTCGTCGGTGTTCACGTCGTCCCCGAAGACCGAGGTCACCTTGCCCACCATCATCGCTTTCCCTCCGCGGCCCGGCGCCAGGCCAGGCCGTTGCGCCACCTGACCATAACAAACGGCGACACGGGGCGCAATCCTCCGGGCCCGGCCGGGGCGGCGGGGCGGCGGATCAGGCGGGGGCCCGTTCGGCGGGGCGGCAGAGATCGAAGAGGAGCACCTCCAGGAGCCGGGCCGGGTCCAGCCCCGTGGACTTCATCCGGAGGTCGGTCTCGAACAGGGCCTGGATGGCCCGCAGCAGGTCGTCCATGGCGAAGCGGGAGGCCCCCCGCAGCAGGCTGTACCCGCGGAAGGGGTGCATGGCGAAGAAGCCCGCATCGCCCCCGGCCGCCGCGGCCCTGGCGGGCTCCCACACGCGGGCGCGAAACGCCCCGTAGTCCAGCCCCGGCTGCCATCGCCCGGCGAGGGGCCCGTCCAGGACCTCGCGGGCCTGGATCAGGCCCCGCACGGCGCCGGCCAGGAGGTTGAGCAGGTAGATGGGCTCCTCGCCCTGGGCCAGCAGGGTGCGCAGCACCTTGAGGGCCCGTTCCACGTCCCGCTCCCCCAGGGCGTCCGTGAGATCGAAGACGTGGGCCTCGGCCCGGTCGCCGAAGGCCGCCTCCACATCCCCCGCCTCCACGCCGGGGCGATCCCCCACGTAGGTGAAGAGCTTGTCCACCTCCTCGGCGAAGCCGCGCAGCGAGGCCCCGGCCCGCTGGAGGATGGCCTCCGCCGCGTCCGGTGAGATACGCTTGCCGGCGGCGGCGGCCCGGGCCTGCAGCTCCCGGCGCAGCACGTCCTTCGGCAATTCGGTCTCCTTCTTCCGGTCCACCGAGAACTGGAGGACGCCGCCGGCCGCATCCAACGCCTTGAAGAGGCGGCGCCGTTGATCCACCGCCGGGGCCGCCAGCACCAGGATGTTGTCCGGCGGGAGCCCCTTGCCCAGCTCGGCCTCCAGAAGGTCTCCCACGTTGGAGACCCTGGGGACGGTCAGGCCCTCTTTCAGACAATGCGCGCGGACCGCGGCGAGCCACTGGAGGAGGTCCCCCTGCACGTCGGGCAAGACCTTCCCCGGGTCGGCGGCCAGGCGATCCGGCCAGCCCGCATCGGCGAAGTCCTCCTGCTCCACCCCGGCGGCGGCCAGGGCGCGGAGAAAGAGCCGGGCCCCGCGCTCCGGGTCGCCCCCGTCCCACATCTCCCGGGCCGCCTCCAGGATCTGCTTGGCCGACTCCCGGGAGGCCAGGAAGGTGGCCCCGAAGACGGCGGCCACCTTGCGGCCCCCGAAGAGCGGCCGCATGCGGAGGCTCCCCAGGAGGGCGCCGGGGTCCAGCGCGTCACCCGAGAAGCGCTCCAGGTTCGTGTGGCGCTCCGCCTCGGGGAGGAGGGCGGCGATCAGCTCGCTGGCGGCCTGTTCGGCCAGGAACTCGTCGCCCCAACAGAGGTACGCCGCCTGCGGCCGGCCCGCGCGGATCTCCTCCACCAGGTTCCTCAGCCGCGCGCGCGGGTCCGCCGGCCCCGCCGCCTCCCGCCGGGCCCCCACCCCTGCCGCCGACCCCTTGCCCCTGACATCAGCCATCCCTCAGTCCTTTTCTCTCAGTCCTCAGCCCTCAAGGAGGCGGCGCGCCTTTCGGAACACCGCATGGAACATGGCTCGTGTGAGGCGCCCCGTCTGCGTGTTCTGCTGGCTCGGGTGAAACGAGGCGATGATCGTCACTCCCTCCGGCATCCGGTACGTCTTGCCGTGGCCGAACCGGGGCAGGGGCCGCGCCGCCTCCCGGCCCAGCTCCCGCCGCACCCGGAGGTACGAATCGAAGGCGACCTTCCCCAGCGCCACCACCACCCGCGCGCGCCGGAGCAGGGCAAGCTCCCGCACCAGATACGGCCGGCAGGCGTCCATCTCCTGCCGCGTCGGCTTGTTGGCCGGCGGCGCGCAGCGCACGGCCGCCGTCACGTAGGCATCCTCGAGCGCCAGGCCGTCGCCCCGATGCCGCGACGTGGGCTGGTTCGCGAAGCCAAAGGCATACAGCGCGCCGTAGAGCCAGTCGCCGCTGCGGTCCCCCGTGAACACGCGCCCCGTCCGGTTCCCGCCGTGCGCTGCCGGCGCCAGCCCCACCAACACCAGCCGGGCCTCCGGGTCCCCAAACCCCGGGATGGGCTTCCCCCAGTATTCCTCGTCGCGATAGCGGCGCACCTTCTTGCGGGCTACCTCCTCGCGCCACGCCACCAGCCGCGGGCACACCCGGCACCGCACGATCTCCGCCTGAAGCGTTCCCAGGGAGCGAGCGGAGATCATTGGATCACCCGGTCGGCCCGAATGAAGATGGACTGGGGGACCGTGAGGCCGAGGGCCTTGGCCGTTTTCATGTTGATCACCAACTCGAACCGCGTGGGCTGCTGCACCGGCAGGTCCGCAGGTTTCGCGCCCTTCAGGACCTTGTCCAG
>Ga0187766_10001792_pt1 | contig 12642 bp, 10 predicted proteins | sample 0216_QUI02_MP05__4_FD_132971 | JGI IMG/M metagenome (GOLD analysis project Ga0187766, IMG submission 132971) | Tropical peat soil microbial communities from peatlands in Department of Meta, Colombia - 0216_QUI02_MP05_20_MG | ecosystem: Environmental > Terrestrial > Soil > Wetlands > Peat ... | reverse complement strand
GTTTTTGTTGTGGTGGTGGAGTAAATCCGGACGACGTTCCATAGCCTTGTCCATTCGAAGGGGTTTGCGTTGCAGGGTACATCGTAGCTGTATCATTACTGCTCTCGAATGGTTGCATCTGTGGAGCATATTGACCGGTTGCGGAATACCCATTGGCGGCTACAGGGTATCCAAAATTCTGTTGAGCGTACTGTGTTGGATAGCCCTGAACCTGTTGGGAAGGTAATACAGACATAGCCTGAGTTGGATCCTGATAGAAACCGTATTGTTGCGATCCTGTTGACATCACTGGTGGTTGTTGATTGGTTGAAGGCAACATTCCAGACCTGAATGTATCTGATGCTGGAGAAGAACCGCCATAATATCCGCTACTCAACAGTCCCTGGCGATGTGCTGGATCAACGGGTTTCGCTGAAAAGGCAACCGGTGTACCACATTGACCGCAGAAGGTTTCTTCAAGGCTGATTTCGTTGCTACAGTTTGGGCATCTCATTGCCATTACTTTCTTTTCCAGTGATGGGGTTAACTAGGCCTATTATAATGTATCAACTGTGATTTGACTATCAATTAACCCGTTTGTCTCAGCATATAGCAGCGTATATTATTCCCTAGCAAATTTCAAACAATCGCTTCATGAAATATCGTTCTTGATATTGCTCTGCTCCTCAAATTTGATTACCAGACGCTGGAGGCCTTCGTTCTCGTAATAGTGGTAAGCTACAATTGCTGTATCGGGTATTCGTTGCAAACGACGCTGTACTTGTTGAAAGAACGATGGAGCTTGGTCGAATGGTCCGCTGACGATGAGCCATACCCAGGGGATGTGCTCTTCAACGTTAACTCTCTTCATATTCTGATGGTCGGTTCGACTTGCGACTGCTAACCCTGTTGGATGGCTATGATAAACTCCTATGATTCTACCTGAGTAAGCAAGATCAGCTGATAGCAATTCTTCGGGAGCGAATTCAAAATGCACCGGTGATTCGAATATGTTGCGCATTGGATGTATATCTTCGACGTGCCAGTTCCCTGCATCGTCCGTAGTTCCTAAGAGAAGTCCGCACGCTTCAATACGTTGGCGTTTGTAGACATCAAGGAGCAATGCCTCGTAAGCACCGGCTTCTATAGAAACTTCTGCCTTATCATTTTTTCGCATAGTTCCTCAATTATATACAGGACTGGCTACGTATGCAAAAACTGTTCGCTATTGTAGCGTCTAAGATCACCTATGTGTTGCACTACTATATCAGGGGCAAAGTTGTCAGGTTTTGTGTCAGTAGCGTATTTTCCTTGTTTCACAAACACAGTTGTAAGCTTATCACCCAGAATCAACTCACTATCAGCAAGTATCTGCGGCTTGTCATCAATCATCGCATAATGGTCTGCGGGATATTGTTCCATAATCTCTTGAAGATGTTCTTGTTTATGTTTGTAAAGCAATACGTGCCCCTCAACAGTTTCTGCAATGGCACTATAGAATATTTTTTCCGCCTGGAAATACAAATCACCATCTGAAAGAATGACTGTTAGCCCAAGCGTGCTCAAATAATGCAGGGTTTCCAACGCATGTGGATAAAGTGCATCGAAGAATGGATAGTTATCGAACAACGAGTGTACATGCTGATAGGTTAGCTCATCCAGTTCTGAAAGAGGAGTTTGTTCTCGCAGCCACTTCAATGCAAGTGGGATATCGACTACACCTTGTTCCTCACGTGCTCGTTCATAAAGTTCCCAAAATCGGTTGGTTACCTTTTCTCCCATTTCTACTTTGATATGTTCATCTAGATCACTCTTCACAAAGTCGTTATCAATGAGTGTATTGTCTACATCGATCAAAAAAACTAGTGATGGCATTGTCTATTCCTGCTTTCAAGAACTTTTTTCAATCTAATGTTGCTGCTTGATGAGACCAGAATTTAAGCGCGTCAACTGCCTGAACCCTTCATATAGTAGCACAAAATGTAGCCTTATATTTGACTGTTGTCAACCTCTATGGTAAAATAACCGTACCGTAAAGTACGGTACGATTTAGGAAAATAAGATGAAAGAGAAACAGAAAACTCGTACTCAACAGACACGTGAGCGTCTTCGCAGAGCTGCTCATCAACTCTTTCTCAAGCAAGGATATCAGGAGACAAGTGTCGATGCTATTTTGTCCGAAGCAGGTATTTCTTCGAAAGAAACGTTCTATCGCTATTATTCTAGTAAAGAAGCTCTTTTTGTAGATGTATTAAGCCATTTGACAATGGAGCAGTCGGGATTTCCAGAGAAACTGGCAGCTCTGCCAATTCCTGAAAATCTGATAGTACTACGCGAAGCGCTTCTTCAACTTGCTCGCGAAATCATATCGATGATGTATCAGCCTGGCTATCTCCCGTTGGTGCGCATGATTATTGCCGAATCACCACGATTTCCGCAGCTCGGCACGCTGTTTTTCTCGACGGTTACCCAGCGTGGCATCGATGTTTTTACCTCATTGCTGCAAGAAGCGCAGCAACAAAAAATCATTGTTGAAATCGACTTTGACGCCGTGGCGCGAATGTTACTAGGTGGATTGTTGAGCTATGCCATAACAGGATTAGTCAATGCCGAGCAGCTAGTTATGCCTCCTCCATTTGAACGTGTAGATGCTCTCGTTGAGGTCATCATACGTGCGTTGGCACCAAAGGATATTGAAATTGAACATTTTTAAGGAGAATTGAATGTCACGTGATAACATACGTGTCTTCAATAAGCACGTCACAAATAAGATAATGCGTGTGTTTACAGGCCTTTCATATGGCCCGTTTGCAATTATGTATCACACTGGACGTCGCAGTGTCAAACCATATGAAACAGTTCTGTGGGTATGGCAAATGCGAGAAGGTTTTGTCATTGCTTTAACCTATGGGCAAGCAGTGGACTGGTACCGCAATATGAAAGCGACTGGAGGTGGTACAGTATATTGGCATCAAAGGTTCTATGTCGTTGGAAAACCTGAATTGATTGAGAGCGAGAAAGCTCTGACAGCCTTTCCTGCCCTTTTTAGGATACTCTTTCTAACATTCGGTAAGCAGATGCAATTCGTGCTCATGAAACCAACAGGTCCACTTGCGATCAAGCCTGAGATTGTGCAAAATTGAGAAATCGCCTCTTCATTTCCCTTGACATGATGCGTTTCAGGTTTTATATTCATTGTGAGTTCGGATATCCCCCTAAGTGGAAGGTAGATTGAATTCGCAAGGTCAGGTTAGCGTTGACGCATTTTGTTTAGTTATCTAGCGTTCTAAGCAGGATACACAAAGAAAGGGAGAACAGGTCCCTTATGGACGGCAGTAGTAGTCAACCTCCTAGTAGGTGGGTGTCTACATCATTCCGTAGCAGTAGCGCGTGTCACTGATAGGTCTTTCTTCTAAGGCATCATCTATCACCTCACCACTCGGAATGCTACGGATAAATCGTAGCTGTATGCAAGAAGAGTGAGGGTTTTTTAACCTCGATAATGATCCTTCACAATAGGATTATCTTCGTCTTACTCCTCAATAACAGCGTAATGTAATGCTGGCGATTCTTGAGCTTTTAAAAACAGTAATCCTTACTGCTTTTTATCTAACCCTTGATACTTATGCCACATACATGCCTATGAATTCTTAAGAAGTTTGCTCAAAGTGACTCACTTGGAGGCAAGGGGTATTTGCGGCTTGCAGAGTTGTAAATCGTGAATATCTTTCTTAATGATGCTTTCTACATAAACAAGGCAATGAGGAGATCAGATATGGCAATGAAAAAATCCACTGTGACATATCAAAAAAGAGTACGCCGTGTGTGGGTACGTCAACTATTGCTCATGCTTTCGGTAATCGGCCCAGGGTTGATTACGGCTAACGTAGATAACGATGCCACAGGTATTACCGGCTATTCATTGGCAGGTGCCAACTATGGTTACGGCCTGCTCTGGGCAATTGTGCTTGTGACTATCAGCCTTGCCGTTGTACAAGAAATGGTAGCCCGTATGGGAGTTATCACCGGCAAAGGACTCGCCGATCTTATACGTGAGAAATTCGGTGTTCGCATCACCTTCTGGAGTATGTTACTACTGCTCATTGCTAATGCCGCAACATGTGTAGCAGAGTTTGCTGGAGTTTCCAGCTCGATGAGTATTTTTGGGGTCAGTCCCTTTATCTCTGTCCCTATTGCAGCTATTATTGTATGGGTACTGGTCATTCGTGGCAATTACCGTTATGTAGAACGGATTTTGCTTGCCTTATGTGTCATTTACTTCAGTTATGTGTTCAGCGGCATTCTTGTCCATCCTGATTGGAAGCAAGTCATACATCAGACGCTCATCCCCCCCATCCAGTTCAATCAGGGCTACTTACTGATGCTGGTTGCTGTAATTGGTACAACCATTGCTCCCTGGATGCAGTTTTACCAGCAATCAGCTATTGCCGACAAACAGATCAAACCTGCACATCTACACTTTGAGCGGATCGATACCTATGTCGGTGCATTTTTTACAGACTTCATCGCCTTCTTCATTGTCGTGTGTACTGGAGCGACACTGTTTGTCCACAATATCCAGATTACGCAGGCCTCAGATGCAGCATTAGCTCTGGTACCGCTTGTACGCGGCAATGGACAGCTTGCGGAATATCTGTTTGCCATCGGTTTGCTCAATGCCTCGCTGATGGCCGCCAGTGTGTTGCCACTTTCGACTGCATACTCCATCTCTGAAGCCTTCGGATGGGAGCGAGGTATTGGCCGCAAGTTCAAGGAAGCACCGCAATTCTTCTTTTTATACACCTTCGTCATAGTAGTTGGTGCTGGAATCACCCTGTTTGTGCCCAGTGATCGCCTGGTTTTTGTGCTTAATCTTCCTAACGTGGTTGGAGGTATGCTTCTGCCACTCATCCTGGTATTAATGATTATTTTGTGCAATGACCGTCGTTTATTAGGCCGTTATGTCAATGGTCATGCTCGTAATTGGATCGCCTGGATTACGACCATTGTTATGACGGTTCTTACACTACTTATCATTTGGACTACCATATTCCCCCATGCATGAGCTAAAAGAAGTCATTGACACCTTTCGTCAACTACTTTGTGCCTGAGAAAGCTTGGGAATGAGTTCCCAGGCTTTTTTGCGTTATGAGAAAACAGGCAAAGTGCCCTCTTCCCGTATAGCTATGAAGGCCGGTGGGTATGTCTTGCTTATCTTCAGTTCATCAAGCGAAACAGTGCCACCTGGAATTCTTCTCCTGGAAGAAAGATGAAGTAGAAACCAAATTCACATCGAACAAAGGACAAGTGAAGCCAGAACAGCGTACCACAGCCGGAAAAAGTATGCTCTTACACATGCTCCTCCACGGTCATGTTTTGTGACGCAAGAGTGATGCTTCGAACTGTATCTTGCGGATGAAATCGGGTATGCTTAAGGCAGAGGAAGTTGAGACAAAGACCTCTACCTGGTGATAGCATGCCCTGCTCAGAGAGGCACAGCACGCGATCGACCGGGGGAGCAAAGATGAGAGAGAGACGTTCCATGCAGCCCTCCCACAAGAAGCCGCTGCTTCTAATCGTTGACGATCATCCTCACATCCTTGGGTTGCTCGGCGATATCCTGAGGTTGGAGGGTTACCCGATCCATACCGCAAGTGATGGGCAAGAGGCCTTGGAGAGTGTGGAGGTATGTCGGCCTGACCTGATTTTCCTTGATTTGCTGATGCCCAACATGCATGGTTTCGCGTTCATGGACGCGCTCAAAGAGCGCCGTCTCTTCATTCCCATTGTGATTATCACGGCCCATCTCAACCAGGCGAATACAGAACGACTGGCTGGGTATGTGGCAGAGGGACTCGTCCGGGGGGTGTATCAGAAGCCTTTTCCGCCGATGGTCACCCTCCTGGAGGAGGTAGATCGGCTGACAGCTCAGCTCCCACAGCGATAACGACTTGGCCTCGCTCATCAAACCTGTAGCCTTGTGTGTTCCTTTCAACCCCCAAAATGAACTTGTAGCTGGTAATACGCACCAGGCTCCCAGCAGGAACAATTTATCGAATGTGCCGCTTTACTACCAGCACTACCGACCATCAACCAAGCAATCCAACCAACATAGAGCACTGCTATATGCTCCCGTGTAGTGTATGCGGAGGTGTGATACTTGCAAAGGCTGTTAAAATAAAGCTATTAAGAAGAAAGATCTCTGTATCCACTCGTCTAGGATCACAGGCTAGTGCGGCCTATGCCGGGAGATCCCAGCATGTCTAGCTTGCTAACATCAACTCTCATAGGAAAGCAATCTTCTGTAGTAAATGCCTATCTGGAGAATGACACAACCATTATCGTGAAGCTCGCTGACCCACTCACCTTACCGTTTGAGGTAAGCGATTTCACGATGACCGATACGACGACAGGTAAGGTCATCCCTGTGATCAAGGTTGTCTTGCCTCAGGCTTTTGCCACTGATCCTTCTGGAGAGGTGCAACCAGTGCTGGGAGTGTCAGGAGAGCAACGTCCCGCTGTATCTGCTGGCATGCAGACCGATCTGGTTGAGGTGATGCTGGCCGAGGCTCCCGATGTAACCCATAGCTTGCAAATCGGTCTCAATGGGTACATGCCAGGCCCTGTCACGCCGCGCAATGTCTTAAACGGAGAGAAATATCTCTACCATGGAAACGACCTGGGCAATACCTATCAACCGGAGGCCACCTCGTTCCGCCTTTGGGCACCAACTGCCTCGGAGGTGCAGGTACTGCTCTATGAGAGTGAGGCTGGCCCCTTACAGCACCAGATCGCGATGCAGCAGGGCGAGAACGGGACGTGGTATGCCCGGTTTTCCGGCAACTGGCAGAACTGGTACTACCTCTACCAGGTGACCGTCCATGGTCTGACACAAAACGCCGTAGATCCTTATGTCAAGGCGGTTGCCGTGAATGCGACCCGAGGCATGATTATTGATCTGCCGGAGACGAATCCTTCTGGCTGGCACGAGGATGGATCTGTATCTCTCGCCCATCCTGAGGATGCGATCATCTACGAGGTGCACGTGCGTGACTTCTCGATTCACCCGAACTCAGGGATGACAAACAGGGGGAAATATCTTGCCTTTACTGAGCGCGGAACCACCGGTCCCAATAACGTCGCGACAGGGATGGATCATCTCAAGGAACTGGGCATTACGCATGTGCAGCTCCAGCCAGTGCAAGCGTTTGCGAGCATCGATGAGCAGGATCCCAATCAGTACAACTGGGGCTATGACCCCCGCAGCTTCAATGTACCCGAAGGCGCCTACGCAAGGACTCCCCATGGGACTGCTCGGATCACCGAATGCAAGCACATGATCCAGAGCCTGCATGCTGAGGGGATCGGCGTGATCCTGGATGTGGTATATAATCATACGTTCGCCCGGTACGATTCTGACTTCGACAAGATCGTCCCGCAATACTTCTACCGCACCGACGACGCCGGTAACTATACCAACGGCTCGGGTACCGGCAATGAAACAGCCACAGAGCGACCGATGGTGCAGAAATTCCTCCTTGACTCCCTCGCATACTGGGTGAGAGAGTATCACGTGGATGGGTTCCGCTTAGACTTGATGGCTCTGCTGGGCATCGAGACGATGAAGAAGGTGGACGAGACGCTCCATGCCATTAGTCCCCATATTTTGCTGTATGGAGAGCCATGGGTTGGTGGAACTTCAAGTTTACCTGCCAATGAACTGCTTACCAGGGGGCGGCAGAAAGGATTGGGCCTGGCCGTCTTCAATGACCATCTCCGCGATGGCCTTGTTGGCAGCGTCTTTGACCGAACAGCGAGAGGGTTCGCAACAGGCGCCTGGGGATTGATCGATGACATCAAGAAGGCTGTGGCAGGCAGCATCGACGAGTTCACTGCATTCCCGGGGGAAACCATCAACTATGTGACCAGCCATGACAACTACACCTTGTGGGACAAGATCACCCTGAGCAATCCGGAGGATGCCGAGGCAGATCGGATCAAGATGGACGAGCTTGCCCAGGCAGTGATTCTGACCTCACAGGGCATAGCCTTTCTCCAGGGCGGTGAAGAGCTGCTGCGTACGAAAGGTGGCAACAGCAACAGTTACAATGCGGGTGATACCGTCAATCAGTTCGACTGGTCGCGCAAAACCCATTACTGGAAGGAGTGGAGGTACTATGCTGCCTTGATTCACCTGCGAAGAGCCCATGCTGCGTTCAGGATGCGATCGGCGAGTGCTATTCGAGCTCATCTCTCGTTTCTCGCGAGCCCTGAGAACACGGTGATGTTCGAACTCTCCGGGCACGCCAATGGTGATAGTTGGGAAAACATCCTTGTCATCTACAATCCCAACAAGATTGATCTCCCGTGTCCCTTGCCGCCTGGGAACTGGACTATTGTGGTCTCACAGGATCGCATCAGTGAAGACTACCTGGGACAAGCCTTTGGCAGGGTGATCGCGCCAGCAATCTCGTGCATGGTTCTCTATCAGGGGTGATGACGCAGCAATGCAGCTTGCCTTCCAGGCGTACCTCGACGAAACACTTAATGAATGAAATAAAGGAGAGTATGTTCCTTGAAGCATAGTGGCACAGGCGAGAGTCATGTGCTACGCTACATGAAGGGTTGAGTCGGTGTGATTATACAGGTAAGGAGGTAAAAGCATGGCTCAAGTCTTTGTTCCCGACAATCCACGAGAACGCGAACAACTCCAGGGAGGTGTCGGAGTAAGTGATCGCCTTGAGCGGCCACAACGCAAGGAATATTCACTCCGCAGATTTGGCACAATAGATTTCATAGTAATCCTCGCAATCATTGCTGCTGTGAGTTTGTTGGTATTGGGAGTTTCTCGTTGGGCTACCCCACTCTCTCAAACATTTACCATCAATCTATCTCCTTCGGCTTTACCGGCCTATGCCGGCTATTCGTTATTACGCATGATTCTTGGATACCTGCTTTCGCTGGTATTTACCTTGATCTATGGGCAAATCGCTGCCACGCATCGACGTGCAGAAATGATTATGCTCCCACTGCTAGATATATTGCAAAGCATACCTATACTTTCATTTCTCCCTACGGTCATCTTGTTGCTTGTTGCTCTATTCCCTAACTCAAATGTAGGCTTGGAACTTTCAAGTGTCATATTCATCTTTACCAGTATGGCCTGGAATATGACGTTTAGTTTCTATCACTCGGCGCGTGCTCTCCCATCAGACTTGAAAGAAGTTGCGACCATCAGCAGGCTACGTCCATGGCAGCGCTTCGTAAGATTGGTTGTGCCGGCCTCGATGATAGGGTTGATTTGGAATAGCATGATGAGCTGGGCAGGTGGCTGGTTCTTCTTGATGGCTTCTGAGCAATTTACATTGGGTAGCCATTCATATGAATTGCCAGGACTTGGTTCTTATTTGCAAGCAGCAGCCAATGCTGGCGACGTCGCTGCTATATTTTTTGGACTCTTGACGCTCGTTTTACTGATTGTCTTACTGGATTTTGTGTTCTGGCGACCGCTCGTTGCCTGGGCTGACAAATTCAAAGTGGAGCAGAGTGCTGGAGCAGACGAACCAACTTCATTTGTGTTGAATATTATCCGGCGTTCTGCCTTCATTGTAGCGGTGGATCAGAAAGTGTTTCGCCCTATAGGCTCATTCCTGGCACGTATCTTAAATCGTTTACAACCCCTGCCGAAAACAGATGTGCCTGTAAAAATGGAGCAAACGGTACGACTAACGCCTCGGCGTATAGTAAACATGGTTTTTACAATTGTTCTTATCGCTTTCGTTCTATTAGGCATTTGGTCAGCTCTCAAATTGCTTGTTCAAGTCAACTTGGCAACATGGGGTACCCTGCTCCTGGCAGCTTTTGTGACCTGGTTCCGTACACTCGTCGCCATACTCATTGGCGTTGTCTGGACAGTACCCGCTGGAGTCGCAATAGGACTTTCTCCACGCTGGTCACGTCGTTTGCAGCCAGTCGTTCAGGTAGTCGCTTCCATTCCAGCGACAGCCGTCTTTCCGGTGCTGTTACTGATACTGATCTCATTACCAGCCGGTCTTAATATTGCTGCGATACTGCTTATGCTGCTGGGAACCCAATGGTATATCCTCTTCAATGTGATAGCAGGAGCTATGGCCATTCCAAGCGATTTGCGCGAAGCAACCACTGTCTACCACGTCCTGTCTTGGAGACGCTGGCGCACACTCATCCTCCCAGGTATTTTCCCTTATCTCGTCACGGGTTTACTCACCGCCAGTGGTGGGGCGTGGAACGCCAGCATTGTCTCGGAGTTCGTGCAGTTCGGTGGTCAGACACACAGCATCTTCGGTCTAGGCGCCACTATTGCAGAATCGGCTGCTTCAGCAAATTATCCTGTATTACTTGCAGGTACTCTCATGATGTCTGCTTTCGTCGTTTTGATCAACCGCCTGGTTTGGAAGCGCATGTATTCTCTTGCTGAACGTCGCTTTACTCTGGCTTAGTAGGAAAAGGAAAAAGCATTATGGCTCTGAACAATCAACAAATCAATACGCAAGATGGTGCTACCACGCAAGCGGAAGTGCTGTTAGAAGGACGTAATATCACTAAAATCTTTGCACCTAAAGAAAAGCGGAAACATGGGCCTCGTCCACCTCTAGTTTTGGATAATATCCAGATTCAAATCAGAGCAGGTGAATTTGTGGCCATTCTTGGCCCATCTGGCTCTGGCAAATCGACCCTTTTACGCATTCTTGCTGGCTTATTGCAACCTACAACAGGACAGGTCTTTTTCAAAGGTGTACCCCAATACGGCGCTAACCCGCACCTGGCAATTGTGTTTCAATCATTTGCGCTTTTCCCGTGGCTAACAGTTTTACAAAATGTGGAACTGGGTTTACAAGCTCAGGACCTCACTCGTACTCAACGCCTGAAACTTTCACTGGCAGCTATTGACTTAATCGGCTTGGATGGCTTCGAAGATGCCTATCCAAAGGAGTTGTCTGGTGGAATGCGCCAACGCGTTGGTTTTGCGCGGGCATTGGTTGTTGAGCCAGAGCTGCTCTTTATGGATGAGCCGTTCAGCGCGTTGGATGTGCTCACGGCTGCTAACTTACGCAAAGAATTGCTTGGATTGTGGCAATCAAAAAGCATGCCTACTCGTGCTATTGTAATGGTAACGCACAATATTGACGAGGCTGTAACCATGGCCGATCGTATTTTTGTACTCGGCGCCAATCCGGGTCGGGTCCGCGTTGAATTGCCGGGGCTTCCTCAGGATCAACGTACGGTGCAATCGCAAAAACATACCGAGATGGTGGACCTGATCTATCGTATCATGACGAGCCCGACGGAGGATGTTACCTCGATCATCTCAAAGAGTGTTCCAGAGGCCAAAACTGGTCCATTGACCATCCATCCAACGCATCCATACCAGGTTCTCCCCCATGTGGCCATCGGTGATGTTACGGGCCTGATTGAGCTGGTACAAACTCGTGGGGGGCGCGAAGATTTGTACCAGTTAGGACGCCAACTCCATCAGGATGTAGATGATCTGTTGCCTTTAGTAGAGGCAGCAAGTATACTTGGTCTTGCGGAGACACAGGAAGGAGATCTTGTTCTGACATCTGAAGGTCAGCGCTTTGCCGAAGCCGGTGTACTTGAAGAGAAGCAGGTTTTCCGCGATCAGGCTCTCTCACATATCGAGATATTGCGACAAATCGTACGCGCATTGGAAGGCGCACCCGGTCATACTCTTCCTGAAGAGTACTTCTTAAGTCTCCTTGAGGAGCGCTTCGACGAAGATGAAGCCCAGGAACAATTAGAGACTGCTATCAATTGGGGACGTTACGCTGAACTATTCGCCTTTCAGGAGGCACGCGGCGTATTCCGTCTTGAGGACCCAGAAACAGCCGAGACCATTTAGTATAGTATCCATTCATTTGGAGTTGGAAAATGCAAACCAGGTATAATTCAAAGATAGATGCATGGCTCATGATAGTAATCATCGTTGCGTTTCTTATCTCTCTCGCTTCTCTCATCCTGGAACTGTTAATCCCTGGTGCTCTTCAACAGGGTGGATGGATATCAGCCCTTATCGTACTGGTAGTCTGGGCATTTATCATTAGTCTTATCTGGCCTTTGTACTACGAGATAACTCCCACAGAGCTGGTAGTGCGTAGTGGTATCTTGCACTGGAAAATCCCTCTCGATTCTATCCAAAAGGTGTCTCCCTCTCAAAATATGCTTGCTTCGCCTGCTCTTTCACTTGATCGACTTCGTATCGAGTACAGCCAGCATGACAAGACACGTTTTATGCTCATCTCACCCAAAGATAAGCAAGGCTTTTTGCAGAATCTTGCCCAGAATGCCGGAGGTTTTGAACAAAGCGATGATGGTATTGTACGTCTGGCGTGATCTGCTATAATCAGCATAGCACTGGAACGGTAATGAAATAGAGACGAGAGCTGATTTTGTCATTCTGAGGACCAATATAGAAGGATGCTGGCCAGTTCACAGATTGGTGTGTAGAGAGCTGATTTTGTCATTCTGAGCGTTAGCGAAGAATCTCGTAACCCAGCAGCATGTGGTATTATGCCCCTTCAAAGAACCGCACATAACCATGTACACAAAAAAAGAGCAAAAACGAATATTATTATTAATGTCTCCTGCGACATATCGCGCAGGCGC
>Ga0187766_10001791_pt1 | contig 12650 bp, 10 predicted proteins | sample 0216_QUI02_MP05__4_FD_132971 | JGI IMG/M metagenome (GOLD analysis project Ga0187766, IMG submission 132971) | Tropical peat soil microbial communities from peatlands in Department of Meta, Colombia - 0216_QUI02_MP05_20_MG | ecosystem: Environmental > Terrestrial > Soil > Wetlands > Peat ... | reverse complement strand
GTGTCCCGCCCCGGGGCCGGGCGACTGATTGGTCACGTGCACGGAGGGGCTCGGGGTCTTGGGCAAGCCGAGTTGTGCCTCCCACTCGCTTTCGCTGAGACACATCGACCCGATATGCGTGCCCGTCGGGGGCGTGGTGGGACAGAAGATGGTCCGATCACCGGCGGTGATCACTCGGTAGCCGGCCGACTGCGCCGCGGCGATGTTGGCTGCGTGGCTCTCAACCGTTCGCGGGGGCGCAGGCGTCCCCGCGCATCCGACCGCGAGCAGGGCCGGCAGAAGCATCAACGAAACGCGCATGCCGGGCATTCTACAGCGCGGCGCGGGGCGCAGCGAATGGCGGTTTCCCAGAGCGCGACGAGCGGAGCAGAATGCGCGACAGCCAGCATCCGCGGAGTCACCCATGTCCCTATTCGATCTGTCCGGCAAGGTCGCCCTCGTCACCGGCTCCAGCCGCGGCATCGGCAAGGCGATTGCCGTACAGATGGCCGCGCACGGCGCCAGCGTGGTCATCTCGAGCCGCAAGCAGGAGAGCTGCGATGCCGTGGCGGCGGAGATCACCGCCGCCGGCGGCACGGCGCTCGCGCGCGCCTGCCACGTCGGCCACAAGGACGAGCTCCGCGCCCTGGTCGATGCGAGCGTCGCGGCTTTCGGCCGCATCGACATCCTGGTGTGCAACGCCGCCACCAATCCGCACTTCGGGCCCTCGGCGACCATGTCCGATGAGGCCTTCGACAAGCTCATCCACACCAACCTCTACAGCAACATGTGGTTGTGCAACATGACGCTGCCGGCGATGGCCGAGCGCAAGGACGGCGCGGTGATCATCGTCTCCTCGGTGAGCGGCTTCATGGGCAGCGCGCTGCTCGGCGGCTACGGCATCTCGAAAGCGGCCGACATGCAGCTGGCGCGCAATCTCGCGGTCGAGTGGGGCGCGCATAACATCCGCGTCAACTGCCTCGCGCCGGGCGTGATCCGCACCCAGTTCTCCAAGGCGCTGTGGGCCGACGCGGCCCGCGCCGAAGCCCTGGCGCGCGCCTATCCGCTCAAACGCCTCGGCGATCCCGACGACGTCGCCGGAGTCGCCGTGATGCTCGCGGCGCGCGCCGGCAGTTTCATCACCGGCCAGACGATCGTCATCGACGGCGGAGGTCTGATCGGCGGCGGCGAGCGGCTGCTGTAGCGGCGGGCCTTGCCTCAGGCGGCGCGCGGCTTGCGCATCAGCGCATAGCCAATGCCGAGCAGTCCGAACCATACCGGCGCCACATAGAGCGCGACGCGGGTGCCGGCATCGAGCGCGAGCATGCAGCTCACCGCCACGAGGAACGCCAGCACCGCCCAGTTCGCGAACGGCGCGCCCGGCATGCGAAACGGCGCCGCCGCGGCCTTGCCGGCCGCGACTGCACGGCGATAGTTGCGGTGCGATACCAGGATGATGCCCCACGTCCAGAACGTGCCGACGAGCGCCACGCTCGTCACCCAGGTGAACACTTGCTCCGGTACTACGTAGTTGAGGGCCACGCCGATGAGCAGCAGGACGGCCGTGGCGTGAATCGCCGCGGCCGGCACGCGCTCGCGGTTGAGGCTCGCGAAGACCCGCGGCCCCTGGCCGCGTTGCGCCAGCGACCAGAGCATGCGCCCGGTGCTGAAGATGCCGCTGTTGCACGAGGACGTGGCCGCGGTGATGACCACGACGTTGATGAGGCCGGCGGCCGCCGGCACTCCGATCTTCTCGAACACGAACACGAAGGGGCTGACGCTCGGGCTCAGCTCGTTCCATGGCACGAGCGACATGATGATGAGGACCGCGCCGATATAGAAGATGAGGATCCGGACGATGATGCCGTTGGTGGCCCTGGGCAGCACCACCGAGGGGTTCTCCGCCTCGCCGGCGGTGACGCCGATCAGCTCGACCCCCTCGTAGGCGAACATGACGATCTGCATCGTCAGCAGCACCCCGAGGATGCCGAAGGGCAAAAAGCCGCCGTGCGACCAGAGATTGGTGAAACTCGCGCTGGCTCCCAGGTCGCCGACGTGGAACAGGATGACCGCGAGTCCGGCGACGATCAGCCCCACGATGGTCACGACCTTGATGAGCGCGAACCAGAACTCGAGCTCGCCGAATATCCGCACGGCGAGCAGGTTCGAGCCGTACAGCAGCAGCAGCGCCACCAGCCCGGGCAGCCACTGCGGCACCGCGGGAAACCAGAAGCGCACGTAGACGCCGATGGCGGTGAGCTCCGCCATGGCGGTGACCACCCACGCGAACCAGTACGACCATCCGGTGATGAATCCCGGTAACGGGCCGCAGAACTCGTCCGCGTAAGTGGCGAAGGAGCCGGCCACCGGTCGATAGGTGAGCAGCTCACCGAGCGCGCGCATGATGAAGAAGATGGCCACGCCGCCCAGCGCGTAGGCGAGGATCAGCGCGGGACCGGCGCTGTGGATCGCCTTGGCCGAGCCGAGGAACAGGCCCACGCCGATCGTTCCGCCGAAGGCGATGAGCTGGATGTGGCGGTTGCGGAGATTGCGCGACAGGTCGGTTGCGGGTTGCGACATGGAAGCTCCCTAATGCGCCGCAGGCGGGGCCAGTAGCGCATAGCGCCGGCCCTGAGGCAATTCGTAACGCGCGACGAGAACCGCAGCGCCGGCGGCGGCGAGTGCGCCCGCGGCGCCGTCGCCGGGTGCCGGCGTCGGATGCAGCCGCGCGACCAATTCCGTGAGCGCACCGCCCGCATGGCCCGGCAGCAGCACCAGCACGCGCGCCTCCCTGCCGTGCGCCGCAAACCAGCCGGTTACTGCCGCGCGCGGCCCCGCGGTGCCGCTCACGAGCGCCGTGAAGGAAGTCGCGAGCCCGTGGTCCAGCATGGCGACGGTGGTCTCGTCCGGATCGAGCAGGGCGAGCGGCTGCTGCGCGGTGTCGGAGTGGATGCGCGCGGCGAGCGCGGGCAGATCCTGCCAGCGATCGACGACCGGCAGGATCAGGCGGGCCGCGAGGCACAGCGCCACTGCGTAGCCCGCATACGACCACGCGAGGCTTCGCGGGTAATCCCCGGAGCGTTGCGCGCGCACGGCGAAGCCCAGAGCGGCCGCGGCCGCTGCGATGACGCCGCCTGCGGTCGCCGCGTAAAGCAGCGGCGCGCCGAAGCCCGCGGCGGAGAGCACCAGCAGCGCCAGCGCAAATGCCAGCGCCATCGCGCCGACCAGCGCCACGGTCCCGAGCGCGGCGAAGGCATCGCCGCGCCGCGGCAGGCGGCGCGCGTCCTCGGCCCAGAGGCCGGCCAGCAGCCCGAAGCCGAGTAATACCGGGGCGGCGTAGATGTCACGCGCCGTGGCGGCGAGCGAGAGGAGCACGAGGAACGGGACGGCGGCGCCGAGCCCGAAGCGCCACGCCGTGCCGCGCGCGCCCGGCTCGCGCATGCGGATCCACGCGCGCACCAGGGCCGCCGCCGCCACGAGCGTCCACGGCAGCAGGTACAGCGGCAGCTCGAACAGGTACTTCCCCGGCGCGTTGTGGTGCCCGGTGGTGTAGTCGAGCGCCGCGGGGGACGAGACCTGTGTGAAGCGTCCGACGACGTTGTTCCAGAAGAGAGTGCGGAGCGCATCGGCACCGTGCGCACTGCGCGCGACGGCGGCGATCCACGGCCCGATGATGAGCGCCTGCAGTACAAGTCCCGCGTACAGCTCCCAGCGGCGCAGCTCCTGCCAGCGCCGCTCCCACACGATGAGGGTGAGGAGCGCGAGTCCCGGCACGAGCCACCCGGGTGCACTCTTCGCCATGAAGCCGACGGCGGCGCCCAGGTGCAGCAGCGCGTAGCCGAGCGCCTTGCGCGCTCCGGCGGGAGCGCGCAGCCCGAGCCATGCCCCGAGCAGCGCCACGGCGCACCCGCTGACGAGACAGGCGTCCGGGGCGAGCCAGATGGCCACCCGGTAAGAGGTGAGCGCGCTCGCGGCGACCAGCGCTGCGACGAGCGCCGGCACCGCCGGCAGCTCCATGGCGAGTGCCAGCGCGCCGATGGCGAGGGCCGTGATCACGGCGTAGAGGAAATTCGGGGCGCGCGCGGCGGTCGCGGAGTCGCCGAACGCCGCGATCGCAGCGCCCGCCACCCAGTATGAGAGCGGCGGCTTCTCGAGAAACGGTGTGCCGGCGAGCTGCGGCAGGGCGCGGTCGGGCTGGAAGCTCATGTGCCAGGCGATGTCGGCCTCGCGCGGCTCGTCGGGCGTCCACAGTCCCCGGTCGAACATGCCGGCCAGCCACAGCGGCGCGAGCGCCACGACGACGAGCAGCAGAGCTCCTCGTGCCGCACGGGCTTGGGGTGGTGATGAAGTCAACAATCTCCCCGCAGGCTCACGCCTCCTGAGGGGAGCAATTATGCGTAGGTCGGGCTAGAGAGAGTAGCGCACGAGCACCCGCACGATGCGCGCATGGTCGGCGTCCCAGTGCGCAAACGTCTGGCACACCTGGCGTGTGCCGGCTTCGGGGGTGGTCTCGGAGTACTTGTCGGCAAAGCGCGCCTGACCCGCTTCCTGTCCGGGCAGATAGCGGCTCGCGCTCCAGGGTGTGTCGGTGTCATCGGGGCGGCTGAAGAGCGCGACCTCGGTGACGGTCGCACTCGCGGGAATCGTGGCGCAGAGCGTGACCGGGACGGCCTCGGCTTCATTGCAGGCGCGCGCCGGGGTGGCCGCGGCGGTCGTGCTCACGGGGGTTATGACGGCGGCCGTGCCTGCGCGGCACGCGGGCACGGTGGCGGCCACCGCCACTCCGTCGCCGCCGATCCGGCGCAGCACGCCGGTCTCGATCTCGGAGCGCTCCGCGGCGCGCGTCGCCTCGAGCTCGCCGGCGGTGTGGCTGACCTCGGCGATCCGCGCCTGCAGCTCCTTCTGCAGCGCGCCCTGCGCGGTGCGCTCACCCTGGGTGAGCCATTGCGAGAGCGCGAAGCCCGACACCACCGCACCACCGATGATCACCAGGAAGACGATGCGCTGCATACGGTTCTTACGGCGCGCGGCAGCGCCCGGTTGCCCGCGGTCGCGCAGCGCGGCAGAGCGCAGCTGCAGGAACGACGCGGACAGCGTCGCGGTGCCGGCGATGATGGCGGCCAGGACTGAATCGGACATCTGGGTAAACACAAGCGACCCCGGCGCCACGCTACCCGCGCTGCGTGCCGCCCGCCGGACAGAAGCGAAAAACCGCGACGTTGGTCACACGGCTGTTGTCGTGCCCCCGCCACGCGCAAGCCAGCTCTCGAGGGGCGCGAGATCCGCGCCGGGGAGATGGAGCCCGAGCCTGGTGCGCCGCCAGAGTATGTCCTCGGCCGTACGCGCGAATTCCTCGCGGCACAGGTACTCGACCTCGCGCTCGTAGAGCCCGGGGAGCAATTCGGCGCCGAGGTCGGCGAGCGCAGCGGCCGTTCCCAGCAGGCGCTCGATGCGGGTGCCGTAGGCATGCGCGTAGCGCAGATGGAGCCGCGGGGGGAGCCAGGGGTAGCGGCGTTCGACCATGCGCAGGAACACCGCGAAACTCCCCTCCGGCACGTCGCCGCCGGGGAGTCTCGCGAGCGCGGTCCAGGGATCGGCGCGCGCGCCGAGGAGGGGGCTCAGCAGATCCACGGCGTCCTCGGCGAGCCGCCGGTAGGTGGTGATCTTGCCGCCGAAGACCGAGAGCAGCGGGGCGGGACGCCGCTCGAGCTCGAGCGCGTAATCGCGCGTCACGCTCATCGGGTCGCGTGACTCATCGGCCAGCAGCGGCCGCACGCCGGAATAGCTCCACAGCACCTCGCGCGCACTGATCTGGCGGAGAAAAAAGCGGTTGGCGAGCTCGCACAGGTACGCGAGCTCCTGCGCATCGATGCGCACCGCGGCCGGATCGCCGTGGTAATCGACGTCGGTCGTGCCGAGCAGCGTGAAGTCGTGCTCATAGGGGATCGCGAATACGATGCGCCGATCCTCGTTCTGGAAAATGTAGGCGAAGCGATGGTCGAAGAGCCGCGGCACGACGATGTGGCTGCCCTTGACGAGCCGCACGCGGTGCGCGGTGCGCACCGGAGTCGCGCCCTGGACGAACCGGTCCACCCACGGGCCGGTGGCGTTCACCGCAACACGTGCGGCCACCTCGACGCGACCGTCGGCAGCGGCGAGCGCCGCGCGCCAGGCGCCGGCGTGCTCCGTGAGGCGCTCGCAGCGCGTGCGCGTCAGGATCTGCGCGCCGCGCTCCCGCGCATCGAGCGCGTTCAGGACGACGAGGCGCGCATCATCGGTCTGGCCGTCGGAGTACACGAAGCCGCGCGTGTAGCCGCTCTTCAGCGCCGCGCCCGCGATGTGCGTGCGCAGGTCGACCGCGCCCGAGGCGGCGAGACGCTCGCGGCGCGCGAGGTGGTCGTAGAGAAAGAGGCCGGCGCGGATCATCCACGCCGCGCGCAGGTGCGGAGCGTGCGGCATGATGAAGTGCAGCGGTCGCATGATGTGCGGCGCGGAGCGCAGCAGCACCTCGCGCTCGATCAGCGCCTTGCGTACCAGGGCGAAGTGAAACTCCTCGAGGTAGCGCAGGCCGCCGTGGATCAGCTTGGTGCTGGCGGAGGAGGTATGCGCCGCCAGGTCATCCTGCTCGACCAGCAGCACGCTCAAGCCCCGCCCGGCGGCATCGCGGGCGATCCCGGTGCCGTTGACTCCGCCGCCGACGACCAGGAGATCGAAGCTTGCGCCCGCGAGCTCACTCACGCGCGGCGCGGCGCCTCCGGTGTGTAGTAATCCGGGTAGTCTGCGGTGAGTCCCTTGAAGCGGCGGTGAATCCACAGATATTGCTCGGGCACGAGGCGCACCTGCGCTTCGATCATGTGATTGAAGCGCTCGGTGTCCGCCACCGCATCGTCACTCGGGAAGTTCTCGAGCGGCGGATGGATGACGGCACGGTAGCCCTGCGTTCCGGGCAAGCGCTGCAGGAAGTAGGGTAGCACCGGCGCTCCGGTCGTGCGCGCCAGTCGCGAGGTGAACGTGTTGGTGGCGGTCGGGATGCCGAACAGGCGCACCATCTCCGCCCCCTTCTTGCGGTAGCTCTGGTCGGGCGCGTACCACACGCACTCCCTGTTCCGCAGCGCGCCGATGAATGCGCGGATGTCATCCCGCGGGATGGGATGACCGCCGTAGGCGGTGCGAAAGCGCCTGAGGGCGTAGGCCAACACCGCGTTGCTCGTCGGACGGTAGAGAAACCCGACCGGAGTGACCGAGGCCAGTACGCGGCCCGCCAGTTCCATGGTGGTGAAATGCGCGGTGAGCAGGATCACGCCGCGGCCGCGCGCCCTGGCCGCTTCGAGATGCTCGCGGCCCTCGACCTGCACCAGCCGGACGATGCGCTGCGGTGAGCTCCACCACGCCAGCGGCACCTCGAGCAGCGCGACCCCGAGACTGGCGAAATGCCGGTCGAGGAGCCGCGCGCGCGCCTCGGCGTCGAGCGCGGGAAAACACAGCTCGAGATTGCGCCGCGCGATCCTCACGAAACGCGGCGCGACCAGGCGCAGCGCTGCGCCCAGGAATCCTCCGATCGCAATCAGCCACGGGTAGGGCAACAGCGCCAGCAGACGCAGCAGTGCGATACCGGCCCAGGCCGGCCAATAACGGGGCGCGAGCAGCCGCCACTGCATGGAACCCTCGACAAGGTGCGCGCGCGTTGCGCCCGCGCAGAATACTCCAAAGGCCCGGGCAAACTGTGCTCCAATGCGGCCGATGAGCCGTGCCGACTCCCGTTACCTCGAAGTGCGCCTCGCGCACGCCAACCTCCGCAGGAACGGGCGCCGGGTGCTCAAGGACCTGAGCTGGATCATCCGTCCCGGCGAGCGCTGGGTGCTCGCCGGCGGCAACGGCGCCGGCAAGACGCAGCTGCTGAAGCTCATCGCCGGGGCCGTGTGGCCCGCGCCCGCCACGCATCCGGCGCGCCGCTATCTGCGCGGCCGGCAGCACTGGACGACGCCGCAGGCAGTACTGGCGGAGATCGCCTATCTCGGCGCGGAGCGGCAGGACAAATACCAGCGCTATGGCTGGGACATGACGGTCGAGCGCATCGTCGGCACCGGCGTCCATCGCACCGATATTCCGCTCGCTGCGCTCTCGGCCGCCGAGCGGCGCCGGGTGCGGCGCGCCCTCGGCTGCCTCGGCGTTGCGCAGCTCGCGGCGCGGCGCTTCCTGTCGCTCTCCTACGGCGAGCGGCGGGTGGTACTGCTGGCGCGCGCGCTCGCCTCCCGCCCGCGCCTGTTGCTGCTCGACGAGGTACTGAACGGACTGGATGCGGCCAATCGGCGGCGCATGCTCGACTGGCTCGCAGGGCGCAGCCGCCGCCTGCCCTGGGTGCTCGCCACGCACCGCATCGAGGACGTGCCGCGCGGGGCCAATCGCGCGCTGGTGCTGGCGCGCGGCTCGGTCTTGTATCGCGGCCCGATACGCGGCGCGCCCCTCAGCGAGTGGCTGCGTGCCCGCCATCGCCTCCGGGGGCGGCCCCGGCGGCGCACCGGCGCAGGCCGTGCCCCCGGCGCGCGCGGCTCCGCGGGTCGCGAGCTCGTGCGCCTCACGCGTGCGCGCGTCTACCTCGACGGCAGCCGCGCGCTGAGCGACATCTCGCTCGCCGTGCGCACGGGCGAGTGTTGGGTGGTGCACGGCCGCAACGGTTCGGGCAAGACGACGCTGCTGCGCACGCTTTATGGGGATCACGGCGTCGCGGTGGGAGGAGGCATCGAGCGCGCGGGTGTCGCCGCCGGCGTACCGCTCGAGCGCTTCCGCAAACAGGTGGGCCTCGTCGCCCCGCATCTGCAGGCCGAGCATCCGCGCGAGCTCACGGTGACGGAGGTGGTGCAATCGGGGCGACACGCGAGCGTCGGGCTGAACGGCGCGGCGAGTCCCGCCGACCGCGCGGCGGCGCGCCGCACGCTGGCGCTCTTCGGGCTGACGCGGCTTAGCTCTCGGCCGCTCTCCGAGCTCTCCTACGGCCAGTCGCGGCGGGTACTGTTTGCGCGCGCGTGGGTGCGCCACCCGAAGCTGCTGCTCCTCGATGAGCCGTTCGCGGGGGTCGATGCGCCGACGCGCCAGGCGCTGATGCGGCGCGTGGCGGCGGTCGCGGCGAGCGGCACGGCGGTGGTGGTGACCACACACCGGCTGCACGACTGGCCGGGCTGCGCCACACACGAGCTCGAGCTGGCGGGCGGCCGGGCCCGCTACTGCGGACCGCTGCGGCCACGGCCGGCGCGCGCCGCCCGCACCGGGGCGCGGAGCGCACGATGAAGCGGCCCGCCGTCGTGCTCGCGCCGGCACTCGCCGCCGCACTCATCGTGCTGGGTGCCCTCGCGCTCTTCATGCGCGCGCCGCTGTTCTGGGAGCGTTATCTCAGCGCCCACACGCAGCCGGCGGCGCGCACGCCCGCCTGGTACCAGCCGCGCGAGCGCATCCTCGGGGGCGAGCAGCCGGTGGCGCCGCGCGTGACTCCCGAGCTCGAGTCGCTCGATCCGCGCGCGCTCGCGGCGGCCGCAGAATATGCGGCCGCGCAAGGCTCGCTCGCGCTCATCGTCGCGCGCCACGACCATATCGTCCTCGAGCGCTACTGGCAGGGCAGCAGCTTCGACACGCTCACCGATGCGCAGTCCTTCACGCGCCTGTTGGCGGCGCTCGCGACCGGGGTCGCGATCTCGCATCGCAGGATCGGCTGGCCCGACGAGCCGATCGGCTACATCCTGCGCGAGCTCGCGCGCGATCCGCGCAGTGCCATCACGGTCCGCAATCTCATGCAGCTCTCGAGCGGCCTCGCGCCGGCGTCGCCGAGCCGCGCTCCGTGGGGAGAGGCGGCGCGCGAGCTCTACGGAACCGACATCGTGGGGTCGGCGCTCGCACGGCCGCTCGCGGGCGTGCCCGGGGAAAAGCGGGCGCCGCAACCCGCCGATCCCCAGTTTCTCGCCCTGGCGCTCGAGCGCGCCACGGGCGAGCGCTACGCGACCTATCTGTCGGAGGTGCTGTGGCGGCGCATCGGCGCGAGTGACGCCTGGCTCTACCTCGATCGCTCCGCAGGCGCTGCGCACGCCGACTGCTGCATGCTGGCCCGCCAGGGCGACTGGATCCGCGTGGCCGAGCTCTTGCTCGGCGACGGCAACTACCGCGGCTACGAGATCATCCGCCCGGGCTGGGTGAGCGCCATGCGCCTGCCCGCGCGCGCCAATCGCGACTACGGCGCCTATCTGCGCCTGAGTGCCGCGGCCGCGGGCGCCAGCGAGCCCTACATTGCGCCCGATACCTATGCCGTGGACAACGACGGCGGCAACCGCCTGTGGCTGATCCCCTCGTTGCAGATCGCGGTGCTGTGCACCGCGATCCGGCCGCGGGGCGCGGACTTCGACGACGCCCGCATTCCGAACCTCATCGTGGGCGGAGCCCGCGACTTCGTGCCGCCGGCGGCGCGGCCCGGCGATCTCTCGAAGATCGTTCCCGGGCATTAGCCGCGCAGCATAAGGGCAGGCACGCTTGAACCGACAGCTCGGGGCGCTGTTCCTCTTCAGCATCATCGACACGCTCGGGTTCGGCATCCTCATTCCGCTCGTGCCCTACATGGCCGACCGCTTCGGCGCACAGCCGCAGCTCATCACGCCGATCCTCGGCAGCTACTCACTGTGCCAGCTGCTCGCCGCGCCCTGGTGGGGACGCTTGAGCGACCGCTACGGCAGGCGGCCGATCCTCATGAGCAGCCTCGCCGGCGCCTGCCTTTCCTATGTGATCCTCGGTGGGGCGCGCAATCTGTGGTGGCTGCTCGCCTCGCGCATGCTCGCCGGATTCATGGCGGGCAACATCGCGGCGGCGTTCGCCTACGCCTCCGATGTCAGCACACTGGAGAAACGCGCCGCCTCCATGGGGCTGGTCGGGGCTGCGATCGGTGTCGGCTTCACGCTCGGGCAGCCCCTGGGGGGACTGCTGGCCGGGGCGGATGCACGCACGGCGAATTTCGTCGCGCCCGCCGCCGTCTCCGCAGCCTTGAGCGTGCTCGCCATCGTCCTGGTCCGCTTCGTGCTGCCGGAGAGTCACACGTCCGTGCACCGCCGCGAGCATCCTGATGAGCCGCGGCACGGTTCGGTGAGGCTGCTGCGCGAGCGGCCGCCGCTCGCTTTCATAGCCGCCGCGACGCTGCTCGTCACCTACTCGCAGTCGATCCTCGAATCGATCTTCGCGATCTGGGCGCTGCACCGCTACGGCCTCGGTCCCCGTGCCGTGGGCCTGTTGCTGTTCGGGGTCGCGCTGCCGGCGCTCGTGATGCAGGGCGGGCTGGTGCGGGTGCTGGTGCCGAGGTTCGGCGAAGTGCGGCTCGCGATCTGCGGCGCCCTCGGCTATGTCGTCGGGCTGTCGACGCTCGCGCTGTCGGCGACGCTGCCGATGACGATCGCGGGCCTGATCCTCTGCGGGGCGGGGCTCGGCGCCTACAACCCGAGCGCCTTCGCGCTCGCCTCCCGGCAGGCCCGCGGCCACGATCGTGGCGCGGTGATGGGCACCTACGTGGCGAGCGCGAGCCTCGCGCGCGTGCTGGGACCCTTCACCTCGGGCTCGATCTACATGCTGTGGGGTCCGTCGGCGCCGTTCCTGGCGGGAGCCTGCGTCGCGCTGCCCGCGGCCTGGCTGGTCAGGCGGCTCGCGCGCACGCGCGCGCCCTGAGTCAGGCCGCCGCGCCGACGGCGACTTCGATCGTCTCGTCCACTATGCGCACGGCGTGGGTCGGCAGCGGCACCTCGGCCGGCGGCCCGAGCACCCGTCCGTCGCGGATGTCGAAAGCAGTGCCGTGCAGCGGGCACAGCAGCCGCGTCGAGCGCAGCCGCCCCTCGCTCAAGCGTGCGTGCGCGTGCGTGCAGATGTTGTCGAGCGCGAATACGCCCTCGCGGGTGTGGCAGATCACCAGCTCGCGTCCGCCGACCACGCGGGCGCGCATGCTGCCGAGCGGAAGCTCGGCGACCTTCATCACCGCCTCGAATTGAGCCATGGCGCTCTCAGAGCGTCATCTGGGTCTGGAAGATCTCGACGGCCTGGCCGCGAATCCAGACGCCGTCGAGCTTGCCGCCCGAGAACTCGAGGTCGACCTCGACACGTCCCGGGCGGTTCACGTAGTGACCCTGGATGCCGGAGAAGTGTGCGCGCTCGCCGGTCGGCGTCAGCAGACCCAGCTCCGCGAGGTAGGCGCCGAGCAGCCCGTGCGCGTTGCCGCTGACCGGATCCTCGGGGATGCCGAGCGCCGGACAGAACATGCGCGACTCGACCTGGTGGTCGCTGCCCGACCGGCCGAATGCGAACACGAAGTAGCCGGCCGCGCCGAGCTGCGCCGAGAGCGTCGTCAGGCGGGCGAAGTCGGGCTTGAGATGCTTCAGGGGCTCCGCGCCCCGCACCCCGATCAGGAGCCGCGCGCCGCTGCCGCCGGCGATGCGCGGCGCGATGCGCGTGTCGAGGCCCTCGGAGGCGAGGGCGAGCGCATCGAGCACCGCGAGACGCTCGCGATCGTTGAGCTCGCGCCCGAGCGGCGGTGCGCTGCGCCGGATCGCGATGCTGCGGTCCTCGCCGGTGCCGCGCACCTCCACGTCGACGATGCCGACCCTGGACTTCTGCCGCTGGCGGCGCGGCGCCTCGGGCAGGCGCGACAGCACGTACTG
>Ga0187766_10001789_pt1 | contig 12654 bp, 12 predicted proteins | sample 0216_QUI02_MP05__4_FD_132971 | JGI IMG/M metagenome (GOLD analysis project Ga0187766, IMG submission 132971) | Tropical peat soil microbial communities from peatlands in Department of Meta, Colombia - 0216_QUI02_MP05_20_MG | ecosystem: Environmental > Terrestrial > Soil > Wetlands > Peat ... | reverse complement strand
TACTAGTGGGGCTCACCTCAACGTTCCACCCGTAATGCCGGTCCGGATGACCGCCAGGTTTTGTCCTCGGATCCTCGCGTAGCGCTGCTACGCGTCGGATCCTGCGTCCTCGCCTGACGGTCCCCGGCCTCGGCCTTTCGGGCGAAACGCTTCGGTTCGATCCACTAGCAGCTTGTCGGTGCGGAAATTACTGCTCATTGCCACCCCCACTGCCGACGTCGCGCAGGGCCGTTGCGGCAGAAGTGTCAAGCTCGGCCCCTCCCCCCCGCCGTCGTCCAGCACGCTCGACCGTCGCACCCGCCAGGCCGCCGGTGACACCGCCAAGCGAGCGCCTTTGGCTACCTACGCGGACGGCGCGGAATCGCCCGATCCGTCAGTGGCGCACGCGCTGGCGGGGTCGGCGACGCTCCACGACCGCCCCAGCGAGAAGCGCGATGAGCAGGGTCGCGGCTAGCGCCTCGAGCACCGTCGCGGTCGTCTCGGTCGCTCCGGGCGGGTTCGGGTCGCCATCCGTGCGGGCGTCGCCGGCCCAGGTCCCGCCGGCGGACTGCTGGGTGAGTAGCCAGTCGATCGCGTTCCGAGCGTCATTCCGCGCCGAGGGCTCAGCGATCCGGGCGAGAGCCAGCGCCGCGTAGGCGCTGCTCGGAACGTCGGGCGTCGCCGGACCGTTGCCGGGGGTAGCGGCGGCAAAGCCACCGGGCGGCGCTATGGCCTCTGGCCGGCGGTGGGCGCGGGCCGCTCGCTAACGCGTGACCGAGCACGCAGCGCAGCCTGGCGAGCGCGTGCAGCTGAGCGACGCTCTCTCGCAGCAGCGTCAACCCGTCCGGCGATCGCCTCCCACTCGGCGTGCTTCTCAGCGAGCATCGCGGAGTGCTCGAGCGCGTCCGCCGTCCGCTCAATGACGTTTGGGAAACGCATCACCACGGTCGATCCACTGAGGGTCCCACCACGGAATCATTCCTGCTTGTACCCAGTCAGGGCAAGCACCGAAACTTGGCGCTGGAAAGGTTCGCCACCTCGCCGACGCCGGCGCAGGCGCAGATGCAGCCGAGTCCACCGCCGATCGGCCTGCGCCAATCGGACACGCACTCTGGGAAGAAATGGGAGGCTACGAGAGCGACGCGTTCCAGCTGGACGTCGGGCGGTAGGTCTCGAGGAGGCTGCGAGGAGTCGCGGCACCGCGGAGAGCGCCCGGCCGCACGCGAGCGCTGGCGACATGTCATCGCACGCCCAGCTTGCACGCCGGGCAGTATTCTCGGATGCGGTGGTATTCGCCAATTCCGCGACGCTGGGCCTGGTTCTCGATCTCGATCCGGACCTTGGCGTAGGGATTCCCGAGGAGCAGTGGGAGCACGCGAGGAATGGTTGCCGAGGTCGGATGGCTCACCGCCGCGACCGAACTGCTCCTGGTCGGGCTCGGGAGAGCGTTTCATCTACCCCGCCGCACGGTGGCCCAGTCTGCTCGCCGAGGTCTTCCATCGGCTTGAGGCGCAGCGGGAGCGGCTCGCGCTCCAGACGGCAATCGAGCACCTTCCGCGAGCCGAGGATCGAGTGCTGCTCGTCCTCTGGCATCTGACTGACACATGGGGCCGTGTCACTGCGCAGCGCACTCTTCTTCCGATCCGGCTCACGCACGACGTGGTCGGCCAGTTGTCGGGGCTCGCCGCTCCGCGCGGCGCGCGGGCGATTCACGGACTCCTCCTACGAAAGTTCCAGTTAGGCTAGGGGCGCTCGGGCGTCCGGTCGATGGCGAGTCTGAGCCATTCGTTCGCGTGCGAACGGGCGCGCTGCGCAGCCTGACGGGCGCGCTCAGCGGCTCGACGCTCCGCCTCGGCAGCATCGCTTCGCCCGGCCCGCTCCTGTCTCTGGGCGTGCTGTTCGGCGAGGGCCGCGCTTTCCTCGAGCGCCTCGGCTGAATGGCTGAGGATCGATGATAATTGCTCAGCGCTCTCCGATACCCGCCTCGCCGCGCCCTCGGCGACGCTCGGCTCTCGTTCATCGGAGTCCGGCTTCGCACCGTTAGTCGGCAAGGGTCTCTCCATGCTCCGGGTCAGAGACAGGATCTCGCTCTGATCGCTCTGACTTTCCGGGATCGCGTTCGCTCACCGCGATCTCGCGCTCGGTCGTGGCTTCCCGGCCCGGTCACGCTGGCACGCGCTCTCGGCGCTGTTCAAGCCGACTCAGTTGTGCTACTGGCTCGCGGGCGATCCGGACGGTGGCTTCCATGGCGCGACGATCTCCTCTGTGAGGTACGCAGATCAAGCTAACCACCGCCTGGGCGCGGGCGAACCGGACCAAGTACGTGACCGACCGGGGGCAAACTACGCAATCCGACATGCGCGAGAAGGTGGCCGGACCATCGCCTGCGGCTCGATGCCCGTTGAGCGCGCGGTCGCCTCCCCGTTGCATGAAACATCAGCGAATATCTCACGCAGCCTCCGATTGCTCGGGGGCGGTGCCGGTCTGATGCGCTACGGGGGCGCTACCGGCTTCGCGGTCAAGCGATCGCCCGGCGGGGCCGGGTCTTATACGGCTTGGCGACCGCGCGTTTTCGGTCTCCGCGCCACTCGCGGCGACACGTTCGGCCAGGGCCGCGAGATTGCGAGGGGCGTTCTCGTCGCGATCAAGGACGAGGCCGCAGTGCTCGCAACGGTAGGTGCGCTCGGACAGGGGCAGCTTGGCTGTCGCCGCCCCGCACGCCGAGCAGGTCTTCGACGATCGGTAGAAGGTGGGCGCCTGGATCAGCGTTCCGCCGCGCCACGCCGTCTTGTAGGCGAGCTGGCGGCGCAGCTCGGCGAGCGCAGCGTCGTGCAAGACACGCCTGAGTCCGCGGTTTCCCGCCCGGCACAGGCCGCGTGCGTTCAGCCGTTCGACGGCGATCGTGCCATGCTCTGCGGCGAGCCGGCTGGTGAGCTTGTGGACCCGGTCGCGGCGAACGTTCGCCGCGTCCGCGTGCAGACGGGCGACCCGCACCTCGGTCCGCCGCTGGCGGCCGGATCGCCGCGCCGGCCGCCGCCCGTGGATCGCGCGACCGCGCTCGTCGAAGCAGTCGCGGTTGTTGGCGCGACGCTGGCGATCGAGCTTGCGCTGGTAGCAGCGCAAGCGTCGCTGGGCGGGTTGTGGACCTGCTCGCCCGTCGAGAGCACCGCCAGATGCCGGACGCCGACGTCCACGCCCAGCACAGCGTCGGGCTCCCCGGGCATCGGATCTGCACGCTGGACCTCGCAGCACAGCGAGCAGAACCAGCGATCGCCCTCGCGCGAGACGGTCGCCGAGAGGACCCTCGCCTCGCCGCGGTCGAGTTTGCGCGCGAGCTTTGTGGTCGGCTCGTGCGTACGCACGAGCCCGATCCGCGGGAGCTGCACCCGCGTGCGGCCGCAGACGCCGAAGCGGCCGGTCGTGTAGCGGAAGCTCTCGCGTGCCCGGCCGCGGCGTTTGAAGCGAGGAAACCCGATCCGCGAACCGGCGCGGCGACCGTGCTTGGAGCCCGAGAACGCTTTCAGGCCGGCCGCAAGATCCGCCAGCCCGCAGGAGGCCGCCTCCTTGCTGTTTTCAGCCCACCACGGCGCGATCTCGCGCTTACGGGTGTTCCACTCGCGCCTGAGCGCCGGCGGCGTCCACGGCACCTCCACATGCTCGCCGCCGGCGCGACGACCGAGCAATTCCTTGACCAGCGCCAGCCCGAAGTTGTACGCGAACCGGGCGGCGCCAGCGTGCGAGGCGAGCTTGCGCTTCTGCGCCGGCGTTGGGTCCAGCGCGAACCTGTACGCCTGCGTGACAAGCATCGTCTACGCCGCCTCTCCGGCCGCCTGGATCGCCCGCTCAGCGCGACGTCGCGCCGACCGGCGGCCGTACAGCCGCGCGCACATCGACGTGAGCACCTCGGCGATATCGCGCACCAGATCGTCGTCGACCTCGCGGTCCTCGACGACCACCAGCCGCCGCCCCTGGGCTCGCAGCGCCGCCTCCACGTACTCCACGCCGAACCGCGCGAGCCGCTCGCGATGCTCCACCACCACGATCCCGACCTGCGGGTCGGCGAGCAGCCGCTTGAGCTTCGACCGCGACCCATTCAACCCCGAGCCCACCTCCGCGACCGCGCTCGTGACCCCGAGCCCATGCTGCGTCGCCCAGGCCGCCAGCCGGCCGACCTGCCGATCGAGATCTTCGCGCTGATCAGAGGACGAAACCCGCGCGTACAAAGCCACGCCCACAGCACCATCGACCGCCGGCTCAGCGACGAGAATCGTGCCGGTCGCCGTCTGACGCGCCGGCACGGGCAGCGTCCCCTGCTTGAACCACTTCCACGCGGTCTGGTAGTGGATCCCCTCGCGCTTGGCCCAGTCCGACAGCTTCACGCACCCGAGTATGAAAACCGACCCGGACAGACAAACGCTGAAAGATCAGCGAGCAGTTCTCAACCCCACGAGCGCGGGTACGGAGATCGCCGATCGGCGCCCGCGTGCTCGTGGCGAACGTCGCGAACCCGTCCGGTTGCTCGGGCGGTCTTGCTGTTACCCCAGTCCTCTTTGCACCGGGCGGCGATCATCTTTCCCTCCGGTGGGGGCAGGTTTCCAAATGCAGGAGCGTCACGCCCTTGACGATCACGGGATTAGACTGAAGGTCTGTTGAGCGCAGTTCAAGTGCTTGCGTCAGATCCGGATTTGCTCGCGGCGGTCGAGGATCCGGCACGGCGGCCGGAGCGCGCCGAGGAACTACTCGCCACCGAGCTGACGCTCGAGGTGGGAGCAGGTCGAGCGCCGGTGACGATGTATAGCGGCGCTGAGCGGGTCGAGGCGGACGCATGACTCCGGCTGCCTCCGGCGCGACCGATTCCGACGTCGATCGCTTCGAGGCGCTGCTCGCGTACGTCCGCGATCACCGCGGTTTCGACTTCACCGGCTACAAGCGCGCGAGCCTGCGGCGGCGGGTCGGCAAGCGGATGCACGAACTCGGGATCGACGACTATCAGGACTACATCGACCAGCTCGAGGCCTCACCGGAGGAGCTCAACGAGCTGTTCACGACGATCCTGATCAACGTCTCGGCCTTCTTCCGCGACAAGCCCGTGTGGGACTACCTGGCCGACAAGGTGATTCCCGCGCTGCTCGCCGCCAAGCGCGAACACGAGCCGATCCGTGTCTGGTCGGCCGGTTGCGCGACCGGCGAGGAGCCGTACACGATCGCGATGCTGCTGGCGGAAGCGCTCGACGACCAGACGTTTCGCGACCGCGTCAAGATCTTCGCGACCGACGTCGACAGCGACGCCATCGGACGCGCGCGGCAGGGCACCTACGACAGCAAGCAGGTCGAGCCGGTCCCGGAGCTGCTTCGCGATCGCTACTTCGAGCGCGTCAACGGCCAGTTCAGCTTCACCAAGGACCTCAGGCGCTCGGTGATCTTCGGGGTCAACGACCTGCTCAGCGACGCGCCGATCTCGCGCCTCGATCTGCTCACCTGCCGCAACACGCTGATCTACTTCAACGCGGAGGCTCAGGCCGGGGTGATGCGGCGCCTGCACCTCGCGCTCAACAAGGACGGGATCCTGGTGCTCGGCAAATCCGAGCTGCTGCTGACCTTCACCGAAGGCTTTTCGCCCGAAGATCTCTCGCTGAGGATCTTTCGCCAGGTCCCGATCCCGCGCCCCCGCGAGCTGTTGCAGTTGCAGGCGCTCGCCGGGCAGGCTCTGCGCCCGCGCAGGCGCGAGGTCCCCGAAGCGATGCTCGAGGCTTTCCAGGTGAGCCCGGTCGCACAGCTCGTGCTCGACGCCGACAACGTCGTGGTGATGGCCAACGAACCGCTGCGGGCGCTGTTCGGGGTCGGCGAGCGGGAGATCGGCGCGGACCTGAAGGATCTCGAGATCTCCTACCGGCCGGTCGAGCTGCGGTCGCTGATCGACGAGGCGGTCAACAACGACCGGCCTGTGTCCGGTGACCAGGTCACCTGGTCCGGACGCGACGGCACCGCGCACCATCTCGAGGTCGAGGTCGAAGCGCTACGGACCGACGGCCGGCACTCGGGCACCAGCATCACGTTCCGCGACGTGACCGACCACGTCAGGATGACCGCCGAGCTCGAACAGTCAAAGCACGAGCTCGAGAACGCCTACGAGGAGCTGCAGTCGACCATCGAAGAGCTCGAGACGACCAACGAGGAACTGCAGTCGACCAACGAGGAGCTCGAGACGACCAACGAGGAGCTCCAGTCCTCCAACGAGGAACTCGAGACGATGAACGAGGAGCTCCAATCCTCCAACGAGGAGCTCAAGACGATGAACGAGGAGCTGCGGCTACGGACCGACGAGGTCAACCGCGCCACCCAGCTCGTCGACTCGATGCTCGCCGGCCTCGGGATCGCCGTCGCGGTCGTCGACCGCGAGATGCGGGTGCAGCTGTGGAACGACGGCGCAAAGGAGCTGTGGGGCGTGGACAGCGGCGAGGTGCGCGGCCAGCACTTCCTCAACCTCGACATCGGCCTGCCCGTGCAGCAGCTCCACGACTCGCTCCGAGCGGCCGTCGCCGGAACCCCCACCGAGGAGCGGCGCATCGAGGCCCGCGATCGTCGCGGCCGCGACATCGTGTGCAGGGTCAGGACCGCGCCGCTCGCCGAAGCGCACGGCGTCGACGCGGGCGCGATCGTGACGATGGAGGTCGAGCAGAGCGCCGAACAGACCGGACAGGACTAGCGCACCTTTGCAGCCAGATGCGCTGGTCCTGAATGCCGGGGAGACAGGATTTGAACCTGCGACCGCCCGGCCCCCAGCCCGAGGGACGGGGTATATCTCAGTCGTCGCCCCGTCGCCCCGCGTATTTGCAGGGATTTCTTGTTCTGACCTTATCTGGGTTTTGCTCAGTTCGTTCCCCGTTTCGTTCCCCGTCGTGTCCGGTGCGAACGCCCGGTTGACCATCTCGACCTCGTGCTCGGACGGCGCGTTCGGAGGGCAAGTCGGAGCTCTCGACGTTGCCGACTTGCTCGGGAGCTCGACCGCTGGTCGCGCCGCAGCGCAACGCTCGGCGGCGGCACGCTGGCCGGCGAGGTGCTGGTGCTGGGACGCACTGCCTATACATTGGAGCCGGTAACAGGCGGCGCTCGCCCGGGCCGGAATCCCGCACCGGGTGCTCGGCTCGCTCGGGCTGTTCGTGCTCGCCCTCCTCGAGCGCCACGCGACCGTGCTTCACCGCGGCGAGCTCGGCGACTACCTCCTGCGCCCGTACCCGCATCCGCGCGGCCAGGAGGGGCTAGATGAAGCGCACCGCCGGCTCGCCGCGATCAGCGCGCACGACTGGCTGCGCACGACGCCGCTCTACCGCGCGCTCAAACAGCGCGGCGGCCATTGACCACGGGACAGCGAAGGAGTACCGATGTCAAACCAGCCAACCAGTGGGCCGCCGTGTTTCCCTATGTCGACGTCACCGCAATCCAGGACCGACTCGACCTCGTGGTCGGGCCAGAGCGCCACGACATGATCGCAGTGGACGATGCGACGCTCTCGTGCCGGATGCGGCTCTACAAGACTCCACGCGCCGAGATCGGGCAGGGGACAAACCGCTGGTCGCAGTCGGCGAACGCGTTCGAGCGCTGCGCACGCCACCTCAGAGTCGGGCGTTACCTCACGCAACTGCCGCCGGTGCGGCTAAAGCTCGGTAGCGATATGCCTGTGAACAGCAAAGGCGCACCGTACATCACGGATGAGCTCCTGGACAGGCTACGCGGCCGCTACGAACAACAGGTACGCGAAATGCAGGAGCAGTTCGGCCAGATCCTTCCGCATCCAGGAGTCGGCGCAGGGGAGGCCGAGGGCGAGATCCCAGTGCATCCCGAGATGGACCCCGAGGCCGGTACACCCGAAGAGAGCGGGAATATGGTGATTAGCCAGAGCAACCCGCAGGGGTTGCAAGTGCAGTCGCTCGCCAACGAGCGCGGCGTGACCTCCGCCAAGCTGGCGAACCTGATCCGGGTCGCTGCCGGAGGCAATCGAATCGCCGAGGAGAAGGCCGCCGGACAACTCCGTGAGATGCTGCAGCGGATCACCGAGCCGATCGCTGAGCAAACCGTCGAGCTGATCGAGATGCTGCACCCGGCCGGAGAGCAACACGCGTCGGCGGGTGAAAACGCGAGGCAGGCCGCGAGCAACGACGGCACCGGGCACGTCGAAGGCGAGGGCGGTGCTCCCAGTGCAACGGGAAAAAGTCGCGCGCGTAGCGCGAGCGAAACGAGGCCCGAGACATTGGCAGAAGCGGGTAACCAAGCGCAACCTGAAGCTGCCGGGGGCGACGGGTTCAACGCCCCGGGGGCGGTGGTGCGATCCCTCGCCAACGTACGCGGCGTCGCACCCGCCGAACTGGCGAACCTGATCCGAGTCGGCGTGCAACCTGACCGCCAACGCGCGCACCAGCGCGCCGCGCTCGGCGCCCGACAACCGCGCGTCCGCCGGCTCGCGGATCAGGCTGTAGGAATCCCTGTGGCCGTGCAGCGGCGGATCGAGTTCAAGCTCGCTCCCGACCTCGAGTGGACGATCGAGGGGCACCTCGACCTCGAGACGCAATCGCCCGACCTTGACGGTGAGCCTTTCGGCGAGATCGTCGACTACAAGGTCAAGAGCGGCGATGCGATCGGCCAGAAGGCCGACCGCGACCCGCAAGCGAGCTTGTACCTCGCCGGTCGCTGGCTCGAACGCCGTCCGGCCGATCGGTTCGCGTTCGCCCAGGTGCTCAGGCCGGGAATATGTTGATTTCCACATATGCCGGGCTATGTGGCGTCAGGAACTATGTTGCTGCGGCTTGGGGATGGACCCGTCAGGCAGCCTGTGCTCGCGATCGGGCTTCGAGGGAGTCGGGGGGCGCCCTCGCCGCTCCGATGCCGTCGAGCCGTTCCGCCCCTTTGTGTGGGTCATGCTCGACTGGATCCATCGGTCGCTGCTAATCGCGGCAACGATCGATGTCAGGGCTCGAGGACGAGGCCACTGAGGGCCCGAGCACCTAGCATCACCCGGTAATGCTCGCCGAACAGGAGGAGCGCTTCCGCTGGATCGCGAGCGAGTATCTCGAACGCCCCGCCGGAGACTATGCCGAGCTGCTCCGGCGTGGCCACGTCAGCTCTCCCGAGGGCGTCGACCCCGACGAATGGCGCGCGGAGATTCGGCGCAAAGCCCGCCAGGACAAGATCCGCGTGATCACGAGCCGCGACGGCGACGGGGCGTTCGCGATGCTCAATCGCAAGATCCCCGACGATGAAGCGATGGAAGTGATGCGACACGCATTCGATCGCACCACTCTGTTGGGCGAGCTCGCTCGGCAAAGCGCCACGCTGGGCCATGAGCTGAGTGGCTGGCTAGGCCACGACGACGAATCGATCGCGTTCTGCCAGCACTGCGGAGCACGGATCTACGCTCGGCAGGGCCCGCCCACCATCCAAGACGGCGAACCGCTCACCGACTCCTGCCCGAGCCCACCCGCCTGAGCAGGGCCCCTCCGCCCGCAGTCAGAGTGCCGGACCCGCAGCGGCCCGAATGCGGCTACCGCCGGAGCGGGAGTCGTCCGAGCGGCAACCGAGATGACTGATGGTGCTCCGAAGCGGAAGGTTCGCTGCTCCTTCTCGATCATTCCGGAAGGCATCAAAGCTTGGCGTTAGGTCACTTGCCTTACGCAATCTTCGCGATGTAGGGTCGCGTGCATGACGGGCGCGCAACAGACGCCGTCTGGCGGGTCCGCTTCAGGGGGCGAGGCAAGGATTTAGGCCCGTCCGTTTAACGGGGACTTTGCGGCGTGGACGGTGCGGCGCGGGAACCCGGAATAGGAGCGCAGTTATGGGACGTATCCGGCGGTGTGGGCGTGCGCGCGCTCGTTGGTGGGTCGGTCTGGTGGGCTGTTCGCTGGCGGTGATGCTGGTCGCGCCTGAAGCGGCGCAGGCCACTACTACTAAGCCGTCGATCTCGTTGGCGTCGCAGAGCGGTGGGACCTACGACTACCAGCTGACCACCGGCACCGTTGCCGTGACGTGGTTCGATGCCGTTAGTCCGGCGATCGTGTTGAGCGGCCTGTCGGGGGTCACGGGCGCGTCTCTGTCCGGCGACCTGGCTGGCGGGGGTTCCAACGGGGCCTGCGCGCTTTCGGTGAGCCACACGGCGACCTCGGTGACGGTGTCCCAGGGCAGCAACCAAGCCGCGGATAATTTCTGCGTCTTCGATGCTCTTAGCTCCTTTGGGACGCTTGAGGTGGACTCGTCGGCCGCGACCGCGGGGACCGTCAACTGGGCGACCGAGAACACCAATGCGGTTGCGGACGCATCGGGGACGGTGCAGGGGCCGGTAGCCAATACAGTCACCGTCACGAACCCCGGCAACCAGACGGGCCCCGTTGGCACGGCGGTGAGCCTCCAGATCAGCGCGAGTGACTCTGCGTCGGGCCAGACGCTCACATACTCGGCGAGTGGCCTGCCCACCGGGCTGTCGATCTCGTCGAGCTCGGGGCTGATCTCGGGCACGCCGACCACGGCCAGCACCTACAACGTGGCGGTCACGGCGACCGACACGACCGGGGCGTCCGGCAACGCCTCGTTCACCTGGACGGTCTCGCCACCGCCGGCCAGCGCCCTGGCGGCCACCCTCGTCAGCGACAGCACCGGGAAGGGGCCGGGCAAGGCCCTACAAAACAAGGCGGCCGCGATTGAGGCCGCGGTCAATGCCAACCCGCCCCAGACCGCGACCGCGTGCGCGGACATCACCGACTACCTGGACCTCGTGAAGGCGCAGACCAACAAGAAGCTCACCGAGGCACAGGCGAATCAACTAACGACCGACGCGAACAACTTGGCTGCCGCGCTCGGCTGCTGAGAAACCCGGCTTAGCGGGAGGGCCTGGAGCCATCCAAGCCTGGCCCTCCCGCGTAGGCCAAATCGTCCGCTTCCGCGTTGGGCTAAACGGAGCAGTCTCGTGCGAGTTCCAGCTCGGCCGTGAGACCTCCCGAATGGATGTTGAGGTAGGGCGCCCGGTCGGCCGCTGAGGAGTAAGCGCAACATATTTCGGCTGGCTGGGTCGAGGCTTGTGCCTTCTGTCCATTTCGTTGAGAGGAGGAGAGCATGGCCAAGCCAGCTCCCGATCGTGTGCGGGTGAGCGGCCCGTTGGCGGTGTTCGCTGATGGGTTTTTCGTGGATCTCATTGAGCAGGGGTACCGGCTGTGGCCGGCGCAGAGGCATCTTGAGTTCCTGGCGTCCGTGAGCCGGTGGATGGAGGCAGAGGGGCTCGGCGTCGAGGAGTTGACCTCTCGGGCGGTGGAGCGGTTCGTCGTCGAGCGCCGACGGGTTGGTTACCGGAGCAGCGTGTCGCCGAAGAGCCTGCGCCCGTTGCTGGGCTATCTCGGCCGGCTTGGCGTGCTCCCCGCCGGCGACGGCGAGCCGCTCACGCCGTCGATCGGCTGCTGGCCCAGTTTTGCGACTATCTCCTGGTCGAGCGTGGGGCGACGCCAGGCACGGTCGGGCAGTATGAGCCGGTCGCGCGCTTGTTTCTCGAGGGGCGCAGCGAGCCGATCGCCGATGATCTGGCCGGCCTGTCGGGCCGGGAGATCCACGCGTTCGTGTTGCGCGAGGCGCGCCGTCGTGGCCAGCGGCAGGCCGAGCTTATGGTCTGCGCGCTGCGGGCGCTGCTGCGGTTCCTGCACGTGCAGGGCTGGATCGCGACGCCGTTGGCGGCGGCGGTGCCGTCGGTGCGCAAGCGGCGCGAGGGTCTGCCGCGGGGGCTGGCCGCTGAGCAGGTGCAGCTATTGCTGGCAAGCTGCGATCGCGACGCTCCGGCTGGCAAGCGGGACTTCGCGATCCTGATGCTGCTCGCTCGGCTCGGGCTGCGCCGCGGTGAGGTCGCGGGATTGGGACTCGATGACGTGGACTGGCGGGCGGGCGAGATCTTGATCCGCGGCAAGGGATCTCGGATTGACCAGCTGCCGCTCGCCTGCGACATCGGCGAAGCGCTGGTTGATTACCTGCGACACGGCCGCCCGCGCGGCTTCGGCCGCCGTCTGGTGTTGGCGGCCCGCGCGCCCTATAAGGAGATGTCGCCCGGCGGGGTGACCGCTGTTGTGATGCGGGCGTGCAGACGGGCGGGGATCGCGCCGGTCGGCGCTCACCGGCTGCGTCACACGATCGCCAGCGAGCTGCTGCGCCGCGGCGCGCCGCTGCCCGAGATCGGCCAGCTGCTGCGCCATCAGAGCATCGACACCACCGCCGAATACGCCAAGGTCGACCGCAGAGCGCTGTCGCGACTGGCGCTGCCGTGGCCCGGGAGCGAGTCATGACCGCGCTCGCGCAGGCAGTCACCGAGTACCTGCAGCTCCGCCGGGCGCTTGGCTACAAGCTCGAGCGCGAGGGTCGCGAGCTGCCGAGGGCCTCGAGCGGCACGGCGCGACGGTGATCGCGACCGAGCTGGCGCTGGCGTGGGCGATCCAGCCCGCGGACGCGACCCGGTACGCGGCCAACGGACCTGGGAGGAGCAGTCATGACCGCGCTCGCGCCGCTGCTGCAGGCGTTCTTCACCGATCGCCTGCCGCGTCAACGCCACGCCAGCCCGCACACGATCATCGCCTACCGCGACAGCTTCCGGCTGCTGTTGAAGTTCGTGCACCAGCAGACCGGCAAGACGCCATCGAAGCTGCAGCTCGAGGATCT
>Ga0187766_10001786_pt1 | contig 12685 bp, 10 predicted proteins | sample 0216_QUI02_MP05__4_FD_132971 | JGI IMG/M metagenome (GOLD analysis project Ga0187766, IMG submission 132971) | Tropical peat soil microbial communities from peatlands in Department of Meta, Colombia - 0216_QUI02_MP05_20_MG | ecosystem: Environmental > Terrestrial > Soil > Wetlands > Peat ... | reverse complement strand
GCGGTGTCGGCATCGAGCGAGCGTAATGCGGCGCGAGAGGGAACCCGGTGAGAATCCGGGACTGTCCCGCAGCGGTATGCAGGAACGACCGCCGTCATCAGCACTGGTCGCAGGGTCCACCGGCGACTGGGAAGCGACGGCCACTAGGAGCACCATCCGGTGCGCGCCTGTGAGTCCGAAGACCTGCCAGCTGTGCCGGGCGCGCCGCGTCCGGCGGCTATCGCCTCGTGGAATGGGCGTCTGGCCGTACCGGTTGCGGTTGGTGTGCCGGCAGTGCGCACCGCGACCGATCGGCTGTGCGTCCGCCGGCGGTGACCACCCACCGCGTACCGAAGGACGAACTCGTGACCGCTCAACCGTTTACCGCCACCATCACCGGCTCCCCGCGCATCGGCCCGCACCGCGAACTCAAACGCGCGACAGAGGGCTATTGGGCCGGGGGGACCAGCCGATCGGAGCTGGAGTCCATCGCCGCCACCCTGCGCCGCGACACCTGGTCGGACCTGGCCGCGGCCGGCCTGGACTCGGTGCCGGTGAATACCTTCTCCTACTACGACCAGATGCTCGATACCGCGGTTCTGCTCGGCGCGCTGCCAGCCCGGGTCAACGGTGTCTCCGACGAGCTGGACCGCTACTTCGCCGCGGCGCGGGGCACCGAAGACATCGCGCCGCTGGAGATGACGAAATGGTTCGACACCAACTACCACTACCTGGTTCCAGAGATCGGGCCCGCGACCCGGTTCGCGCTGAACCCGGACAAGGTGCTCTCTGAGCTGAAAGAGGCGCTTCAGCAAGGGATTCCCGCACGTCCGGTTGTCATCGGCCCGATCACCTTCCTGCTGTTGAGCAAGGCGGTGGATGGTGCCGGCGCACCGATCCAGCGGCTCGACGAGTTGGTGCCGCTCTACTCCGAGCTGCTGTCGCTGCTCGCCGACAACGGCGCGGCCTGGGTGCAGTTCGATGAACCGGTCCTGGTCACCGACATCTCTGCCGACGCGCCCGCACTGGCCGAGCGGGTTTACAGCGCACTGGGATCGGTGACCAACCGGCCGGCCATCCACGTCGCTACCTACTTCGGCGATCCGGGCGCTGCGCTGCCCGCGCTGGCACGGACACCCGTCGAAGCGATCGGCATCGACCTGGTTGCCGGCGCACGTACTCGGGTGGCATCGGTGCCGGAGCTGGCCGACAAGACGCTGGTGGCCGGCATCGTCGACGGGCGAAACGTCTGGCGCACGGACCTGGAGTCGGCGCTGAGCCGGCTGGCCACCCTCCTTGGTTCGGCGGCCACCGTCGCGGTGTCGACGTCGTGCTCGACGTTGCACGTGCCGTACTCGTTGGCCGCCGAGACCGGTCTGGACGACAACTTGCGCAGCTGGCTGGCCTTCGGCGCGGAAAAGGTGCACGAAGTGGTGGTCCTCGCACGCGCGTTGCATGACGGGCGCGACGCGGTCGCCGACGAAATCGCGGCCTCCAGTGCCGCTATGGCGTCCCGCCGGTCAGATCCCCGCCTGCACAACGGGCAGATCCGCGCCCGCATCGACGCAATCACCGCGTCAGGTGCACACCGCGGTCCCGCCGCCGAGCGCCGCACCAGCCAGGAGGCGCGCCTGCACCTGCCACAGCTGCCGACCACGACGATCGGCTCCTACCCGCAGACCCCCACGATCCGCAAGGCCCGCGCCGCCTTGCGGGCCGGCGAGATCGACGAGGCCGAGTACGTGCGCCGGATGAAGGCCGAGATCGCCGACGTCATCGACCTGCAGGAGCGGCTCGGCCTGGATGTGCTGGTGCACGGCGAGCCGGAACGCAACGACATGGTGCAATACTTCGCCGAGCAGCTCGACGGGTTCTTCGCCACCCAGAACGGCTGGGTGCAGTCCTACGGCAGCCGGTGCGTGCGCCCGCCGATCCTCTACGGCGACGTCTCCAGGCCGCACCCGATGACGGTCGAGTGGATCACCTATGCGCAGTCCCTTACCGACAAACCGGTCAAGGGCATGCTGACCGGGCCGGTCACGATCCTGGCGTGGTCGTTCGTCCGCGATGACCAGCCGCTGGCCGACACCGCTTACCAGATCGCGCTGGCCATCCGCGACGAGACCGTGGACCTGCAGTCGGCGGGCATCGCGATCATCCAGGTCGACGAGCCCGCGCTGCGGGAGCTGCTGCCGCTGCGGCGCGCCGACCAGGACGAGTATCTGCGGTGGGCGGTCGGGGCGTTCCGGTTGGCGACCTCGGGCGTGGCCGACTCGACGCAGATCCACACCCATCTGTGCTACTCCGAGTTCGGCGAGGTGATCGGCGCCATCGCCGACCTGGATGCCGACGTCACCTCCATCGAGGCGGCCCGCTCGCATATGGAGGTGCTCGATGACCTGAACGCGGTCGGCTTCGCCAACAGCGTGGGGCCGGGTGTGTACGACATCCACTCGCCCCGAGTGCCCAGCACCGACGAGATTGCTGAGTCGCTGCGGGCAGCGCTGAGAGCCGTTCCCGCCCAACGACTGTGGGTTAACCCGGACTGCGGGCTGAAGACCCGCACCGTCGACGAGGTTACCGCGTCGCTGCAGCACATGGTGGCCGCGGCAGCAGGGGTCCGAGCGGGCGCTGCCTAGGTCGCCCGTCACGCTAGCGTGACGCTCGGCGGGCGACGCTTTCGTAGACCTGCACCGGCACGTCGTCGGCCCAGGGTTGCCGCGCCACCATGTCGGCGACTTTGACCACGCCCCACTCGAACTCCCCGGTCGCGGCGTCCACCAGCCGGTACTGCTGGGTCTGCTTCTGGATGGGCTGAGCGTCGAGCAGCACCACCCGCACCTCGCCCGGCTCGAACTGGCAGCGCTCCTGCATCGCGGCGATCAGTTGCTCGTTGTGCATGTGGCCGTCGCCGAAGTTCCACCCGATCGCGGTGCTGCAGATCCGTTCGCCGTCGGCGATGACGTAGTCGTCCTCGCGCTCCCCCGCCATGGCCCGGTGCGCCAGGGTGAACAGCGCACGGCCGTGGGTGTTCATCGCGCGGAAGGCGTACCCGAGGTACATCGGGATCTGCGCTTTTTCCTTGCCGTAGTAGCGCTCCAGCTGTGCCTGCGGCATGCTGGCGATCGCGACGAGGCCGCGTGCGATTTTCTCGTCCGCCGAGGGTTTGACGCACCACAGCGTGGTGTCCCAGTTGCCGGCGTAATAGCGCATGGCGGGCAGGAACGAGATCTTGCGCGGGAACAGATTGCCCGCGATCACGATACCGGCGATCACGACGAACAGAATGCCCACCGGCAGAGGGTTTTTCAGATCGCTTAGCCCCACATCGGCATACGCGACGAACAACGCTCCGATGCCGTAGATCATGAAGACGTTCCACTCCAGCGGCACCCCCATCGGGATCGCCGTCAAGATCGCCAGATGGAAGCACACCATCGCGGCCGCGGCCAGCGCGGTCGGCCAGCCGCCGTCGGAGAAGAACAGCACCACCGGCACACACATCTCGACGGCGGTGCCGCCGTGGGCGAAGATCCGCGACAGACGTCCGGGCCGCAGGTCGTCGGGGAACCTCTCGAAGAACGCCCGCTTGATGAACCGCGGCCGGAAGACTGGGCTGTTGGACATCATCGTCGACACCACGAACGGGAAGTGGCGGTTGAGCTTCGAGGTGGCCGCGCCCATCCAGATGACGACGAACACCACCTTGGCGGCGACGATCATGTCAACGCCGGGGAACAGGAAGGTGACCGCTAGCGTGGCGTAGACCTCGCCGCGGGCGGCCAAAAAGATCACCTTGTCGCGCAGGCCAAGTACCGCCAGCAAGCCGAGGATTACCGCGACCTGCCACACCGGCAGCAGGCCGACCGCGGTTCCCAGCTCCGGTATCGGGCCGGTGCCATCGGAGAAGAGGGCCACCAGCGTCATCACCAGCAGCGCCGCGTACAGCGCGACGTCCACCGGGGTGCGGGCGGTGCCGCTGGTGAACGGAACTTTGCCCGGCCAGGGCGGTAGCCGGATGGTGCCGGGTCGCAACCAGTACAGGATCGAGCCCATCGGCGGGAAGAACCGGTTGTTCAGCGGCCCGAAGCCGCAACCCAGCCCGACGACTTCCAACAACAGCGTGTACAGCACGACCTTCTGGAAGACGATCGGCTCCAACCACCACGAGCCGACGTCGGCGAAGCCGTCGATTCCCTTGGTGGCCAGCGCGAAGAGCCAGCCGCCGAGGATGTAGAGGCCGACCTTGACGACGTAGAACAGGTGTAGCGCGACCGGTGTCCCAAAGCCCACCTCGGCCCAATGCCGGGCCATCGGGCGGATCTTCTCGCTGCGGGTGCCCTTGCTCCATTCGGCCGTGTCGATCTGCGGCAGTTGGGGCTTGAGAAATCCCATGACCTCAAAGACTAGAACGTGTTCTAGCCACATGCGTTTGAGTTCGCCGGTTAAACCGGGATGCGATCGACGTAGTGTCGGTGTGTCAACGCGCATCCGAATAGACTTCGACCAGCGGTGGGTACTCCGCTACCGGGCGCAGGGGCGTCACGAGGAGCGGCAATGAAATTGGTGCAGGAAACCCCGTTTCGGTTCCGGATCGACCCGTCCGGCGCCATGAAGGTACCGGGAGTGATCTTCGCGTCAGCGTCGCTGCTGCCCGAGACCAATGTGGACCCGTTACTGCAGCAGGTCGCGAACGTGGCTACCCTTCCGGGCATCGTCGAGGCGTCGTATGCGATGCCCGACATCCACCTGGGATACGGCTTCCCGATCGGTGGTGTGGCGGCCACCGACGTGCATGGCGGCGGGGTGATCTCCCCCGGCGGCGTGGGTTTCGATATTTCCTGCGGCGTCCGACTGCTGGCGGTCGACCTCGAGCGAGCCGAGTTCGCAGCCGTCGGCCACAAGGTAATGGACGGGTTGAGCAGGCGGATTCCGCGCGGTGCGGGACCGGGAGGCGTGTGGTCCGACGTGAGCGACGCTGAGTTGGACGAGGTGCTACGGGCCGGTTCCCGGTATGTGGTCGAGCACCGCGGAGGATGCCAGCGCGACCTGGACCGCTGCGAAGACCGTGGTGCGTTTGACGAAGCCGATCCGGGCGCGGTCAGCGAGCGGGCGCGTGACCGGGGACGTCATCAACTCGGCAGCCTGGGTTCAGGAAACCACTTTCTGGAGGTTCAGGAGGTGGTTGAGGTGTTCGACGAGCCGGTTGCCAAGGCTTTCGGGCTGCGCGTCGGTCAAGTGTGCGTGATGATCCACTGCGGCTCGCGGGGACTCGGACACCAGATCTGCACGGACCAGGTGCGGGTCATGGACCTGAGCATGCCACGTCACGGTGTGCACGTGCCGGATCGCCAGTTAGCCTGCGCGCCGGTGGATTCCGGAGACGGCCGTGCCTACCTGGGCGCGATGTATGCGGCGGCGAATTTCGCGCGGGCTAACCGGCAGATTCTCGGCTCGGCCGCAAGCGAAGTGTTTCGGTCGACCACGGGTAAAGGGCTGCAGTTGATCTATGACATCTCGCACAACCTCTCCAGGATCGAGCGGCATCATGTCGACGGCCAGCTGGTCGACCTGTGTGTGCACCGCAAGGGCGCGACCCGGGCACTGCCACCCGGGCATGCTGACTTGCCGATGGATCTGGCGGACGCCGGGCAGCCGGTGCTGATACCCGGATCGATGGGGACCTCGTCATATGTGTTGGCCGGGGTGCGCGGCGGTGGCGCGTTTCATTCGACCTGTCACGGCGCCGGCAGGCGGCTCAGCCGACATCAGGCGGCCCGCTCGGTAACCCCTAAGGCGTTACGAGACCAACTGGAACGACAGCAGGGGATCCTGGTCAGGGGAGCGTCCCGGCGTGGGCTGGTCGAGGAGGCGCCATCGGCGTACAAAGATGTTTCCGAGGTCGTCGCTGTCGCTGAACAGGCAGGGCTGTGTCGCACCGTGGCCCGGCTAGTGCCGCTAGGTGTGGTCAAAGGGTGACCGTGCGCCAACGTGGGCACCGAACCGTGCCGCATCCGGCGGACGTGACGATCGAGGCGTGGGGGCCTACGCGTGAGGTGTGTCTCGCCGAGGCGGTCAGCGGATTGGTGGAAAGTTTCGCCGATCTTTCCCGTGCACGCGCAGTGGACACCGTGGCTTCGGATCTGCCCGCCACCGACGACGGCGATCGTCTGATGGTGGCACTCGATGAGGTGATCTATCTGCTTGACACCCAAGGACTTGTCCCGCTCACCGCTGACGTCGACATCGGCCCGCAAACACTGCGGCTAACCATGGCGGTGGCGTCGATAGCCGACGCCGAGCTGATCGGTGCGGCGCCGAAGGCGGTATCCCTTTCCGGACTCGAGTGCAAACGCACCGGCAACGAGTGGCGCTGCCGCGCCACGATCGATGTGTAAGCGCCACGGCCCACGGCCCAATGCCGTCTAGGGTTCCTTGGTCGGTGGCTTCGGTACATCTGTGTCAAGTTTCAAGCCGGGGTTGGAGGCGTGCCCGGCGGATGTTGTCGTCGACGTGATGGTCGAGGGTGCGTAGCGCGTGTTGGAGTTCGCGGGGTGCCTGAGGTTGGTTGGCAGCGGTAAGCGGGATGAGTAGCCGGTTGTAGATCTTGGTGTAGGTGATGGCGATGCGGGTGCCGTCGGGGGTGAGGGTGTAGCGGGTTGGTGTGCGGGAGGCGGCGGATGAGGCCGGCCCGGCGGAGGCGGCGCAGGTCGTAGGTCATTTGGTTGGGGCGGTGGTCGCTGCCGAGCAGCCCGGTGATCAGGGCGCGCAGGCTCTTGTTGGTGAAACCGGTTGCCGCGAGCAGCGTTTGGCAGAGTGCGCCGGTCAGGGCCATGACCCGAGGATCGCCAAACCGGAGGGCTGGGGTCCTGCGCCCCTCCGCGTTCACGGTGGGGTGTGCGATGCGCTTAAAGGCTGGACTGGCGAGGACACAACCCTGGCCGACACGTTCAGCATCCAGGATCCGGGTGTTGATCACACGGGCTTTGGCCGCAAGTTCGTCAAGGTTGGGCAGCCGGGCGTTGCAGCCCACATCGCCCGGGGCGTTGATCACGGTCTCGATCCGCATCGCCCGCCGGTCCTTGAGGGACCCAGGGCCAGGTTTCGGGTATGCGGAGGATCAGCCGGCGGGCGTGGCGGACGAAACGGGCGGCGGCGTGTAGCAGCCGGTAGCGCAGCGTGACGCGCTCGGCCCTGGCGAGCGGGCCGTCGAGCAGCAGCAGCCGCGTCCAGCACAGCTGGTCGATGGCGATGGCGGCGGCGGTGATCCAGGCGGTGTTGATGGCAAACGAGTGCGACGGCCATTTGGCCAGGCCGGTGTCCTTGCCGCACCGGATGAACCGGCCACGCCCATTTCGTAGGCCGCGCGGAACGCGCGGATCGCGATCTCCCCGCGATTGGCGACCAAAACCTTGGAGAACATAGTGTCCTAGGACAGAGGGCGCTGCGGCGGGCCCGAATACTCGGACAGCGGGCGGATCAACGCGTTGGAGGCGGCTTGCTCCATGATATGGGCGGTCCAGCCGGTGATGCGGCTCATCACGAACAGCGGGGTGAAACTGGAGATGTCGAATCCCATCAGGTAGTAGGCCGGCCCGGTCGGGAAGTCGAGGTTGGGTTTGATCCCGGTGGCAGCGAACATCTCGGATTCCAGGACGCGGTAGATGTCCAGCCAGCGCTGCCCGTCACGGACTTTCGCGACCCGGGTTAGTGCCGCTGTCATTGTCGGCACCCGGGAGTCGCCGTTCTTGTACACGCGGTGCCCGAAACCCATCACCTTCTCTTTGCGGGACAGCTTGCCGCGCAACCACTCCGCGGCACGGTCGGCGCTACCGATTTCGATCATGTCGCGCATGACGGCTTCGTTGGCACCCCCGTGCAGGGATCCCTTGAGTGCACCGATGGCGGCGGTGACGGCGCTGTAAATGTCTGACTGCGTCGATGTGACGACGCGAGCGGCGAAAGTAGACGCGTTGAAACTGTGTTCGGCGTAGAGGATTATCGACTGCTCGAACGCGGTGACAATGACCGGATCCGGCACCTCGCCGAAGCACATCCGCAGAAAGTTTTCGGCGTATCCCAGATGACTGTGCGGCGCAATGGGTTCCAGCCCGCGACGACGGCGCATGTCAGCCGCGACAATCGTCGGCAGGATGGCGAACATCCGGAGCGATTTCGCGTAGTTTGCGCTCTCGGTGTTGTTGTCCTCGTCGGGGTCTTCGGCGCCGAGGTAGCTTATCGCGGTGCGTACCACGTCCATCGGGTGGCAATTGTCGGGCAGCTTGGCCAACAGTGAACGCATGGACCGGTCGAGCCGCCGTGACGCCCGTTCCCGCTGACAAAACAACGCCACTTCAGCGTCGGTGGGCAGCTCCCCATGCCAGAGCAGGTAGGCGACCTGCTCGAAACTGCACCGGGCTGCCAGGTCCTGCACGGCGTAGCCGCGGTAGGTCAGCGTGTTCGTCTCGGGGAAAACCTTGGAGATGGCGGTGGTGTCTACCACCACGCCGGCCAAACCTTTGTGGATTTTCGGCTTGTCGTCGAGGGTGTTGGCCGCGGGCACGATCAACCTTCCTGCAGTACGAAGTTGTAGATGTCGGAGTCGAACTGGCTGTAGTCGGCATAGCGCAGCAACTCGTAGAGCCGGCTGCGGTGCTGCATGCGATCCAGGAGCCCGGCCTGTGTTCCGGCCGCGTCGATTTCGCGGAGTCCGGCTTCGACCGCGTGCATTGCCAGCCGCAGTGTGGTCACCGGACAGATGACGACGTTGTAGCCGATGTCGGCCAGCTGGCAGACGGTCAACAGCTCGGATTTGCCGAACTCGGTCATGTTCGCCAGCAGCGGGGTGTCAACCTTGGCGCGGAACTGCTCGAAGTCCGACGGGCCCTGTAGCGCTTCGGTGAAGATCAGGTCGGCACCGGCGTCGGCGTAGGCTTTGGCACGCTCGATAGCAGCGGGGATTCCTTCGATACCCGTGGCGTCGGTACGGGCGCAGATGACGAAGTTGGGGTCGCGTCTGGCCGAGACCGCCGCTCGTAACCTTTTGACCATCTCGGACGTCTCGACCACAGCCTTGCCGTCGAGGTGTCCGCAGCGCTTTGGGTTCACCTGATCTTCGAGATGACAGCCGGCCAGCCCGGCGTCTTCCAGCGCTGTCACGGTGCGGGCCGCGCTCATCGGCTCACCAAATCCGGTGTCGGCGTCGATGAGGGTAGGCAGGTCGGTCACCGCGGCGATCTGCGCCCCGCAAGCCGCGACGTCCGTCAACGTGGTCAGCCCGACATCGGGCAGGCCGAGATCGGCCGACAACACCGCGCCGGAAACGTAGACCCCGTCGAAGCCGATCTCGGCGACGAGCTTGGCCACCAGTGGCGAGAAGACGCCGGGAAGCCGTTGCAGCCGACCGGAATCCAATGCTTCCCGCAACGCCGCCCGCTTGCCAGCGGCACTTGTCGCCGCCCCCAAAAGACCGGTCACCGGAAAATTCCCGACGGGATGGTCGGTGCCTTCTCCAGCACCTCAGGCGCGACGCGCACGTTCAGCGCGCCCAGCGCCCCGGCCTTCAGGTCGGTGACACCTGCGACAGCGGACAGGAACCGTTGTTGCTCGGCGTCGTCCACGACGCCGTCGGCCAGCTCCGTGAACTTCGCGATGTACTGCTCGCGTCCGAAGGGCCGCGCCCCCAGTGGGTGTGCGTCAGCGACCGCCAGTTCGTCCGTAATGGTCTCCCCGCTCTTGAGGGTGACGAGGGCCTTTGCGCCGAACGCTTTCTCCGCCGGATCGGTGGAGTGGTAGCGGCGGGTCCACTCGGCGTCCTCGACGCTGGAGATCTTGTGCCACAGTTCGACAGTGTCGGACCGGTGCGCGCGCTCGGGCACGTAGGAGCGCTCGTGGTGCCAGCTGCCGTCCTGCAGCGCGACGGCGAAGATGTAGGGGAGCGAGTGATCCAGCGTCTCGCGGGAGGCATCCGGGTCGAATTTTTGCGGGTCACCCGACCCGGTACCGATCACCACGTGAGTGTGGTGGCTGGTGTGCAACACGATCGTCGCGATCTGACCGAAGTCACCAATGCGCTCACGCAGCCGGCGGGCCAGGTCGATCGGCGCCTGGCTCTGATACTCCGCGGAATGCTCCTTGGTGTAGCTGTCCAGGATCGCGCGCTTGGGTTCCCCGGGCCGGGCAGTGGCACCTGGTAGGTATGCTCGGGCCCGGACAGCAACCAGGCGATGACGCCGTCCTCGCCCTCCCAGATCGGCGCCGGTGACTGCTCGCCACGCATGGCCCGGTCGACCGCCTCGATGGCGACCTTGCCGGCATGCGCGGGAGCGAACGCCTTCCAGCTGGAAATCGCGCCCTTGCGGGGTTGACGGGTGGCGGTGGTCAGGTGCAGTGCCTGGCCGATCGCCTGGTAGATGGTCTCGCTGTCCAGCCGCAGCATGGTGCCGATACCGGCGGCCACCGAGGGGCCGAGATGCGCGACGTGGTCGATCTTGTGTTCGTGCAAACAGATTCCGCGGGCTAGGTCGATCTGGATCTCGTAGGCGGTCGCGATGCCGCGGATCAGGTCGGCGCCGCGCACCCCGAGCTGCTGGGCGACCGCCACCAGCGGCGGGATGTTGTCACCGGGATGGGAGTACTCGGCGGCCAGAAACGTGTCGTGGAAATCGAGTTCGCGCACCGCGACGCCGTTGGCCCACGCGGCCCATTCCGCCGAGTAGGTCCCATCGACGCCGAAGACTGTCGCTCCTTGCCGGCTGCGATGTGCGAGGGCTTGAGCGCGCGCAACGGTGGCCGGTCGCCGCAGCACCGCCGCGGCACTGACCGCGGCGTTGTCGATGATCCGGTTAATCACCATCGCTGCGGTTTCCGCCTCCACGGCGACCGGATCGGTGGCAACCTCTGCGATCTTCCAGGCCAGGTGCTCGGTGCGGGGAAAATTGTCGGCGCTGCGCCGGGTCCGGATGGCATGGATCAACATAATCCGCACACTATGCAAAAAGAGTCGAGATAGAAAGTCCCAGCACATGCGTAATTTTGTCTCTTCATCCGACACCGATTGCGAACATTGCGAACATATCGTGGAGTAACATCTCAGCGGTGGCGAAGGTGTTTTCCGGCGCTCGGTTACGACGGCTGCGCGAGGAGCGCGAACTGACCCAAGCGGCGCTGGCCCGAGCCCTCGAGCTGTCCACCAGCTATGTCAACCAGTTGGAGAACGACCAGCGGCCCATCACCGTGCCGGTGCTGCTCGCGCTCACCGAACGTTTCGACCTGCCTGCGCACTACTTCTCCCCCGATTCCGACGCCCGGCTGGTCGCCGACCTCAGCGATGTCTTCACCGCCACCGAGCATGCAGTCAGCCGCGCCCAGATCGAGGAACTCGTTGCCCGAATGCCCGAGATCGGCCACAGCCTGGTTGCGCTCCACCGACGCCTGCGCGATGCCACCGAGGAACTGGAGGCCTATCGATCTCGTGCGACCACCGAGACGTCGCTGCCGCCGCAGCGCCCGATGCCGTTCGAGGAAGTTCGCGATTTCTTCTACGACCGCAACAACTACATTGACGAGCTGGACGTCGCTGCCGAGCGAATGTTCGCCGACAGCGGGATGCGGGTCGGCGGGCTGGACATGCAGCTGTCCGCGCTGATGCGGGACCGGTTCGGCATCACCGTGGTGGTCGACCGCGCACTGCCTGAAACCACCAAGCGCCGCTACGACCCGGCCACCCTGGTGCTGCGGGTCGCGCACTGGCTGTTGCCGGGCCAGCGCGCCTTCCAGTTGGCCACCCAGCTTGCCCTGCTCAGCCAGTCAGAGCTAATCTCGGCCATCGTGGCCACCGACGACCAGCTCAGTCCCGAAGCTCGTGGCGTCGCCCGGATCGGGCTGGCCAACTACTTCGCCGGCGCCTTAGTGCTGCCGTATCGCGAGTTTCACAGGGCCGCAGAGGAATTGCGCTACGACATCGACCTTGTTGGCCGCCGGTTCGAGGTGGGCTTCGAGACGGTATGCCACCGGCTGTCGACACTCCAGCGCCCGCAGCAGCGGGGGGTGCCGTTCATCTTCGTCCGCACCGACAAGGCCGGCAATATCTCAAAGCGACAGTCAGCCACGGCATTTCACTTCAGCCGTGTGGGCGGCAGCTGCCCGCTGTGGGTGGTCCACGACGCGTTCGCCCAGCCGGGCCGGATCGTCACCCAGGTGGCGCAAATGCTCGACGGCCGTTCGTATTTCTGGATCGCCAAGACCACTGCACCCGAAGGCCGGGGTTATCTCGGCCAGCACAAGAGCTTCGCAATCGGCTTGGGCTGCGACCTGGTGCATGCTGACAAACTCGTCTACTCCACCGGGGTCGTCCTCGACGACCCGGCCACCGCGGTGCCGATCGGGGCGGGCTGCAAGATCTGCAGCCGGCCGGCATGCCCGCAACGCGCCTTCCCTTACCTCGGCGGACGGGTCGTCGTCGACGAGGACGCGGGCAGCAGCCTGCCGTACTCGCCGACTACCCAGCCTGTTTGACCGGCACCCGTAGAGGATCGGGTGGATACTGGCGGCAATGGTCGAGCAGCCTCAGACGCGCTATGCGAAAGGCCCGGAAGGCAACATCGCTTATCAGGTCGTCGGCGAAGGTCCGATGGACTTGGTGATCGTTCCCGGCTGGTTGTCGCATGTCGACTTGATGTGGAGCGATCCGGGTTGGCCGACCTTC
>Ga0187766_10001780_pt1 | contig 12698 bp, 15 predicted proteins | sample 0216_QUI02_MP05__4_FD_132971 | JGI IMG/M metagenome (GOLD analysis project Ga0187766, IMG submission 132971) | Tropical peat soil microbial communities from peatlands in Department of Meta, Colombia - 0216_QUI02_MP05_20_MG | ecosystem: Environmental > Terrestrial > Soil > Wetlands > Peat ... | reverse complement strand
CTGCGTCGCCCGAAGACTGAGGTGAAAGACTGATTTGAGAATGAGCGCGCACTCGATGACGGCGTCCGGGTACACCTTTGGCCTGCCCGGCTCGTTGCTGCGCGTCATGTCTCGCCATGCGCCTACCGCGCTCTCGTCGAACCAGAGCGTCAACTGCCCTCGACGGACCAGCGCCCGATTATATTCGGGCCAGTTTCGGACTTTGTATCGGAACGTGAATTCGGGTTTGCCCATGCCCGCATGTTAACAGGCACCCGATGGATCGATTTCTGCAACAACGTCGATTTGAATAATCAGACGTTGACGCCGAGATGCGCGCTGGTGCGATCGCCATCGGACAGCGGTTTGCGACCGGCTTTTCTGACCATGTCCATTGCTGGCCAATTGGGAACGTGCGCCGCGATCAGCGCTTTGAATAGCCGGCCATGATTCGGCACTTTCAGGGTTCTCGCTAACTCGTACATTCCTGCAGCACTCGCGTGATCGCGCCCGCACGCCATACCGTGCGCGCGTGCGGTGCATCCTCAACCAGGGCAATGTGCGTTCCAGTGGTTTCGCAAGGTTTGACATAAACTCACAGAACGCATGGTGGCCACGGTACGGGCCGGCAGTCCCGCCCCGCTGGAGCTATCTGGCCGGCGCAAAGCCGGAGCCGAACAGAGCGACCCCGAGTATCAGCGCCACCGCCAAGAGTGATAGGCCCGCAATTGTCCAGTGCCTGAACGCGCCCTCCACGCGCTCAAGCGGAGTACCCCAGGCGAGGATCGCGCGCGCGGCGCGCACCTCCAGGATCACCAAATCCCCCTCCGGCACGCGAGGGAGCAAGCGCCCCCAGCGAGCAAGGCCAACACCTAGCACGAGCCCGGCCGATACCGGCCACGTTGCCGACCAGAGTGCGGTTGGCGAAAGCGCATCGGCGATCGCGCCAATCCCGGCCACCCTGAATAGGGTCCAAGGGACCGCAATGGATGCGAACGCCATCGTAAGCCACGGCAGCGAGAGCCCAACTTGGGCCGGCGCCTTGGGCTCCTGCGTAGCGGCTGACACGAGGCGGTGGAGGAAATGTGTCATCAGTAGTGCACTTCCGATCGCCGACACCGGTGCGAGGTGACCGACGAATCCTTCCCCCAAGGGTGTCTTAACGGCCAGTTTCGCCAGGAATCCACCGGTCAGCGGCAGACCGCCGAAACTTAACGCCAATACCCCGACCGGCACCAGGGTTGTCCAATATCGGCGAAAACCGCTCATGGCGACGACTCCCACTGCAAGGAACAAGGCTCCCTTGGTGAGAACGTGGAACGCTGCGTAGAAGGTCGCTCCGATGACGGCGTCGTCGTGCCCGGCTGCGAGCGCCATGCCGAGCACCGTCGCGACGATCCCCATCTGACTCATACTGGAATAGGCCAGCACCGTTTTCGGATTGACCTGCGTCAGCCCGACCGCAACACCATAGAACGCGGTCAGCTGACCTAGGGCGGCGAGTGCGGCACCCCACTCGGGCAGCGCGCTTTCGAAGGGAAGGAAGCGGATCAGCCCAATGATACCCGCCTTGATAATGGCACCGCTCAACACGGCAGATGCGGGCATCGGCGCTGCAGGGTGCGCAATCGGAAGCCAGACATGCAGCGGCAAAAGTCCGGCTTTCACCCCAAAGCCGGCGATCAGCAGACCCAGCGCCATGCCGCGCCAAGGCGACGTCGGCAGAGCGGCGACAGCGTCACGTATCGCAAGACTGTCTCCCGGGACGGCGGCGGCCAAAAGCGCAAAGGCCAGAAGTAAGAGTATTTCGCCAATTACCGCCAAGACGAGATAGACGACACCGGCGTATTTGGCGTGTGGCGTGCCGTCATGCACGACGAGGCCGTATGCGGCGAGGCTTACCAGGGCAAAGGAAATATAGAAACTTGCCAAATCGGCGGAAATAAAGACGCCGAGGCTGCCCGTGAGCGTCAAGAGCCAGCATAGGGCAAAACGCGCCCCGTTCGGCTTACCCCTCAAATAGGCCGCGGCATATGCACCGGATGCGATCCAGAGGAGAGCCGCGACGCCGAGCAGCATTCGCCCGGGCGCGTCCAGCATCAGCGTAAATTGCAGTCTCGATTCGTCCAATATCAGCGACGGGTTTCCGGTCGCAAGCATTGCGGCCAACAGTCCCGGTGCCGGCGCTAGTGCCAGCCATGTCAGCATCCGATCTCGGACGGGTCGCAAAAGGCATGCGAACAGCATCGCGATTGGGACGGCAAGCGTTGCGAGGAGCAAAGTCTTTGCAATCATCATGACTTGCAATCCCTCATCCTCTCGAGCAGCGCCCCGCAGTTGACGCTTGGCGATCGGGCCTTGTCACAGGAGGCCCCCCGCGAGCATGTCGAACCGACCAACATGCAGCAGCCTGAAGGACGAAATTGGGACAAGGCCAAGCAACACCGAACAAAGTGCGACGGCAAGCACGATGCCCTCGCGACCCCGCGCGACAGGCAAGTGCTGCACCGCTGGTTCATTGGCCTCGGCCACCGTTTGGGCCAGCACACGGAAGATGTAGCCTCCCGTGAGCAGACCGCCTGCGAGAACAACGAGCGCCCACCACCACTGGCCACTCTGAATAGCGGCCATCAGCAGCAACCATTTCGCCGTGAACCCCCCGCTTGGCGGCAGCCCCATCAGCGAGAGCCCGGCAAGTCCGAATGAGATGGTGGTCATGGGCATCATCCGGGCGATGCCGCCGAGCCCGGCAATCCGGTCGTGGCCGAGCGTTTCGGCCATGAGCCCCGCTCCCATGAACATCGCGGCCTTGGCGCAGGCATGCGAGATAGCCTGCAGGACGCCACCGGTAAAGGCGCCGGAACTTCCGGTCATTGCCCATGCCGAACCGATGGCGAGCGGGAACATCAAAAACAGATATCCGATTTGCGCCACGGTCGAATAGGCGATGAGGAGCTTCAGGCGCGCCTGGCGCAGTGCGAGCACGCTCCCGAATAAGATGGCGACCGACCCCAGTGCGGCCAGGACCTGTGCTGCAGCCTGATTCATCGCACCAGGCATGATGTCGAACCAGAGCCGCAGCACAATGAAGAAAGATGCCTTGATCACGAGCGCCGACAGCACGGTGCTGGCCGCGGGGGGGGCACCCGCATGGGCGGGCGGCAGCCAAAGATGCAATGGGAAAAGTGCCGTTTTGGCGAGGAGACCCGCCGTCATCAGCGCCGCCGCGACCAAGGCAGTCGGCTCGGCACCAACTCGCCCGGAAAGCAGGACGATGTCGAGCGTGCCATAGGTCCCGTAGATGAGTGCTACGCCGAGCAAATATAGCAATGAGCCCATCAGCGCGAAGAGAAGGTACCGAAGTGCGGCGGCAAGCGTCTCCGCCCGGCCGTCGAGGCAGACCATCGGAACGGCGGAGAACGTCAGGAGTTCCAGCGCGACGTAGAGATTGAAGAGATCGCCCCCGATGAAGACGGCGTTCAGCGCGCCCCAAATTCCCTGGAACAGCGTCCAGAACATCAGCGGCGCACGAGCTTCGGGCAGCTCTCGCTGTTGGTGAAAGTTTGCTCGAGCGAACAGAGCCGTCGCACCCATCACGACAGCCGCAGTCATCATCATCGCGGCCGAAAGACCGTCGACGCGGAGTGCCACACCAAGAGGCGGCGCCCAACCGCCGACAAAATAGACGAGCGCCTTGCCGCTTTGCAGAACCTTGGCGGCGATCGCTATCGCTACGCCAAGGCACGCCGGCATTAGTACAAGCGCGATACGTTCGGCGTAGCGGCCGCCAAGGATCAGCGATAAGAACACGCCTGCGTACGGGAGCACGAGCGCCAGAACCAGGAGGTAGCCGCCGGCCGTCGCCGCATCAATCGCCGCCACCACGGTCTCCATCGTGGGACGACACGGTCGGCGCCCCCTGCATCGACCCCTCCGCTTGTGGTGCGGTCCGGTTATTCTCCTCGAACAGTCGCTGCAGCAAGGCAACCGCAAGGGCGGTCGCAGAGAAGCCGACGATGATGCCGGTAATGACGATCGCCTGCGGTACGGGATCGCCACCAAAGCCCGCCGCGGCACCTCGGCGAGCGATCACGCCGAACAGCAGAAATACGCCACCGCCGAGAAGGTTGAACGCGAGTATCTTGCGAAGCGGATCGGGATGGGTAATGAGTCCGAACAGACCTATCCCGACCAGTGCTGCGGCGCTCAGGCCGTATAGCGTGGCAGCACTCATTGCCGGGCATCCCGAACTGGCGGGCCTGCCACGAGCAGTCCGAGTGTTACGGCGACCGAGGGCGTGAGCACCAGCTCGATCAAAAGGATTATCGGTTTGGCATAAGGTGCGGGATAAGCGAGAAAACCACCCGAAATCGCCAATCCCGCGAGGCCGACGATGAAGAAGAAAGCGGGGCCGGCGACGAGGAGAAGCCGCAGCCCAGACCGAGCGACCGAGGGCGGATTCCGGAGTCCAGCCATCATGACGAGCATCCACATCGCAGCGAGGATCGTGCCGCCCTGGAATTTGCCGCCGGGCGCGTCCGCTCCGACCCAGACGATGTAGACGCCGATCACGATCCCAACAGGCGGTAACAGCCGCGCGAAATACACGAGCGCATCCGCCCGCCCGGCGGAATGCATGGGCAGCGGTCTGCCGCCCCAGGACCGATCCGGCGAGATCGACCACACGCCGATCAGGGCCAGCAGCAAAACGACCGTCTCGAGCAGTGTGTCGATTGCTCGGTAACCCAGGAGAACGCCGGTGACAGGATTGCCAAGACCAAACGCCAACAAGCTCGCCGCCACGGGCGGCGCAAGTGTCGGTGCCGGATCGGGGAGCGTGAGCACGGCGGTTGCGAGCGCCAAGAAAACCACCGCGCAGAACACGGCGACGGCAAGTCGCTGCGTGGCACCGGACCGCTCCGCCACCGCGGCTTTGTATCTGCGAAGGCTCGCTGTGGCACCGAGCAATAGTACGCCGACAATGCCGCCCTGGATCGCTACCTCCGTGAGAGCAACGTCCACGGCCGCCAAGCGCACCCAAACGACCGCCACCAACAATCCAAAAGCGACGAAGGCGACCACCGCGGCGAATGTGGCGCGGACGGACACGCACCAGGTCGCGACGGCCAGAACCGTTACGGCCAAGGCGAGATCGAAGGCGCCTGCGACGATCATCTTGATCGCGCGATAAGGCGCGCGCGGCGCGCGATGAGCTGTGCGACCGTCGCACCAGACGATAGAATGAGCAGCCAAACAACAATCAGCTTCAAAGCGCCGAGTGCCCCGTCGACTTGCGGAAGAAGTCCCAACACCACCAAACCGAGGCCGAGATTATCCGCCTTTGTCAGGGCATGCAGGCGCGTGAACGTGTCGGGAAAGCGCAGCAGCCCTACCGTTCCTGCCAGAAAGAAGAAGGCTCCGGCCGAAATTGCGACGACACTCAACACATCAAGCGCAAAACTCATGCGTCCTCCCCCGACTCCGTATCGCGGGCGCCCTTCGCGAAAGCGGCCGACCCGAACGCAGCGACGAGCGCGATCACCATCGCCAGGTCTGTTGCTGCAGAGAGTCCCGTCACCGCGCTCACCAGCAGCAGCGCCGCAATGCTGCCGGTGCCGAGGAGCTGTGCCACCATCATTCGGTCGGCATCGGTTGGCCCGTAAATAAAGCGGAGGAGGCCGAGGGCCGTCGTCGCCAGTACGAATATAGCGGTCCCGATCAGGAAGTCAGGCATTGCCATCTCCGCGGCCGAGCGCCTCCGTGAACCGCACTTCGTCCGCCGCCATCTGCTCGAGGACCGGCTGGTCGACGTCGAGGCAATGCACGACAAGCGCGCCGCTCGCGTCCATGTCAACTGGAAGCGTGCCGGGCAGGAGGCACTCCAGCGTGCAGAACGTACTCCGCGCAGGCCCTGGAGCAATGCGAATCGGAAACAATACAAAACCGGGTCGCAGCGGCAGGCGCGGGTCGAGCGCGCGCCGGGCGACGTCTAAGCCGGCGAGAACCGACTGCCACAGGAAAATGAACGCTAGCCGAGCAATCGCAAACGGTCGCGGCCGTACCGCGCTCGTCGGCAGCAGAAGCACGCTGACCCAGGTGGCAATGGCGGCGGCGGCTAATCCCATTGGAAGGTCGCGAATGCCAGCACCGGCGATCGTCAGCCAAAGGCCAAGGAATAAGGCCATCCGCACAGCTGTCCGCGACATTCTGGCGAAATGCGGAGATTCATGACTAGCTGCCATCGGCCGTCGAATGCCTCCCGAACTCTACGGCTTCAAATCCGCCGCACGCGTCACGGTAGAAACAGGGTCTTTTGTCGATGACGTTGGATCGGCGATGCCTGCTCGGTCGCGGAGCCAAGTCACGTGTAGTGTCGGCAAGAAAATGAGCTTGCGCACCGAGGCGATGAGCAGCCTATCCATGATGGCGATGGTCAGTGGACCCGAGATTACCGTTGGCGCAATCAGCAACGGGCCCAGAACCGTAGAGCCAGCCGCTTGTTTGCGCCCTCGATCGCGCCGGGTATTCCGTACGGTCTCGTAAACAAGGGAAATAGGGTGCCATAGCCGATGCCACGAATCTACAGGAATTCCTTTTGCTGATGCGCGGCGCAATTGTTGTTCCGTGCGTCGCACGTCAAACGCACGAAGACGGACGCTGTCGATGTTGAAGCGATCGCTGCAGCGGCGACGTTGCCGGACGCGCGTTTCATCTCGGCGATGATGCTGCGGCCGTGCCTCCCAATGACTCCGCAGGCCCTCCACTCCGTGCTAGTATCATGCACGGTCTCACGAGGTTCCTTTGGATCGGCGGAGATCGCGGTTGAGCCCCCTCTCGCGGGAGATCGTGATCGATGCTGCACCGCGTTCTGGCTTCCAGCCGGTACTTCGTGCTGATCGCCGTTATCAGCATTTTCATTGGCTGGGTAGCACTCCTCGCCTACGATGGAGTCGTCGTGGTCGTGACCGTAGTCGACGTCGTCCGTGACGGGACGATCTCGACCAAGGCCAGCAAGGCGCTCGCCGTCGGAATGATCGAAGCCATCGACGTCTTTCTGATCGCCATTGTCGCCTACATCATCTGCCTGGGTCTCTACGCCCTCTTTATCGACCACAGACTGCCACTGCCGCGCTGGCTCGAGATCCACGATCTCGAAGATCTCAAGAACCACCTGGTAAGCATCTTGATCGCCGTGCTCGCCGTCATTTTCCTCCGCGAGGCGGTGGCGCGCACCGAAGAACTCGACCTCCTGAAATTGGGGGTGGCACTCGCCCTCATGATCGCACCACTTGTCTTCTTCCTCACCATGAAGAGAGCGCGCAAGGATTGATCCCGCCGAGAGAGGTGAAGGGGCGGAGCTTATTGATCACCTTTTCGCGGGCCACGCGAGCCACAACCGAACTCCGCACTGTTGCCTTCGGCGGGTACTTATTTCACCAGCATGGTATGGCCGCGCTCGTGAAGATCGGCGTTGCACCGGTCAATCGATCATTGCGGATCAAGACGCGATCACCCCAGCTCAATGACAAAGTGGAGTGATCCCACCGCTCTGATCAGAAGGAGTTCTATCAACTGCTCGACGATAACGGCGATGTCGATCTCAGGAAGAAGCTCGCCGAATGGGAGCACTTCTACAGCTTCGCAACACCCCATGGCGCCCACAAGGCCAAGACCTGTCGCTTCCGAAAAATAGATTCATGACGGGTCTCGCACTCAAGCACCGGATTGTGTGACGATTGTCCGTCACGGTCGCGATCCTGAGATTGCTGTTTGTTGCATTCCTTGCGCGTTGGAGGTCTCGATTCGAGCTCGAGATCGAGAACCTGGTCCTGCGGCATCAGCTCAACGTCCTTCGCCGCACCGCACCCAAGCGGGTCCGGCTAAACAGCAGTGAGCGGATCTTGTTCGTCTGGCTCTATAGGTTTTGCCCGAGCGTCTTGCGGGCAGTGTCTATCCTGACGCCCGAGACGATCATTCGCTGGCATCGCCAGGGTTGGCGCGCTTACTGGCGCTGGAAGTCACACGGCAAGCCAGGACGTCCGAAGATCGAGAAAGACGTGCGCGAACTGGTCCGCGAGATCAGCCTGGCCAACCCACTTTGGGGAGCGCCGCGCATCCATGGCGAACTCTTGAAACTCGGCATCGAAATCGCGCAATCGACAGTATCCAAATACATGTCGAAAGGCAGAAGGCCATCGGGGCTGGTCTGGTGGACCTTCCTTCGAAATCACGCCGACGGGATTGTCTCGATCGATCTATTCGTCGTGCCGACGATCACGTTCAAGCTGCTATTCGGTCTTATCATTCTGCAGCACAACCGTCGCCAATTGGTGTCATTCGCAGTGACCAGTCACCCGGCGGCCGAATGGCTGGCGTGCCAGATCTTTGAGGCGTTCTCCTGGAATTCGGCGCCTCGCTATCTCATCCGCGATCGCGACCGCTCATACGGCCAGGTATACAAACGCAGTGTGCAGTCAATGGGCATCCGAGACCGGCCGATTGCGCCGCGCAGCCCATGGCAAATGTCTATGTCGAACGATTGATCGGGTCCGTCCGCCGCGAATTTCTCGATCATCTGATCATCTCTAACGAAGCGCACTTGGGCCGCGTTCTGAGAATCTATGGCACATTTTACAACACCATTCGAACGCACCTCGCCCTGCGTAAGGATGCGTCGCTTGGGCGCACCATACAGCGTGCTGGCGCCATCACGAGGGTGCCGCACCTGGGTGGACTGCATCACGCGTTCGTTCGGATTTAATAAACAGAAGGGACAGCTTTTTCTTCTGACCATTGCGGTCGGGCCAAAGTTCGAACGGTGCGGCTAACTGTGTTAATGCCCTAAGCACCGCGCAAAAATGAGTCTTCTGCCGGCAAATGCGGCTGGCCGGCAATCGCGACCCGCTGTGGACGCAGCAGCACAAAGTGCCGATCTGGCCCTATCGCCAACGTATGTATATAGAAGTAAGTGGCGACGTCGTCAGCCGCTTCCATGACGGGAGACGGCGCCGAGACGATCGGAAGGCCGGCGCATTCTCCGACCCAATCGACATGTCGATGGCCATGCATTACTACGGCCCGGCCGGCGAGAACGCACAAACGACGAACAAACCAATTGCCGTTGATCAAGGCCGTGCCAACGCGCTCGGAAAGAGCCTTCGCTGCCTTCGGGTATTCGATGAGATGATGATGAAGAGCGATCACCCAATGCGCTCGCGGATATTGTGTGCTGGCAATTTCGATGCCGCGGGCCTGTTCCGAGGAGATCAGTCCAAGTGCATTCGTAAAGGACAAATGAGTGTCAGCGTTCGAGTTCAGGAGGATAAATCCCAAGCCGTCATTCTGATCTGGAGGCACTACCATCGGAAAAACTTTATTCCATAGGTCCGATAGCCCCTGTGGCAATTGTGGTTTCCCAGCATCGACAAAGGTGACCATCTTAGCGCGATGGGGTTCCAAGGCTGCTGCGAGACTCTCGCCTACTCGGCCTGCTGCATGATCCACAACGCGAACACGTTCACCCTGAATGGCAGCTAATGCGGACAATACCCGCATCTTGCGCAGTCGCTTGTTCGGACTTATCGGCAGTTCGAGTCGCGCTGGATTAGCCCGATCGACAATATTAAGGTCATGGTTGCCCGGGACCAATAGCATCAGGTCGGCAAGACGAGGATGATTCGATATAGCGTCAAGGAATTCGGCCCATTCCGTGGATCGGCCCGCATCGGTCACATCACCCGTAATCAGGATTGCATGGAGCGGGTCATTCGCATGGAGTGTCTCCAGCTGCTCAAGTACCCGCTTCAATCGCCCATTGCCACGCGGACCCGATCTGCCGCTTTCAATTCGGAAACCGTAGCGCTCGCCGACAACGTGGACATCGGAGAGATGTGCCACACGCCACGTAGGGCCGTCCTGCGATTGCGTGCGAAACGCTTCAAAATCGCGTGGCTGATCCATGGTCGCATCGGCAGTCGCCCAAATCAGCGCCGCGGCCGCCACATAGGCGCTCACCAGCACAATGCTATTGGCCAGCGCCGCCAGTACTAGGCGATTTGGGGAATTTAAAATCGCTATATCACTCACAAAACACGTTGCCGACCAAGCGAACATCAGAACCAGCAGGGCGATCCCGCAGATCAAGATACCGGACACCAAGGTGGTAGCGGCGAGCAGCGTCGAGCGCTGAACCCTACTGGCCTCCGGCATCAGCCAATGTTCTGCAAGATGGCGCAATATTTCACGGGCAGCCGCATAGCAGGGTTGAACCGCGAGCGAATTGAGGCACCAAAAGCTGCGCTCAGCAAGTCGAAACACCCGCCGGCCACCGAACCAGCCAAAGGCAACGAGCATTGCAAGCAGGATCACACACCAGACACCAACCAAAGAAGATGCAACTTTACCACTTACCTTATTGATCCAGATGACAATGACGATCGGCGCCATTCCAATCATGAGACTGGGGGCGACGATCAGTAGCATCCATGTCACTGCAAGTTTTGGTATGCTAATTTCCACCAGCAGACTGCCGGCAAGCGAAAGCAAGGAACGGCGCTTGGTGCTGCAAGCGTCATCCTCGATGTCGCCGCGACGAGGATCGATGACCGGAGTCAAGCGATGTCTCCAAGAATCTGCAGCATTTTGAGTTTCAGTATTAGCAGGCGCTCGCGATCTCATATCCGTCCCGACGAAGTGTCCCCTCGACCACTCGGTTGACTTCCATCGTGTACGGTGTTGCCGCCGCGATCTTTTTCGCTCCCAGCGCCTTCAGCGCGGCACTGACCTCCCCGATTGGTGTGACGACCGGAATGCCGGGCCGAATCTCTCCGATCAGCTTGGCCAGACGGTCGTGGCCGATGACTGCCCTGCCCGAAGTGCAGCCATAGACGATCACGTGCATCCAGGAGGCGTCGGGAAGATTGCCGGCCGCGGTCTGGACCCGGCCTTCCATGCTGCCGAGTTCATGGGGGTTGGTAACGCCGCTGAACGAGACGCGCGTAGCGTAGATCCCTGCAGATGTGCCTTCAAAGAAGCGACGCATTTCCGAGGCCATGGCGACCTTCATCGTCAGCTCAATCAGGCCGACCCCTGGGCGGTGCACGGGCTTGCTGCGCAATTTGGGGGCCGCAGCCATCTGCCAATGGGCAAGATGCCCAGTTTCCCCGCTGGGAATGGATCCGACAGCCTTTGGGAGGTTGTCCAACATCGCTTGGATCCTTTCCTAGTCGGGTTCCATCATACTTTGGCCCATTGCCCCGGCAGAGCCAAGACCAGCGAGCTCAGGAGCTCGGCGTCCTGACGGTCCAGTTCCAGAAACGGGACACCCGTCGATGCAGGGCCGGGATAGGAATAGTAGCTGTCCCGCACGGACAGGTTCGCATACAGGTCTTCTGCGCTGTCCCGCCCGCGATAATAGGTCGTTGCCTTCAGAACATTGCTGAAGCCGAGGCCGTGGGACGCCAAACGTGCGCCTACATCGTCCATCATGCTCCGCGCCTGTCTGGCCAGCGCGTCGGCCTTGCCGATTTGTTCCGGCTGCGGCCTGTCGGACGGCAGGATCGCATCCACGAAACCCAGCCCGTTTCCGGCGAGAAGCCAGGGCACGCCCCGGTTATCCGAGATCCAGCATCCCGAGCCGCGCAGCATGGCCGAACCGGTGAGAGAGACCGCTATGTCGTTTACCCCCGGTGTGATGCAGGGAAGAACATGCAAGGCCCAACCTTCTACTTCGATCTCCAGCTTCTCGAGCAGGGCACGATAAGTCTCGATATTCGGCGCCTGGATGTAGAGGCGCATTCGACCGGTAGACGGCGCAAAAGACCCGAGGTATTGCGCCACATCCGACCGAATCCGGTCTGTCGATTGCGGCTCGACACGAGTGCTTCCGCCGAAAAAGGCGAGTTGCCCATCCTGTGCCACTGCGACCCAGTCAAGAGGCGTGCCCCGCTTTCGGCTTGGCTCCTGCCTCGACGCGAGAGCGATGGCATCGGTTTCGACCTCGATACCGTCAAAATAGAAGTGCGGAACGGGGATGAGGGTGATCGGCGTGTCTACCGGGGCCCGCAGTTCAGCTAGGAGTACCTTGGCGAGCTTCCCCGGATCGTCGACCGATCCTGCGCGGTAATAATGGTTGAGGTGCAGGATCCTATCGGCCCCGGTTTCGGCGGCCTTCAATGTCCGTGCAACATGCGAAGCACAGGTTCTGGTCTGCGCAACGGCATCAGCCGGATTCAAGACCCGGGTCTTGTCATCGATGTCGATTTGCCCACGCGTGAACACAAAATTACCGTGCTGAACGGCCATCGGAACCGTAATTTCGATCCCCATCTTCCATTCGTCAACGAGGACGATCGGTTTTCTTAGGTTTTTCATGCTGCCAGGCGAACCCAGAGTGGCTTTGGGAGCAGTCTTTGGAAATCCACCTTAGGATTGCGCTAGGTGGTCATCACGCTGAAGTAATTCACGCGCGTCACCTGACGTGCCCGTGGCGAGAGATCTCATTGGAATGTTAGCACACGGAACCTACTGAGGGAAATTTGGCGCTTCGCCCTGCAACGCCGCTCGGTGGCGGCCTTGCGAAGCGAATTGCTGCCGGGATTGCCGCACTGACATCGCCCTATCAGGACGAATCCGCCACGCGCGAGCGCTAGCGCTGGCTGGCTGTCAGCCGTGAGCAAGCTCGAATGTCTCTTGTTGGCCCTTCGCGACATATTGCGCCG
>Ga0187766_10001779_pt1 | contig 12698 bp, 13 predicted proteins | sample 0216_QUI02_MP05__4_FD_132971 | JGI IMG/M metagenome (GOLD analysis project Ga0187766, IMG submission 132971) | Tropical peat soil microbial communities from peatlands in Department of Meta, Colombia - 0216_QUI02_MP05_20_MG | ecosystem: Environmental > Terrestrial > Soil > Wetlands > Peat ... | reverse complement strand
TCCCTGTCCCAGACCTACCTGCGGACCATGGGAGCGATGACTGTGAACTTCAGGGGGCAGGACAGGACCCTCCAGCAGATGTCGAAATTCTACGAAGAACCCGACCGCGCGGTCCGAGAGCAGGCGTGGAGGCTCACCGATTCCAGAGCGCTTGCCGACAGCACGAAGCTAGACGAAATCTACACGAAGATGGTGAAGCTGCGCGACGCCGAGGGGCGCAACGCCGGGTTCGACAACTATCGGGACTACATTTTCGTGAGAAAAGACAGGTTCGACTACACCCCCGACGACTGCATTGCCTTCCACAAGGCAGTGGAGGATAACATGGTTCCACTCAGCCGTGAGATAGACAGACTCAGGAGAGAGAAGCTCGGCGTCGAGGAGCTCAGGCCCTGGGACATGCGGGTCGACCCGGACAGCGGGCCCCCGCTGTCCCCCTTCGAGGACGCCTCAGGCCTCGTAGCCAAGGCAAAGCAGGTAGTGGGCCAGGTTGATGGCCAACTCTCGGGCTTCTTCGAGAGGATGGTCAGCTTGGACCTCCTCGACCTGGAAAGCAGGAAAGGGAAGGCCCCTGGGGGATATCAGGAAGAGCTCGCCGAGGCCAAACTCCCTTTCATCTTCATGAATGCAGCAAGGCGAGACGACGACGTCCGGACCCTCCTTCACGAATGCGGTCACAGCTTCCACACATTCCTCATGAGGGAGCAGGGCCTGCCGTACTACAACGACGGAGCCAACCTCCCCCTCGAGTTCGCCGAGGTGGCATCGATCTCGATGGAGATAATCTCCGGCGAGCACTACGCGGGTACCTTCTACAACGAAGCGGACGCCCGCAGGTCGAACTTCGAGGAGGCGACGGCGAATGTCAAGCTGTTCACCTGGGTGGCGACCGTCGACGCCTTCCAGCACTGGGTGTACACCCACCCAGAGCACACCACGGAGGAGAGGGCCCAGGCTTGGGTCAAGACGTTCAGCAGGTTCAGCGGCCTCGAGGGCTACGATGGCCTGGAACGGAGCAGGGCCTTTCGCTGGCAGAGGCAACTTCACCTCTTCGAGGTCCCCTTCTACTACATAGAGTACGGGATAGCCCTGACAGGCGCCCTGGGAGTCTGGACACGCTACAGGAGAAACCGGGGCGACGCCATCGAGGCTTACAAGGGGGCGCTCTCGTTGGGGGCGACGAGATCCCTCCCCGACCTGTTCGCTGCCGCCGGACTGCGCTGGGGGTTCGGGCCAGCAGAAATGCCCGGGCTCGCGGGTGAATTGCGAGCGGCCATCCGCGAGTACTCCAATTAGCCTCGGCTCAGCTTCCGCCGAAGAAGAGTATCTGCAGCCCTGAGACCACGAAGAAGCTCCCGAAGATCAGAAGGATGCTCCCGGCGAGGAGGTCAAGCCCCCACCTGGGGACGCGGAGCAGATACTCGTAGGAGATCGCCGAAATCACGACCAGAAGCACGAGGCTGACCAAGGCTCCTATGGTGGTCCATTCGATGTTGATAGTCCCTGCCGCCCCCAGGACGAGGCTGGCTTCAAACCCCTCGGTCAGGGTGATGGCGAAAACGGGAAGGGCGTTGATGAACGAGAACGGGAGCATCGCTGGTTTCTCCCCACCGTATCTCAGCATGTCCCTCTCCACAACATCCGCTTCCATCTTCTCCATCTTCGCCCGGAAGGACCTCTTTCCGAAGTAGTACCGCTTGAACCCTCTCCAGAAGCGGTACGAGAAGTAGAGTATGACCGTCCCGGTCCCGATGTCTATGGCCGCTTCAGGGAACAAGAGGAAGACCTGGCGGACGGCCAGGAGGATGAAGACAGAAGCGGCGCCCCCGGCCAGAACTCCCAGCAGGACGTTGTTCTTCCCAAGCTGCTTCACTGTGGCGACGGAGAGTATCGCCACCTCACTCCCTTCAATCAGAACTGCCTTGAAGGCGAGAAGGAACGAGCCGATGATGACGACGCTCGAGGCCAAGAACGGCACTCCGGCCCAAGTTGTCGATTTATCCGTTGCCGGGTGGGACAACACATAAGATTGGGAGCCGGCACCCGTCGCGTCTTGCCCAGACGGGTAGTGCCGTCAGATTTCAAGCTCTACGCGCTGCTTTCCGAGCCCTCTTTCTCCCCGGACGGAAGAAAGGTGGCCTTCTCCGCCAGGAGAGCCAACCTTGACGAAGACTCCTACGACTCGGATGTATATGTTGCCGACGTCAGGACAGGTAGAACAATTCCCTTCACGACCGGTAAGAAGGATTCGGACCCGAAGTGGTCTCCGGACGGGAGCTCGTTGCTCTTTGTTTCGAGGAGGGGGCTGAAGAAGGAGGAGAAGGGTAACGGCATCTACATAATCCCAGCTGCCGGCGGAGAGGCAAAGCTCCTCAGAAGGTCGGAGGACGGCCTGGAGAACCCTCAGTGGGCACCCGATTCGAAGTCCATCTACTTCCTCTCTTGGGTCACCAAGAAGTCCCGGGACGACGTCAAGGTTATCGACAGGCCGAACTTCTGGTTCAACGGACTGGGGTTCATCTATAACCGGCGTAGGCACCTCTTCAGGGTCGAGATCGAGTCCGGGAGAATAACCCAGCTGACCGCCGGCGCCTACGATGTCAACGACTTCGCTGTTTCGAACGACGGCAAGAAGGTCGGGTACCTTGCTTCAACCAGCGACGTCAAGCAGTATGTCTCTGACCTCTTCCTCATCGACTCATCGGGAAAGAGGAAGAAGAAGCTGACCCGCTCGAACATGGAGCTCAACACGCTCGCCTGGAGCCCGGACGACTCGTCCATCGCGCTTGCCGGGGACGACCTCCCGGCAGGGTTCGCGTCGCACACGAAGATCTGGGTCGTCCCGCTGCGTTACGGCAGACCAGAGCTTGCCGACGAAGTTGACAGGAACAAGGGCAACGCGCTCAATTCCGATGCCAGGGCGAAGGCCCACGGGCCGGGCAACCTGATCTGGAAGAAAGAGGGGATCTACTATCTCCAAGCAGACGGGGGGGCGGTCCGACTCTACCGGGCCAAGCCGGGCCAGAAGCCAGAGCTCGTTGTCGGAGGAAACCGCAGCGTCGAAGGGTACGACGTCTGTGAAGGCAGAGTCGCCTTTGTGGCCATGACGGACTCGACGCTTGAGGAGCTCTACGTCATCTCAGGGAGGGAGAAGGCCCTGACGTCTCTCAACTCTCACGTCCAAGCCCAGGTGGAGGTCCTTGAACCGCAGCACCTCGCCTTCAAGGCAAGCGACGGGGAGACGGTCGAAGGATGGGCGGTCATCCCGAAAGGGAAATCAAGGGTCCCGGGGGTTCTCTACGTCCACGGCGGGCCGAAGACTGCCTTCGGCTACTCCTACATGCACGAGTTCCAGGCCTTCGCTGGAGCGGGCTATGCCGTGGTCTACTTCAACCCCCGCGGGAGCGACGGCTATTCCGAGAAGTTCGCCGACATCCGCGGCAAGTATGGGTCCAGGGACTTTCAAGACCTGATGGAGGGGCTGGACTACGCCCTGAGGAAGTTCCCGCAGATAGACGGGGAGCGGATGGCGATAGCAGGAGGGTCCTATGGCGGGTGGATGACGAACTGGGCGATAGGACACACCAAGCGCTTCAGGGCAGCCGTCACCGACAGAAGCATAGCGAGCTGGGTCAGCTTCTGGGGCACCTCAGACATCGGGCCGTACTTCACAGAAGACCAGGCAGGAGGAGACCCGTGGAACGCCGAGGAGCAGCTACTTAGCGACTCGCCGCTCAGGTACGCGCCCAACGTCGAGACTCCGCTCATGCTCGTGCACTCGACGGAGGACTACAGGTGTTGGATGGTAGAGGGGTTGCAGTTCTTCATGGCGCTCAAGATGCGTGGAAAGGAGGCCGAACTTGTCCTGTTCCCCGGCGAGAGCCACGACCTGTCCCGCATCGGAAAGCCGAAGCACAGGGTCCAGAGACTCAATCATTACATCCGCTGGTTCGACGAGCACCTGAAGCGCCGAAAGTAGGTGTCCAGGATGGATGGCATCACCGTAGGCGTCTTCGGGACAGACCAACAGTCGAAGTCGTCCTTCGAGTCAGCCGTGGCAAAGAAGAGCGAAGCGGAGGGCATCGCGGTCCACACAAGGTCAGAGGGGGGCAGGAGGTACTCTTTCCTCGACACTTCTGACTTCCCTGAGCATATTCAAGGGTACGCGGCCATCGCATCGATATGCGATTACGCGCTGTACCTCTTCCCCAAATCAGGCAGACTGTCCGCGCCGGACGGGGAGCTTGCAGTCCTCCTCGGCTCGTTTCGAGTCCCCGGCACCCTGGAGCTCATCGACGGGCCGGCTTCAGCTGAATACGCAGCGTCGGCGCTCAAAGGTACCCTGGTCGGCGACTATCGCTCGGAAGAGCGCCAGTCCTCATCCTCGGCCCTCGACCTCTCCTCAGCCGGTCCCAGGCTCGACTTCCCGAAGGAGAAGCCCCTCGTCTACATCGACCGGGTTTTCACTGTGAAAGGCGTTGGGACAGTGGCTCTCGGGTTCGTACTTTCGGGCACCGTTTCGATTCACGACCAGTTGCGGCCGATTCCAGGTCCAGAGGGGCTGAGGGCAGACGTCAGGGGGATCCAAATCAACGACGTCGACTTCGAGTCGGCCGGGCGGGGGATCAGGGTGGGCCTCTCCCTAAGAGGAGTGGAACCAAAGGACCTGGATAGGAGCCACTGGCTGGACGACGGTTCGTTCCAGGTCACCGACTCGCCCACCTTCGAGCTTTCCAAGTCGCCTTTCTACCGCCAGGAGGTCGCTCCCAGAGAACTCCACTTACAGCTGCCGGGGGAGATGGTCCCTGCGAAACTTTCCGCACTGGGTGCCTCGAACCTAGCCGCGCAGCTCCCATGGCAGGTCCCCGTTTGGGAAGGGATGAGGGGAGCGGTGATCGACCTAAACGGCGGGAACCTCAGGGTCGCTGGCGGCATCACCTTCAAGTTTTAATCTAGGGAGGAGCAGGAAATCTCGCTTGTCCAACCCAGAGGTGGCTGTGTTCGGCAGCGGGTGTTTCTGGTGCTCAGAAGCAGTCTTCTCCGAGCTCCAAGGGGTGCTGACCGTCGAGCCCGGTTACGCCGGGGGGTCCACGGTCAACCCTACCTACGAGGATGTATGCACTGACACCACGGGCCACGCCGAGGTCGCCCGGGTCACCTTCGACCCAGAGGTCATCTCTTACAGGGAGCTGCTCGAAGTGCTCTTCACTACCCATGACCCCACCACACTGAACAGGCAGGGGGCTGACGAAGGAACCCAGTACAGGTCGGCGATTTTCTACAGCAGCGAGGACCAGAAGAGCCAGGCAGAATCGATTATCCAAGAGCTGACGAAGGACCGAGTCTTCCGAAACCCCATTGTGACACAGGTCGTCCCGCTGGAGGCCTTCTATCCAGCCGAGGAGTATCATCGCAATTACTTCAGCCGGAACCCCCGGCAGCCATACTGCCAGGCAGTCATCGCACCCAAGCTCGCAAAGTTCAGGGCGCACTGGAAGACGAAGCTGAAGACTGCGGCAATAGCCCCCGGGGCCTAGTGAAGGCGCACCCACGCTTGGAAGACATAGTCGGGATCACGGGCACCCCGGGCACAGGCAAGAAGTCTGTCGCGCCCCTGGTCGCAGCCAGCCTCGGCCTCGCCTGTCAGGGGATAGACGAGACGGCTCGCGCCCTCGGAGTCCCAATCTCCCGGGACGGGGCGGTCGACACTGACGGCCTCAAGGCAAGGCTGAGGGTTTCTGGAGGTCCGAGCGTCTTCTACGGCCATCTCCTCCCCTACATCTTTGACCCCGAGGCAGTTTCGAAGGTCGCAGTCCTACGGTGCGAACCGTCTTTCCTCAAGGACCGTCTCCTTCAGCGGAGGTACTCTGGGCCCAAGGTTGTTGAAAACGTGGAAGCAGAGCTCATAGGACTTGAGGCCTCAGACGCGTACGACGCCTTTGGACCGAGTCGCACCTTCGAGGTCGACACCACCCACCTTACGCCCGAAAGCTGCGCTCAGAAGGTCGTAGCCGTCCTGTTGGGAAAGAAGCAACCGACTCGACGGATCGATTGGGTCGGGGCCTATGACACCGGCGCCAAGCTCAGGTCCCTGTTGTCAGTCGCTGGGTCGTAGTCGGCCCTCACCTGCACAAGCATCGGCTTCTGAATCCTTGATACGCTGACCACCGCTTCCCCGACCCTGAGCCTCGTGAGGTGCTCTCGCTGCTTCTGGTTCAGCCCCATTGAATCTCCAACGAGGGTCACGTCATCGGGCCACGCGAGCCTGTGGACTATCTTCGTGCCGGAATTCTTGACGACCTCGGCTGCCACGTGGCTCGGGAACTGGGCCACGAACATCATGGCTTCTCCGAACTTCCTTAGCTCTGAGATCATCCTCTCCCCGACCGTCGGTGGGTCCTCGGCTCTCCTCGCTGGGGCGATGTTCCTCGCTTCCTCCACGACGGTAAGGTGGTCCAAAGTCCCCTTACGCCTCACCTTCTCCTCGTAAACCATCTTCAGCAGGACGTCCGAGAAAACGGCTCTTGACTGGACGTCCCTCATGTGCCCCAGCTCGACACAAACTATCGTCTCGAGCAACTCATCCAGTCGGAGAGGTCCTGAGCCCCCGAGGGCTTTCCCTGAATGCCCCTGGGTCAGGGGAACGAGCCGCCGCAGGAGGGCGACCTTCGTCTCGTTGTCGTAGGCAGACCTCAGCGGGTAGGCCTCAATTGTCCTGACCAGGCCGGCTATGTTGGGCATCTCCTCCGGCGATGTCTCCCCGAGCCTCTTCTGCAGTGCGTTCCTGAACATGTAGGCCTGGGGGTGAGTGAAGTGATAGATGTCGGAGAATATGTCCGAGACCATTGCTATGTGCTCAGTCGAATCCGACGCAGGGCCTACCTCGAGCGGGTTGATTGAGAAATCGTCTTTCCCGGGGGCGACGACCTTCCCTCCCGCTTGGGCTACGGCCCGCCCGTACTCGTTGTGCCAGTCAAGTACGAGGGTCGGTAGGCCCGTCTCGGCGACCTGGCTGACTATCGAGGCCGCTGTAGTCGACTTTCCTGAGCCGGTCATCCCGAGCACGCTGACGTGCCGTCTCAGGTCGTCCAGCTGGAGCCTGAAGTCGTGGAACTCGCGCCCCGCGCTCCTCACCGCTCCGAGGAGTATCCCGTCTCCACCGGCTTCCGACGCGTTGGGTACGAAGAATTCCGGCGCCTGCTCGAGGGCCGCCGCGACGGGGGACATCTCATCGAAGGTGCAGAGTGCTCCCGCAACCGCTGGGGGCCCCGATTGTGGGAGAGAACGGCCGCCAGGTAGCAAGGCTGATTTCACGAACCCTGAAAGGTCGCCCCTCACGAGCCTCACGACATTTGCGGTGGGGAGCGCCACGCTAAGGGTGGCAGAAAGGATTCCTGCTCTCTGCTCGAGGGCAGTCAGGCCTTCATCTTTCTTCTTTACGTCGACCCACGTGCCGACTACGAGGTCGAACTCAAGCACTGGAGGGTCCTGATCCCGGGCTTCGGTCTCGCTCATCAGCATCATGTAGATGAATGGGACGGAAGCCCTTCGCAGGCCTTCGAAGAGGCCTCTCATGCGCTGTTGCTGGAGTGTTGTCTTCAAAGCGGCAGAGTAGTCCACCTTCGAATCTTCTGCGAGGTCAGGGACCCCGACCCTGAAGAACGCCGTCAGGCGGACCTTCGACCCGTCAGATGATGCCATGCACTTGCCATTGACAAGTCGCAAGTTCTCGAGGCCGATACCCGACTGGGGGTGAATGTGCCAGGCCGCCTGGGAGATGAGTTCCTTTACAGGGTGCAGATCCGTCACCAATGGAACAGCGAACCGAAAATGCTGCTCAAGGAGCTTGAGATCGAGTTCCAGACGTTGGACGTATAGTCCGAGCTCTGTTTGAGTATCGATTCTATTCCTCCAACCAGGAGGGAGAGCGCCACGAGAGCCACCGAGAGCAGGAGCGCCTCTTCGATGAGCTGGGCCCCCCTGCGGCTGACTCTACACCTTTTTCTGAGGTTCAACACCAGCAGAGGCGTCTCCGCTATTTAATTCCCCAGAGGGACACGGTCGGCAAGTTTGCGAGGGGGGAGGCGATTGTGCTCACTGCGAGGAACGCAGCCAGGGCAACCGCGACGTTCACGAACATCCCTCGCCCAGACATGAAGAGCCCGAGCATCCCAGCGCTGACCGCTGTAAGTGCAGCAGCCGCAGGCAAGAGGTTCCCCATCCCCTGGACCGCCGGACCCGTGAAGTTGAGGCTCCCGACGAGGGGGCCTAGAGTTCCCACCATCGCCGAAACAGCGCCGAGGACCCCCGATGTCATCAGGCTCCTGAACCTCAGGACCTTCTGCTCGAGTCGCCAGTTCTCCTTCAGCTTCACCCAGCGCTCCAGGGTGGATGCCAGCTTCTCCCCGCGCCTGCCGACGAGCGCCGTGCTGCTTTTGGGACTGGACAGAATCAGGGAAGCAAGCATCCCGACCTCCTCGGATTCCGCATCGGCGAGTGGCCGGAGGGATACGGAAAGCGGGAAGCCGAGGAGAAGCATCCTGGCGGCTCCCCTTCCGATGGGGTCGAGAGGCCCCAGCTCCTTCACCAGAGAATTGCACATTCCCGCCCCCGACCCGGCGGATTCGAGGACCCTCCTCAAGGACTGGACCATGGTGAGCTCCCGGTTCATCGTTGTCCCCGGGCACCTGAGCCAAAGTAGAAGGCAAGGTCGAGCACGATAAACTCCAGTGCTACCAACTCCACAAGGCTCCCCACGCCATACAGACGCGAAAATACTGCGTAAAGCAGGAGCATTATGGGCGTGAAGAAGCAAGCGGTCATGAACACTGGCAGCTTGGTCTCCCGGCTCAGCTCTGACGAGTTCGCCAGTCCCCTCGTTTCTTCATCCCTCGCCTCGAAGTCCTTCCTCCCCATGTGAGCTGCTTCGTTGAGTGCAGCCGCTGCGGAGTACGAGGAGACCCCTCCGAGCGAGCTTCCGATGGCCTGGGTCAAGCTGGCGCCAAGCAACAACTTCCTTCCTGCTTCTGAAAGCGCCCGAGCCAGGACCTCGTCCCGTGACCTGAGGAGAAGGACCGTCCTCGGCCCCGAGCCAACGACATCTAGGCACGCTGTTGCAGCAGCCGAGAGTAGCACCGACTCCCTGGCCTGAGCCACGCGCTGGGAGTCGACCATCCGGCGAGGGGTCGAAACGACAGCATAGAACACCAGCGCAGAGACGACTACCAGCGCAGGCCCCGTCGCTCCGCCCAATACATTGCCCAACACTTCATCCGCGGAAATCGTCAGGAGCGCCGAAGTGGTGAGCCCCGCCAACGCTAGCCTGGCCGGACTGATGCCGAGGTAGTCCAGATACGCGAACTTCAATCAGAGGCTTCGCCTCCCCCTCCCTCCACCCTCTTCGCAGCAAGGGCCACCTTCGCTCCGAAACGCTCGGGGTCCACTCCCTCGGGCGGAACGGGCCACCCCTGGCCTGCGACGTTCCGAAGCTTGAAGTCCCTGTCCCGTGCGAAGATCTCCTTGATCCTCGGGCCGCCTCTCTCCTGGGTCACCTGACAGACTCTCTGGACAAACCTCCCCTGTTTGAGGCGGTCGGGCCTCGCCATCTGGACCATGATCCCGAGGTCCAACAAACTTTCCTCGGGGACGTGGTGCATGCTGACCCAGCGCCTGACGGCCTGCTCAACGGTGGAGGCATGGAACGTCTGGATCCCCCTCGCCCCCGAGGCTAGGGCCTGGAAGAACGCCCGACTGTGCTCCTCGGACTGTATCTCGCTCAGGATAACAAGGTCCGGTGACCGATGGAGCGCCTTCACGATCTCCGACTCCTTGGTCCTCCCGGCAGAGTCGCGTCGCTCGAAGGGGTCGACCTTGACCTTCATTTGGTGGTACCCGCGCTGAAGCAGGTCTCTCGTTTCGACGGCGTCTTCGATGTAGAGCCTCCTGAGCCTCTTGTCGACCAGCTCGTCCAGTGCGTTAAGCAGCGTCGTCTTCCCTGTCCCCGTCTCACCTACTATGGTCACGTTCCCTCCCGTCTCCAGCCACCCTACCAGGAGTGTGGACGCCTCCTCGGTAAGCACCCCTAGGGCAATGAGCCTCCCGAGGGAGAGGGAGGAGGGATTCAGCCTCCTTACGTCAAGGGCGAAACGGTTCACAGACACCGGCTCGAGGTCTAAAGAGATCCTGAGTATGGCCCCGGCGACCACCAGGTCGTTCTTCATCGACGGCGTCTTGAAGTCAAGAGTATACCCACTGAACGTGTCTAGGTGAGTCTCGATGGCGTTCCTTTCCCTCTCTGTTAGGAGGATGGAAGTCTCACATCTGCCAGCGACTGCGTGGTCAAGGTATACAGGCGTGGAGTCAGAGTCCACGAAGAACTCTGTGACCCTTTCATCCTTAGCGAGGGCCATGACCCTGGAAAGGCCGATAGCTTCGAATGCAGTCAGCGCCGCCAGCTCCCTCACTCTGGATTTGACGCCGTAGGCAGCCAGCCGTTCCGCCGATCGTTGGGACAGCACCTCGACGAGCCTCCCGAAGGTCAGGGGGTCGACTTCTTTGGGGTCGAGACTGCTGGACACGTCCACGACCGTGGTCCTCAGCTTCGCAACAAGTTCAGGCTGGAGGTCGCATGACACCTCGTAGAAGGGCACTGCAGAGTCGGCGACAACACGGTATCTGAATGGGAATCCTTCCCAGGGCCACCCTTCTCTCCCTGCCGACTTGGGGAAGAGTTCCACCAACAGCGGGCCAGGCCTGGCAGCAACCCTTGACCTCGAAGTCAAGCGAAGAAAGGCGTCACCAAGCTTCGGGCGTAGGTTCACTCCCTCGGAGTGATCTGGTGCATAAAACGGCCAACGTTGCCCCTTAAATCTTGATACCGCCTTTCACCTCGATGGCAGAGATTGTAGAGTACGCCCTTGTTGTGATGGTGTCGACGCTTTTCGTCGCAGGTTCCGTCGTGACCTACGCCTCATTTTCCACATTCGAGGCTGGTGCCCAGTTCAGCGCCGAATTCCACGCCGTCTACGCGCTCGCATCAGCCGCAGTCGTCAATGGAAGCTCGAGGGAATCCCTCTCTCTACCAGCGTCCACCATCCAATGCGATTCTGAGTCGCTCGCGATAAAGGCGGGGTCGTTCAACCAGAGTGCGCAGGTCGAAGTCCCCTGCAGCTTCGCCGTGACCGTCCCCCAAGGATTGCACACCCTATCGTTTTCGCTCGGTTCGTCTGGTCTCGACCTGGTGGTGTCCTGACATGCCCGTATCGTCCACCTCCTCGCTGAACTCCTGGGGAGTCTACATCGTCTCGGCAGTCGCCCTGGTCCTGGTGCTTACACCCCAACTAACGGCGCTTGGCCGTGCGTCGCGGGAGTCAGCCGACTGGAGGTATCTGGACGGTGTTCGGATGATGATAGACTCTCTCGGGCCGGGGATTGCCGTGAACCTGACGTCGCCATCCGGGCTCGCACCCGACCCTGTGAGCCTTGATGGGCATCAGTTGTCGACGAGCTACGGGGATGGAACCCTGGTCTTCAACACCAAATGGGCGCTCCCATCCGTCACTATCTCCCCGTCTTCACAATACCGGCTCACCCTGAGCAGGGGCGAAGTGGTGGTGTCGCAGATTGGCTGAGGTCGAAACCTACGTTGATGTCGCAATCATGTACGCTGTCATCCTCTGCTTGGCTCTTCTGGCCTTGGCGGTCCTCCTTCCGGAGTTGCTGCCGAATTGAGGTTCCTCGACATAGGAATTGCAGTTCTGGTTGGCGCGTCCTCGATTACAGGCCTGATGACCTGGTCCCCTCGGAACGGGGATGCCATCTCGTCGCAGCAGGCCCTTCAGGCCCAGCTGAGAGACGGGCTTGTCTCCTTCCTCGATTCAAAGGGTCTTCCCTGGGTGATGAACGCGCCAACCCCAGAGGTGTGCGCGGGGCTCTTGGCTGCAGCCCCCGGGGCAAGAGGAGTCTTTGTCGAAGTGGGCTCACGGTCTTGCGGGAACGCGCCTCCTGCCGGAGCTGTGGTTGCCAACTTGACCCTTGGGATCATCCCACCTGTGAGATTGGAAGCATGGGGCGTCGCCTAGGGATCGGCGCCACGTCGGCCGCATTGGTAGTGTTCTCGGCTATCCTCATATCGAATCTGGCGATCTTCTCCTCTTCGCAGGAGAGGGCAGCAATGTATTCCCAAGCGGACGCGGAAGATCTTCTGAGCGCCGAAGGGAGTGCGCTGACAGGAGTCGTCGCCGTCAACGTCCTATCGGAAGCTCAGTCTTTCCTGTCCAGCCAGGTGTTCAACTGCTTCACTGCCCAACATTACTTGGCTTCGCATATGACGAGTCTGGATGACGCCGTACGCCTAGGTCACGTTACTGTTTCAGCGTCGGCCCTTGTCGTTCCTGGCGTGGCCGCAGACGACAACCTATCTATGGCCCTGCCGTTCAATGGCACGGAAAGCGGTTTCCTCGGCCTTGCGCTCAGGGTATCGGAGAGGACCGATGGCTCCCTGGGCGGGGCAGTCCTCACGAGGGATGTCGTGCACCTGGTCCACCTTCCTCTGTCCTGGGAGGCCCTCGTAGGTGCCTGCCTCGAAGCCTTGTCCCAAGTGACCGAGACGGTGTCTGCCTCAAGCGTCTCAAACTGTACTTCAGACGTTGTGGGTCCGGCAATGGCTGAAGCGAGCGCACACCAAGCATTGCAAGCCG
>Ga0187766_10001778_pt1 | contig 12699 bp, 12 predicted proteins | sample 0216_QUI02_MP05__4_FD_132971 | JGI IMG/M metagenome (GOLD analysis project Ga0187766, IMG submission 132971) | Tropical peat soil microbial communities from peatlands in Department of Meta, Colombia - 0216_QUI02_MP05_20_MG | ecosystem: Environmental > Terrestrial > Soil > Wetlands > Peat ... | reverse complement strand
TACGACTTCGTCACGATCAATCCGATCGAGGTCGTGTCGACCAAGACCGCGATGAAGCCGGCGGGCGCCAAGCTCATGGAGTGGATCAACTCCTGGAAGATTTGAACGTCGTCGGGATCCTGATGGGCGGCGTGTTCCACGCCGCGATCCTGTTCCTGGTGGCGGCCGGGCTCCAGCTCGTGTTCGGCGTTCAGAAGATCTTCAACCTGGCGTGCGGGTCCTTCTACGCGCTGGGGGCCTACACCGGCGTCGCCGCGGTCGGCTACTTCATCGGCCGCGGCGGGTCGCCCGCGCTCTTCATCGTGCCGCTGGTGCTCGGGGGCCTCGCGGTCGGCCTGGTCGGCTTCGTGGTGGAGCGCGGGCTGCTGCGGTTCGTCTACGATCGCGACGAGACCTTCCAGCTCCTGCTCACGTTCGCGCTGGTCCTGATGCTCGAGGACCTGATCCGCATGACGTGGGGCGCGGCGCCGACCTCCACCGGAGGGCTCTACCTCGGCTACGGCCAGGCCCACGTGCTCGGCACGGTCGTGCCGGTCTACAACCTGATCGTGATCGCCGCGAGCCTGACCATCGCGCTCGCGATGGGCTGGCTGCTCACGCGGACCGCGTTCGGGCGCATCGTCCGCGCCGCCGCTGACAACCGCGAGATGGCCGAGGCGCTCGGGGTGGACCTCCGCCGCGTCTACGCGCGCGTTTTCACGCTCGGCACCATGCTGGGCACCCTGGGCGGCGCCCTCGTCATCCCGGCCACCGCGGCGATGAGCGAGATGGGCATCGAGCTGATCGTCGAGGCCTTCGCGGTGGTGGTCATCGGCGGGCTCGGCAGCATGCGCGGCGCCTTCGTGGGCGCCCTCGTGGTGGGCGTGCTGCGCTCGCTCGCGATCGCGGTCTATCCCGAGCTCGAGATGCTGCTGATCTACCTGATCGTGATCGCGGTCCTGCTCTGGCGCCCGCGCGGGTTCTTCGGGGCCGCGGCCGCGTGAGGGCGCCATTCACCGTCCTGGCCGCGGTCGGCGCCGCGCTCCTGGTACTCCCGCAGTTCGCCGCGCCGTACTACGTGACGCTGATGCTGCCGTTCATGGCTTACGCGGTAGTGCTGCTCGGGTTCAATCTCCTCTTCGGCTACACCGGCCTCGTCTCGTTCGGGCACGCGCTGTTCATCGGCGTCGGGGCCTACACCGGCGCGGTGCTCACCACCCGATTCGGCGTTCGCCACATCGAGGTGATCCTGCTCGCCGCCGGGCTCGCCGCCGCGGTGGTGGCCGCGCCCGTGGGCGCGCTCTGCGTGCGCTACGTGAAGATCTACTTCGGGATGCTGACGCTGGCCTTCGGCATGGTCTTCTACACGTTCCTGCTCAAGTTCTATCGCCTTACCGGCGGCGACGAGGGCATGCGGATGCTCCGGCCGTCTCTGCTGGGTCAGGAGTGGGCCGGCTTCTCCAAGACCGCCTACCTGATCGGACCGTACTACTACTTCTCGCTGGCCGTGCTGGTCCTCGCCACCGGGATCATGTGGCGCATCGTGGGCTCGCCGTTCGGGCTCTGCCTGAAGACGATCCGCGACAATCCCGTGAAGGCCGAGAGCCTCGGGCTGAGCGTCCCCCGTCACCGCTGGTACGCCTTCATGGTCTCCGCGGTCTATGCGGGCGTGGGCGGCGCGCTGCTGGCCACGCCCACCGGGAACGTGGACCCCACGCTCGCCTACTGGACGCAGTCCGGCAACGTCGTGTTCATGGTCCTGCTCGGCGGCTTCTCCTCCTTCTTCGGGCCGATCCTGGGCGCCTTCGCCTTCATCTTCCTGCAGGACGCGGTGATGTCGGTCTTCCCCTACTGGCGCCTGGTCTTCGGGGCCGTGCTCGCCGCCCTCGTCATCGCGGCGCCGGGCGGACTCATGGGCCTGATCGGCTCGATCGCCCGGCGCTCGCCCTTCGAGGCCGCCCGCTCGTGATCCTCGAGGCGCGGGACGTCCGCAAGAGCTACGGGGCCTTCGTGGCGCTCGACGGGGTGACCCTCGCGATCGGCGAGGACGAGTTCGTCTCGATCATCGGGCCGAACGGCGCTGGCAAGTCCACGCTGATCAACGTACTCACCGGCGCGCTCGAGCTCAGCGCGGGATCCGTGCGCTTCCGGGACCGGGACATCGCAGGCATCGGGCCCGTGGCCCTGGCGCGCCTCGGCATGGCCCGCAGCTTCCAGCTCGTGCAGATCTTCCCGGAGCTGACCGTGCTCGAGACGCTGCAGGCCGCGGTCGTCTCCCGTCTGGGCCTGAGCGCCAAGCTCTTCTCCTCGCTCCGCAGCGACCCGCGGGTGCAGGCGGATGCAATGGAGGTCGCCGCGCTGTTCGGGCTCGCCGATCGCGCGCGGACGCCGACGCGCGCCCTGCCCCAGGGCGACAAGAAGCTGCTGGACGTGGCCTCCGCGTTCACGCTCCGGCCCCAGATCATCCTGCTCGACGAGCCGACCAGCGGGGTGAGCACCGCGGACAAGCACGCGGTGATGGAGATCCTGGTCGGGGCGGCCCGGCAGATCGGGCTGCGCGCGATCGTCCAGGTCGAGCACGACATGGACATCGTCTTCGGCTACTCGGACCGCATCATCGCGCTCCACCAGGGCCGGGTCCTGGCCGACGGAGCGCCCGCCGCGATCCAGGCCGACGCGCGGGTGGTGGAGACCGTGATCGGGCGGAGGGCGGCGCCGTGCTGACCGTCGAGGGCATCGACGTGTTCATCGAGTCGAGCCACATCCTGCGCGGCCTCTCGCTCTCCGTCGGCCCCCGCGAGGTCGTCTGCCTGATCGGGCGCAACGGAGCCGGGAAGTCCACCACGCTGCGGACGATCATGGGCTATCTGCACCCCCGCCGCGGGCGCATCGTCTTCCGGGGCGAGGAGATCCAGGCCCGCCGCACGCACGAGATCGCTCGCCGGGGCCTCGGCTGGGCGCCGGAGGACAGCGGGATCTTCGGAGACCTCACGGTGGCCGAGAACATCGAGATCGCCACCTGGACACAGCCCTCGGGCCGGCCGGCGGCCGAGCGCGTCGAGGGGGCCTACGCGGTCTTTCCGGTCCTCCGTGGCTACCGGCACCGGAAGGGGCCCGCGATGAGCGGCGGGGAGCGCAAGATGCTCTCGGTGGCGCGCGCGCTGGCGCTCGACCCGCACATGCTGCTGCTGGACGAGCCGTTCGAGGGCCTCTCCCCGGCTATCGTCCCGGCGGTGAGTCGCGGTCTCGCCGCGATCACCGCGCGCGGCCAGTCGATCCTCATCGCGGAGTCGAACGTGAATCACGTGCCGGCGTTCGCGACGCGGCTCTACGTCATCGAGCGCGGCGAGATCATCTTCGACGGCCCGCCCGCCGCGGTGCGCGCCGACGCGGGGGCCATGCGAGTGCTCGAGGGCCAGTGATCGCAGGCGCGGCGTGGGCCGGCGGACGCGCGTCGGCCGGAAGGGCGATGGCGAGGAATCGCCCTTCCGGCCGGCCGCGTACGGCTGGATGCGGGACGCGGGAACCGATTACGCCTTGCCGCCCTCGAACTCGCACACGCCTAGCTCTTGGACCCAGCGTGCGCCCATCCGTTCACAGATTTCACGCCCCGACTTGGGGGTTCCTGGCTGACAGGTGCCCTGCGCCCAGCTGCCACCGGCCGCCTCGCAGATGCTCTGGGCGCTGTGCCGGTGTACTTCTCCCGCGCACGCGGACAGCAAGGTCAGCGCTCCCACGATCGTCACCGCGCGGAATACCATTCCTGAAACCATGCGCACCCCTCCTCCTTGTGCCTCGCCGTGGCCCTGCGCTCCCCACGCTCCTTCGACCCGGACCCTCTGGCCCGTTCGGTGCGAAGCCTAGGAGCGACCACCTGAAGAACCGCCAAAAGTGCCGCGACGGCCGGGGACCCGAATCTTGACAGCGCCCGCGCATCCTCCTAAGATCGCTTCGATTTCGCTCCTACCACGCGTCTGGCCAACGGGAAACTGCCTGCGCGATGAGACGACGAAGTCTCGCCCCTAGTCCGGCCTGACCCTCCGGGGCAAAGGAGGCCCCACGTCGAGTCGCGGAGATCTTCTCGAAGCATCAGGAACCGAATGCCTGCAGACCAGGAGGTCAGCAATGAAGGTGTCGTCGAAGACGATCGGTCTCACGTTGTCCATCGCCCTGGCGGTCGTGCTGGTCGCGCTGGCGGGATACTCGAGCCTCGCGATCGGGCAAGAGGCCAAGGTCACGCTGAGCGGGGACCAGGAAGTTCCCGCGGTGGCCACGTCGGCCACCGGCAGCAGCACGATCACGGTCGGCCCCGACCACTCCATCAGCGGCACCGTCACGACCTCCGGGGTCGCCGGAACGGCCGCGCACATCCACAACGCCGCCGCCGGGCAGAACGGTCCGGTGGTCCTGCCCCTGACCAAGAGCGGTGACAGCGGGTGGATGGTGGCGCCCGGCGCCAAGCTCACGGACGCACAGTACGATGCCTTCAAAGCCGGCAACCTCTACCTCAACGTCCACAGCGCGGCGCACCCCGGCGGGGAGATCCGCGGCCAGCTGAAGACGATGATGGGGATGGCCCCCGACGTGCAGCGGGGCACGGGCACGAGCATGACCAACCCGGCGACCCCGGAAGGCAAGCCGATCACGACCTTCGACCAGCCAAGCGTCGAGCGGCCAGTCGGCACGAGCATGACCAATCCCGCGACTCCGGACGGCACGCCGCTCTCGACCTCGACCAGCTTCGGAGCGCCCTACGTGAACCTGGGCGACGAGTCGGCCCACGGCGTTCCGCTGAAGCACTAGACGCCACGCCGGACGCCCGAGCCCGGGCCGGTGCGCAACGCGCCGCGCCCCGGGCTCGATGCCCCACACGAGGAGGACAGCCGATGCCCGCTCTGCCCCTGATCCCGTCCACCGTCGTCGGCTCCCACGGCAAGGCCGGCTGGTGGTACGCCGCCGTGAAGGCCCACGAAGCGGGCGAGATGGGCCCGGCCGATCTCGAGGAGATGTTCGACGACGCCGCCGACACCGCGATCCGGGACATGGAAGGGGCGGGCCTCGACGTCATCACCGACGGCGAGGTGCGCCGTCTCGACGGCTACGTCGACTCGTACTACGCGATCATCAAGGGGATCGAGCCGCTGCCGGTGCGGCGCAAGGCCGGGCCGTGGGGCTACGATCAGCAGACGCGTTACGAGGCCACCGGACGGATCGACACGCCGCCGGGCGGCCTCGGCATCGTGAAGGAGTTCGAGTACCTCCGGGCCCACACCACCCGGGCCGTCAAGGCCACCTGCGCCGGCCCGCTCACCTTCGGCTCGCGCATCCATCCCGGCAAGATGTACAAGGGCGTGGTTGACGTCGCCGAGCGCTTCGCGGAGGTGATCAACGAGGAGCTACGCGGGCTGGTGGCGGCCGGGGCCGACTTCATTCAACTGGACGAGCCCGCGCGGGGCAACGTGAGCGGCGAGGAGATGGCGCGCCTCTACAACATGGCCACCGAAGGCATCCGGGCCAAGCTCGCTTTCCACATCTGCTTCGGCAACCGCTTCGGCCGGTCCCGGTTCGATCGCTCCTACCGGCCTTACTTCCCGGGCGTCCTCAAGGCCCGCGCGGACCAGTTCGTGCTGGAGTTCGCGGGCCGCGAGTTCTCGGAGCTCGACATCTGGAAGGAGTACGGCGGCGACCGCGAGCTCGGAGCCGGCGTGGTCGACGTCAAGGGCTTCTATCCCGAGAGCCCGGAGGACGTGGCGGGCCGCATCCGGCGGGTACTCGCGGTCTGTCGACCCGAGAAGCTCTACGTGAATCCGGATTGCGGCTTCGGCTGGTCGCCGCGCTACATGTGTAACCAGAAGGTCCGCGCCCTCGGGGCCGGGGCGATCCTCGCGCGTCGCCAGCTCACCGGCGCGTCATAGCCGCGGCTTCCCTGTGCAGCCCGCTTGCGAGCAAGACGTGCGCTGGCTCTTGATCCGAGCCTCTGCCACTTCTTGCGAGTGTCACGGTTTTCGCGTCGATCGGATGACACCGAGTCGCGCGTAGTTTCGATCAGTTGTGGCGAGGTGTCCGCGTGGCACCTCGCTTGGTTGCTCCCTTCTCGTCGACGCTGCCGGCCACCGTCCATCCCACGGCCGGCCCAAGGGAGCGAGAGCGACATGCCCCCATCGAAGATCATCGCGACGATCGCGGTGGTGCTCATCTGCGGCCTGCCGGTCCTCGCGCGAGCCCAGTCCGACGACCGCGCGGGTGTAGTCATCACCGTCAACGGCGACGCCAAGCTGTTCCGGGCGGTCGCGGCGGCCGCGCAGCCGGTATCGCTGCACTTGCGCGACGAGATCTTCGTGCACGACCGCATCGACACCGAGCCGCGCTCGCTCGTGCGGGTGCTGCTGGGCGGCAAGGCCCTCGTCACGGTCCGCGAGCTGTCGGTCCTGACCATCACCGAAGAGGCCGGCCGCGTGACGTCGATCTGCAGTCCGGCAAGGTGGGCGTGGCGGTGGTCAAGAGCCGGATGCTGCCGGGCGAGGTGATCGAGGTGCGCTCGCCCAACGCGACGGCCGCGGTGCGGGGGATCGTGTTCGTGGTGGAGGTGGATCCGGTGTCGGCCGGCCAGCCGTCGGTGGCCCAGATCACCACCCGTGCGCACCTCTTCCACGGCGCGCTCGACGTGAGCGCGCGCCTCGACCCGGCCCGGCCCACCGTGCGGCTCGCGGAGCTCCAGAGCGTGGTGGTCACCGGCAACGCGCTCGGCGCGATCCAGCCGATCTCGCGGGACGCGGTGGCCGCGCTCACCGCCGATCTCAAGCCGCGGCAGATCCAGGCTCCCGATGCGCCGATCGACTTCACGAGCGGGCTGATGGCCCGCGAGCAGGGCCGCGCGGTGGCGCTCGCCACACAGCTGCTGACCCCGGTGCCCAACAACCCCGTCCAGGGCACGCTGAAGACCGTCAAGGGCACGGTCACGACCGTGACCGGCAGCACCGCGCAAGTGCTCGCGCAGCTGATGAACGGCCTGGGCGATCCGGCCGGCGCGACCACCCTCGTGAAGGGCGTGGGCGACGCGCTCGGGAGCACGGTCAACGGCACCGTGGGCAGGCCTGTCTCAGGGGCTGGGGGGTGCGGTCGGCGGCGCCACCGGCGGCCTGGGTGTCGCGGGTGGTGGAGGGCTCGGAGGGATCAAGACCGGCTCGGTTGCCGGCCTCCCCGCGCTGCCGAGCCTGCCGAGCCTCCCGGCCGTGCCCACACTCTCTGCGGTGCAGGTCGTGCTACCCGTGGCTGGCCCCAACCAGCAGAGCCCGCTCGGCCAGCTCCTGTCCCCGGTCCTCGGACATTGATCGACGGGACCGCTTCCATGATCGAGCGCCAGAGCGGTGAGGACGTCGCGCCCGCGCGCGGCATCCGTCCGACTTCTCCCGCGGCCAGATCGTCGCCGCCCTGCCCGACGATCTCGAGCCGCGCATGCGGCCGGGTGGCCCCGGGCCGTTCCCCGACGACGACGGTGGGATCGCCCTGCTGGAGGGTCCGCTCGACGAATCAGACGCCATCCTGCTCGACTCGCTCCGCGAGGCGCTCGTGCCGGTCGTGGTCCTGGTTGGAGGCCGGCGCGATCTCGCCGACCGGGCGGGGCTGCGTCTCCCTCACCCTGCCGGTGGATCCCGAGACGCTCGCGAGCGTGCTCCGGGCCGCGTGCGAGCAGGCTCGGGTGACCCGGGAGGCGCGGGAGACCACGCGGCAACTCGAGGAGCTGAACGCCATCGGTGTGAAGCTCTCGGGAGAGCGCGACACCAAGCTGCTGCTCGACCTGATCCTGACCAAGGCGCGCACGATCACGCGGAGCGACGCGGCGTCCATCTACCTGGTCGAGGACGCCGGCGACGGCTCCCGGCGGCTCCGCTTCGAGATGGCCCAGAACGAGAGCGTGCCGGTCGAGCTCAACGCGGTCTCGCTGCCGCTCGGCCCCGGGGAGCCTGGCCGGTCACGTGGCACTCTCGGGTGAGATCCTGCACGTCGCCCCCGGCTACCGGACCAAGTCGATGCTGGTGGTGCCGATGAAGACGCCCGATGGCGCCATCATCGGCGTCCTCGAGTTGATCAACTGCAAGCGCGAGAGCGGCCGCCCGTTCGCGTCGACGAGGGCCCTCGAAGCCGAGGCCCTGCCCTTCCCGGAGGCCTTCCGGAGCCTGGCCGCCTCCCTCGCCTCCCAGGCCGCGGTCGCCCTGTCCAACAGCAACCTCTTCCGCGAGCTGACCCGGCGGGCCGTCTCGAGGCCCTCGTGGACGTGAGCCAGCGCGTGACGCGCCTGTGGCCGCCCGCCACCGTGCAGAAGCGCATCGCCGATCTCTACCAGACCCTGCTCCAGGCCGACGCGGTGGCACTCTACCTGATCGACGAGGCCCGGCTCCTCCGCGCCGAGGTCCGGGGCGAGGGCCTCGATGCCCTCCTCGCGGCCGAACTGACGGCGGGGCAGGGCCCGGTCGGGGGCGTCGCGGCAGCTGGCCAGGCCGTATCCCTGGGGGACATCGCCGCCCACCCCCGGCTCGACCCGGCCCAGCGCGAGGCCGCCGTCCGGGCCCATCTGCGTGGCTGGCTCTCGGTCGCCGTCCGGGCCGGCGACCGGACCCTGGGTGTGCTGACGGCGCTCAGCGGTCAGTTGCCGGCGTTCTCGGAGGACGACGGGGCGGTCGCCACCACCTTCGCCGCGCAGGCCGGGATCGCCCTCGAGAACTCCCGGCTCTACACGGAGCTGGAGCGCGCGCTCGAAGGGGTGAAGAAGTCTCAGGACCAGCTGGTCCAGGTCGAGCGCCTCCGGGCGCTGGCCGAGATGGCGGCCGGCGTGGCCCACGCCGAGCTGCTCCTGGCCCGGGGACAGGCGCCAGAGGCCACCGAGAGCCTGACAATGATCCGGCAGGCGGCCCAAGACGGAGCCCAGACGGTGGGCTGGATCCAGGAGTTCACCCGCACCCGGAGCACTCGGCCGTTCGGCCGGGTGGACCTCCAGCGCGTGCTGCAGGAGGTCGTCGACCTGGCCCGGCCACGCTGGCGGGAGCAGGCCCAGAGCTGGGGCGTCACGTACGAGTGGGGGTCGAGGGAGGCCCGGTCCCTGCCGTGGCGGGCACCGCCGAGGAGCTTCGCGAGGCCTTCCTCAACCTGCTCAACAACGCCCTGGACGCGATGCCGGCGGCCGGCCGATTCACCTTCCAGGTCGCCGCGGAGGGGGGCCGGATCGTGGTCCGGGCCGTGGACACCGGCTGCGGGATGTCGGAGGAGACCAGGCGCCGCGTGTTCGAGGCCTTCTTCACTACCAAGGGCGCCCAGGGCAACGGTCTGGGCCTCGCCGCGGTCTGGGGATCGTGGCCCGCCACGGTGGCGAGATCGAGCCTGAGACCGCGCTCGGCCGGGGCACCACGTTCGTGGTCAGCCTACCCGTCCCGGAGCTCCTGCCGGAGGTCCCGGACACCGGGGATGGCTCCCACCTTCCAGAGGGCACCCGGGGTGCTCCTCGTCGAGGACAACCTCGAGATCCTGCGTTCCCTGGGTGATCTGCTTCGCGACAGTGGATGCCGGGTGGTCGAGGCGCCGGACGGGACCGCCGCCCTGTCCCGCATTCACAGCGAGCAGGTGGACCTGATCCTGACCGACCTGGCCATGCCCGGGATCTCGGGCTGGGAGGTGGCCACGGCCTGCCGGGAGCGGTTCCCGTCGGCCCCGATCGGCTCATCACCGGCTTCGGCGATCGGCTCGATCCCGAGCGCATCGCGTCACGGGATCCGCTTCGTCGTCGCCAAGCCCTTCACGTCCGAGGAGCCGCTCCGCGAAGTGACCGCGGTGCTGCGGAAGAAGGCGCGCGCTTAGCCGCCCTCTCCGGAGCGGGTCGAGCGCTTGCGCTCGTAGTGCCGGCGGCCCTTCGCGCGGTTGCCGCACGTGCTCATGTCGCACCACCGTCGGCTTCGGTTCCGGGTCGTATCGAGGAAGAGCCAGCCACAGTCATAACCGGCGCATTCTCTGACGAAGGTCAAGTCGTCGGACGTCAGCAACTCGGCAGCGGATCGGGCCACCCACCAAGAGACGCGATCCAGACCTGGTTGAGTGTCTGGCCACGTCCACTCGAACCTTCCGTTCAAGGCCGACTGGACGAGACCAGCTCGCCCCATCGACCTGGCTATGGCCCAGTTGAGGGTTTGGAGATCCGCGCCCGGCGCCGGGAGACCGGCAGCACGGGCCGAGAAGATTCCGTAGAGCGCCTCTCGCAGCTCGAGCACGACCGCGAGCGCGGCCTCCGCTTCCTTCGGGCTCCGGTCCGCTTCTGCCGCCAGCGATTCCGTCTCGCCGACGGTGAGGATCGTGGCCTGACGGGACCAATCGAGCAAGTCACCGTAGTTCGCGATGTACTCGGTCCTCACGCTCAGGGGTCTCGCACGCACGGTGTTCGCGAAGTCGAGGCAGAGTCGTCCAGAGGTGAGATCGAACCCGCCTGGGCGTCGGGGGTGCTCCGCCATCGCGGCGGAGACTATATAACTTTCTAACGGCCTTTGGAAGGTTTGGCGAGAATTCTCTGGTAGGCCACGCCGACCAGCAGCAGGACGAGTCCCAGCACCAGGAACGACACGATGCGATACGCCGTCTTGACCTCTGCCAGGTCCACGGCGAACACCTTGAGCACGGTGAACCCGAGCAGCCCGAGTGCGGCATAGCGAAGGGCCGCGTTTCGCCGCGCGAACCCCCATGCCAGTGCAGCGGCCGCATAGAGCGCCCACAGCACCGAGAGACCGACCTGGGTCCGCCAGCGGCCTTCCGTCATCGTCCCCGGCCGCGCGCGACCCCTGCCCAAGCCTTCCACCAGGGGCTGCTGCTGGTAACGAGTCCAGTTCAGGCTGAGGACGACCAGCAGCATGAGGCCGGCCGCGCCGGACAGCACCTGGCCCACCGGCCGGGCGTCCGGGCGGGGAGACCGGGCCAGGCGCCCACCGGCAAGCCCGATGGCGATCGTCGCGGCGACCCGCGACAACAGGGGGAGGCTCACCAGTGAGCCGGCAGCGGTCACCCGGGCCAGGTCGTCATCGGCGATCAGTACCCGGACGGCCACGATGGCCGACAGCATGGGCACGGCAACCATGAAGGTCGGGGAGCGCGAGGCCTGGCCCAGCAGGGCGACCAGGACAAGCTCGGCGGTGAGCAGTACCGCCGGCCAGAGCCCGGGAGGCTCTCGCCAGAGCAGTACCGCCAGGGTCCCGGCTGCGACCACCCAGAGGCAGGCCTGCAGCCGCTCCGGGATGGAGCCACCTGTGCCCGGCGAGGCGTGCATGCGGCCGGCAAGGAGGCCGCCGGCCACCAGGGCGCCGACTACGACCAGGTGGATCAGGAAGGCAACGTTCCAGACCTGGACGGCCGCCGGCGCCCAGTAGGCGTCGAGCGCAATCGCTCGGACCGCGGCCAGGAGGAGGGCGCCGAGGCCTCCCCAGGCACCCACCGCCGAGGGGGCCCGGGCCGCGAGCCACAGAAGCATCGCCCCCTCGATCCCCCACGCCAGGGTAATCCACTGGCCCCCGAGCCCCAGTGCGATCGCGAGGGTCAGAAAGGTCCAGGAGACACCCTCATGGGCTATGACCGTGGATTCGTCCTCGGGCACCCGCGAGGCATAGTCCGCGCTGGCCAGGCGGTAGAGGAGGGCGAGGGCCAGGGCCCAGGGCGCCTCGAGCCCCGGACGCCAGGCCTCGAGGGTGATATAGACCGCCCAGAAGTAGCCGCCGGCGTTGGCCACGATCAGGGCAAGGTCGAGCGGCTCGACCCAGCTCCCGATCGCGCGCTCCTTGAAGAGCGGAGCGGCCAGGAAGATCAGGAAGAGGGCAGAGAGGAGCACCAGCCGGGTCACGGGCTGGGCCCCCCCCTGGCCTCCGAGGAGGGGGCCCAGCACCAGGATGGCGGTTCCCACCCAGGCCAGGCGATTCAGGGTCGGCCACGTCCGGAAGCGCGCCACGAGGAGGGCCAGGGTGTCGAGGACCAGGAGGTAGGCGAGCAGGTTGCGCTCGTCGGGCCGATCGACCTGGAGGAGCACCGGAGTGAGCAGCCCACCGAGCACCGGGAGCATGGCCACGCTGAGCCGGCTCGTCATCACGGCGACCAGCGCGCCGAGCAGCGTCACCGCGAACATACCGGCAAAGGCGCTCGAGGCGCCGAGCAGGTCATACACGGCGTGGGCCGCGTACAGCGAGAGGTACAGGACGCCCAGGCCGCCGCCGGCGAGCCCCTCGCTCAGGTAGGGCACGTCCCGGCGGCGGGAGAGCGTGCCGCCGCCGCCCAGCATCAGCAGGCCCACTACGATGCCGACGGCCACCCGGGCCCCGGCGCCTAGGTAGGCATTGTCGAAGGCCCACTTGAGGAACAGCGCGACCGCCACCAGGATCACTACGATGCCGATCCAGGTCGCCCATCGCGCGCCGATCCGCTGCTCGAGGTCTAGCCCGCCACGGGCTGAAGTCGGGGCCGGCGCGGGGCTGGCGGCCGGGCGCTCCGGCTCATGCGTGGGCGGCGCTACGACGGGCTCTCCGAGCGGCGCGGTGGGAGCGGGCGCAGCGACCGGCTCGAGAGCGGCCGGCGTTCGGCCGGACTCGTCCGGCGTGGGAACGCGCGTGCGCTCAAGCGTGCCGACGCGGAAGAGCAGACCGCGTACCTGCTCCTCCAGTGCGGCCAGCCGCTTCTCGACGCGCGCCTCCGGGGAGCGCGCGC
>Ga0187766_10001776_pt1 | contig 12706 bp, 13 predicted proteins | sample 0216_QUI02_MP05__4_FD_132971 | JGI IMG/M metagenome (GOLD analysis project Ga0187766, IMG submission 132971) | Tropical peat soil microbial communities from peatlands in Department of Meta, Colombia - 0216_QUI02_MP05_20_MG | ecosystem: Environmental > Terrestrial > Soil > Wetlands > Peat ... | reverse complement strand
TGTTGCCGTCGCTCATCATCAGCGTGCGCTCCAAGTCGAGGGTGGTCGTCGTCTCGATACAGGGCCGACCATGTGCGTCGGTCATCAGTACTTCCTGAATGGGTTCGGCCAGAACGGAATTCATCGAAGCCAGCACCGATGCGGTGAGCTGGTGGCGCACCACGTCGGATTCGGTGTTACAAAACAACGAATGTGGCGTGTGCAGGCCGAACACCGTCAGCGTCTGAATACCCAAGTCACGCAGCCCGGGCGACAGGATGCTCGGGTCGGTCAGCGAATGGCAGTAGGCCTCGCACGGCAGCGGGTCCGGTGGCCGCCCGGCCGCTGCCCGCGCGTACGCCTCCTCCAGCTGAGTCCATGTCTCGTTGACATGAAACGTCCCCCCGAATGCCTGCTCCGGTGTCACCCTGTCGTCGCGTAAGCGGGGCAGCCGCCGCAGCACCATGTTCACCTTGACCTGCGCCCCCTGCGCCAGTCGGGGCGCGGGTTCGCCCAGTAGGCCGGCCAGAACCACCGGTGTGACACCGGCCAGCACGAAGCGGCCCCGGAGCAGGTGCTCGTCGTCGCCGCTGCGGTAGCGCACCTCGCCGTTCGGGTCAATGGCGTAAACATTTGCGCCAGTGGTGATTTCGGTACCATGGCCGACGGCTGCCGCGGCCAGGGCCGCGGTCACCGAACCCATCCCGCCGATCGGGACGTCCCATTCCCCGGTGCCACCACCGAGCAGGTGATACAGGAAGCAGATGTTCTGCCGCAGTGACTGGTCATCGACGCGAGCGAAGGTGCCGATCAGCGCGTCGGTGGCGATCAGACCGCGGACCAGGTCACTGCCCACCGCGTCGGCGATGGCGTGCCCGATCGGCTGCTCCACCATCGCCCGCCACGCGGCCGCGGCGTCAGGATTGCCGCCCTCGAGTACGTGCCGGCGGGCCTGGTCGCGGGTGCGCAGTGGTTGGATCAGCGTCGGCCACAGCCGCTGGGTCACCAGCCGGCAGCGCCGGTAGAACCCGGCGAACGCGTGCTCGTCGCCGGCAGCGCCGATCGCCGCGAACGTCTCGCCCGAGTGCGGCCCGACCAGCAAGCCGGTGTGTCCTGCGGTAGCCGGGTCAGGGGTATACGACGAATAACGCCGCCGGGTCAACCGCACGGGAGCGCCCAGGTCGTCGAGGATGCGGGGCGGCAGCAGGCTGACCAGATACGCATACCGCGACACGCGGGCGTCGACACCCTCGAAAGCCTGCGCCGACACCGCAGCCCCGCCGACTTGTTCCAGCCGCTCCAGCAACCGCACCCGCAGGCCCGCGCGGGCCAGGTAGGCGGCCGCGACCAGGCCGTTGTGCCCGCCGCCCACGACGATCGCATCGAAATCCCGCGCCGTGTCGGCAGCCATACCCGAGTCCGTTTCTAGCCGGTATAACCCTCGACCTGGCCGGGCGGGCGCACGATCGCCTCGCGAGGGTCACGACCGGTTTCGCGCAGTGCCCGCCGCTGCCGCAGCAGATCCCAGCACTGGTCGAGTTCGGTCTCCACGCTGCGCAGCCGCTCATGCTCCTCGGACTCGGTGATTTTGCGGTGCTGCAGCTGCTCTCGCAGAGTCTTCTCCTCGGCGACCAGGTCGCGGATGCGCGCCAGGGTGTCTTGGTCGGTCGGTTTCGGTTCGTCGCCCACCGCTCCAGTGTGCCTGACTAACGCAGGTCTGCGGCGACACCCTAAACCGGTGCCAGCCGACCCGGTTTTTCGTGATACATGTGGTTGCCGGTTCACCGCTACTTTAGGCTTCATATCGCTCGTAGCACGGACTAGACCCGTTTGTCGACCGTAGGGAGGGCCCATGACGGGTTCTGACGAAACGCCGGCGACCACCGAGTGGCGGCGAGCTTCCAAGTTCTACCGACGGCCTCTTGGCGTTTCCTGGCTGATTGGCCTGGTGGTTATCCCGCTGCTGCTGGGGGCAATCGGCTACGGTGCGTTCGACCGATCCCGCCCGGCGGCGACCGGGCCAACCGGCGCTTTGCCGACGCTGACAGAAACCAAACCGCCCGCTGCTCTGCCGAATCCGCCGACGGTTCCAGCGTTGTCTTTGGCGCCGCTGTCGATTACCCGGAAGGGCAACGACATCATCCTCACCGGCGATTTTCCCGACGAGGCGGCCAAGAGGGCGCTAGTGAACGCGCTCAAAAGCTCAGTGGGCCCGGGCGTCACCATCCTCGACATGCTGGGTATCAACCCGAACATCGATGCGCTCGATTTTTCCGACGCCGGACCGGTTTTCGATGCCGCCGCGTCGATCCCCGATTTCAACCTCACCGTCAAGGGTGACACCATCACCTTGGATGGAACCGCGGCATCGGCGGACCAGGAAGACGCTGTCGAAACAGCGGCCGAGGACGCCTGGCCGAATCTGAACATCGTTGACAAGATGGAGATCAAGGGACCGGTTACTCCGACTGGAACGCAGGGTCCGACCGCGGCGCCCGGAGCACCTGGACCCGGTGGTCCGGGCGGGGCTTGCGCCAATCTGCAGTCGGAGATCAGCCGCGTGATGGGCGGGCCGATTACCTTTGCGACGAATGGGTTTCTCTTGACCCCCGCCGACGAGCAGACGCTGACCCAAGTGGCAGACAAGCTCAAAGCCTGCCCGGGTGCGAAGGTGACCATCAACGGCTACACCGACAACACCGGCGATGACGCCATTAATATTCCATTGAGCGCCAACCGCGCCAATACGGTCACCGATTTTCTGATCGCCAAAGGCGTTACGCGAGACCACCTTATCGCCAAAGGTTTCGGTTCGGCCAATCCGATCGCGAGCAACGACACTGCGGATGGTCGAGCCAAGAACCGCCGCGTTGAAATCGTCGTCAGCTAAGGAGAATCCGACATGGATTTCGTTATCCAATGGTTGTGGTATCTGCTTGCGTTTGTGGTGGGCTCGGTGGTTGCCTGGGTGAGCACCATGATTTCGATCAGGCGCACGAGCAAAGAAGAAGCCCTGGCGGACATGCCCGGCTCGCGTGAGATAGGAGCACGGTGATGGACCACGCGCACTGGGGGCTGATTGCGGTGGCCTTCGTGCTGGGGTTGGTGCTGACGTTCGCGCTGATGATTCGGCGCGTCAAACGTGAAGTGCCGGTGAGTACGACCGGTGCGGCTGCGGCCGGTGGCGCAGCGGGCTTGGCCGGTGGCCGGTCGGGTGCGGAGTCCGAGCCGCCCACGGCGAAAATAGCCACCGCGGAGGAAAGACCGACGACGAAAATATCCACCACCGAAGAGGCGCCGACGACCAAGATGCCGGCGGCCGGTGCAGCGGCCGCCGGTGCTGCCGCATCTAAGGCCAGCAAGGCCGGATCGGAGTTGAAGACGTCGAAGATGCCTGTGGTGACAGACGCGCCGTACGGCGCGGGTTCTGCTCGCGCCGGCGCCGATGGCAGCGGCCCGTCGGGGTGGCTGGTGAAGGGCAACGAGGACTCGAAGCTCTACCACACCCCAGACAGCCCCTCATACGAACAGACCGTCGCCGAAGTCTGGTTCAAGGACGAACAATCCGCTGTCCAAGCCGGTTTCGCGCCGTGGCATAAGGGCAAAGAGGAAAAGTAAGCATTTGCCGCCGCCTCGTCGACTGTGCGGGTCGTGGTCGATAAAAGCGAAATCCTGTACATAACCGCCACATTCGGCGCCTACAGCGGTCGCTATCTCGGGCCGGGAAGGCGCAGCAAGAGCCGCACCCCGCCCAGTGGACTGTCCTCCAGCGAAGCCGTGCCACCGTGTAGCTGGGCCTGCTGGGCCACTAATGCCAGGCCCAGACCAGAGCCCGAATGCGAAGCCGTCGAGCCGCGGGAGAACCGTTCGAACACCACCTCGCGTTCTTCCTCGGGCACCCCGCTGCCGTTGTCGTCGATGGCGATTTTTACTCCGGCCCGCGAACTGACCGCCGACAGCTGCACCCGGGTGGCGCCGCCGTGTTTGACGGCGTTGGCGATGGCGTTGTCGACGGCGAGACGCAACCCCGCCGGCAATCCCACGATGATGCAGGTCGGCGACGGCGCCAGCGAGACGTCGAGGTCGGGATAAATGCGCATGGCATCGTGGGCGGCGCGGTCGAGCAGCTCGGTGATGTCGACCGGCACGTGATCGTCCGACGTCGACAGTTCGCCCTGGGCCAGCCGCTCCAGCGCGCTCAGCGTGGCCTCAATGCGTGACTGGGTGCGGATCACGTCGTTGAGCACTTCCTTGCGCTGGTCGTCCGCCAGATCCAGGGTGGCCAGCACCTCAAGGTTGGTGCGCATCGCGGTCAGCGGGGTGCGCAGCTCGTGTGCCGACACCGAGGCGAAGTCACGTGCTGAGGCCAGAGCCTCCTTGGTCCGGTCTTGTTCCTTCCAGATGCGCTGCAGCATGCCCCGCATCGCCTCGGCAATCTCGACGGCCTCGCTGGCGCCGCGAACCTCGACCTGTGGCCTCTCGTCGGCGTGGATCGAGCGGGCTTGCTGGGCCAGCCGTTTCAGCGGGCGCACCGCGAACGCTGCCAGCAACCAGGCGAACACCGCGGCCGCGCCGATGGCGAACCCGCAGATCAGGATCACCCGGCGGTGCTCGTCATTTGTCTCCTTGATGGTCTCGTCGTAGGTGGCTCCGACCGCTAAGGACTCCGGCGCCGGCCCGGGGATCTCAACGGTGCGCACCCGGTAGCGCACCCCGTTGACGTAGGTGTCGGCATAACCGGCCGGCAACTGCGGCAGCACGATCGTGGAGTTGGACGCCTCGCGGTTGCCCTTGCGCACGGTGATGACGGTGTTCTGGTCGCTGGGCGAGCGGGGAATCTCCCCAAGGCCGACGAACGGGGTCGCGAAACCCGCCGCCTCGTCGAGGCGGCGGTCCAGCCAATACTTGCGGTCGCCGATGATGCCGAACCAGACGATAGTGCCGACGATGAGCACCACGATCGCCGTGCCGATCGCGGTCGCGAACGCCACTCGGGTCCGCAGCGACGGAGTCCGGGCGAAGATCCGCGAAAGAATGCTCATGGCTTTCTCATTACTGGATCCGTAACACGAAACCCACCCCGCGCACGGTATGCAACAGCCTGGGGGCGCCGCCGGCCTCGAGCTTGCGCCGCAGGTACCCGATGAACACGTCGACCACGTTGGTGTCGGCAGCGAAATCATAGCCCCACACCAGCTCCAGCAGCTGCGCGCGGGACAGCACCGCGGTCTTGTGCTCGGCCAGCACCGCCAGCAGGTCGAACTCGCGCTTGGTCAGGTCGACATCGACGCCGTTGACCCGGGCCCGACGGCCCGGAATGTCCACCTCTAACGGGCCCACCGTGATGGTTTCCGAGGAGGACGTTGCGGTGGACCCGCGGCGGCGCAGCAGCGCGCGCACCCGCGCCACCAGCTCGGCCAGTACGAACGGTTTAACCAGGTAGTCGTCGGCGCCGGCTTCTAGACCCATGACCCGGTCATCGACCGAGCTGCGTGCGCTCAGCACGCAGACCGGGACGTCGTTGTCCATGGCGCGCAGCGCGGTGACGACGCTGACGCCGTCCAACACGGGCATGTTGATGTCGAGCACGATCGCGTCCGGCCGGGTCTCGGTGGCGCTGCGCAGTGCCTCGGCGCCGTCGACCGCCGTCGACACCTCGAATCCGGACAGCCGCAGTCCGCGTTCCAGCGACGCGAGCACGTCGGAGTCATCGTCGACAACCAAAACCCGAGGTGAGGTCACACCAGTGTCCATGTCGCTTATCTTGCCTGATTGACCTGCGCGGCTGTGGGAGGATCACCCGCCGGGTCGCCGTGCCGCCGATTGACCCCAAGCGAGCAGGGCACCGCAGCCTCCATGAGGGCACGCCGCACGGCCAGAGCCTGACAGCTCACGGCAACCCGATGCGGCGGTAGCGCTGTAGTCGGGTGGCCATGCGTTCGTGGGCGGGCAGTGCGCGCAGCGCCTGTACCTCGGCGGCAACGGCAGCCGCCAGCCGCTTGGAGAACTCGACCGGCTCGTCGGCGGCGTCGGGGCGTTCCGGCACGATGACGTCGACGATCCCGGACGCCAGCAGGTCGGCCGACCGGATGCCTTGGGCCGCAGCGAGTTGGGCGGCGTGAGCGATGTCGCGGAAGACGATCGCGCTGGCGCCCTCCGGGGGCAGCGGCGCCAGCCAGCCGTGCAGCGCGGCCAGCACCCGGTCGGCGGGCACCATCGCCAGCGCCGGACCGCCGCTGCCCTGGCCCAGCAAGACCGACACCGTCGGGGTATCCAGCGTGACCAGCTCGGCCAGGCAATGCGCAATCTGGCCCGCCAGCCCACCCTCCTCGGCTTCCACCGACTGTGCGGGGCCGGCGGTGTCGATGACGAGCACCAGCGGCAGGCGTAATTCGGCGGCCAGCGCCATGCCGCGGCGGGCCTCACGCAGCGAAGCCGGCCCGACGATGCCGCCCACGACCCGCTGCTGACCGAGCACCACAGCGGGCTGGCCGGCGAAGCGGGCCAGCGCCAGCACTGTCGTCGCCTCACCGTGCCCACTGCCGGACAACAGCACTAGGTCGCTGCAGCCGTGGCGTAGCAGATGCCCGACTCCCGGGCGGTCCGGTCGCCGCGACGCCACCACTGACTCCCACGCCGGCACCTCGGGTATCGGTTCGGGTGGCGGCGGGGCGGGTGGAGGCTCGGGCTGGTCAGCGATCACCGTCAGCGCGCGATCCAGCGTGCGTCGCAGCTCCTCGAGCGGAACCACACCGTCGATCACCCCGTGCCGCTGCAGATTCTCCGCGGTCTGGATACCGGCCGGGAACGGTTCGCCGTAGAGCTGCTCGTACACCCGAGGCCCCAAAAAGCCGATCAGGGCGCCGGGCTCGGCGATGGTGACATGGCCCAGCGAACCCCACGACGCGAACACCCCGCCGGTGGTCGGGTGGCGCAGGTAGACCAGATAGGGCAGGTGTGCCCCCTTGTGCAGCGTGACGGCGGCGGCGATCTTCACCATTTGCAGAAACGCCACCGTGCCCTCCTGCATGCGGGTGCCGCCGGAGCTCGGCGATGCCAACAGCGGCAGCCGCTCAACGGTGGCCCGCCGCACAGCGGCGGTGATCCGTTCGGCGGCTGCCACCCCGATTGAGCCGCCTAGGAAGGCGAACTCGCAGACCACCACCGCCACCCGGCGTCCGAAGACCCGCCCCTCACCGGTCAGCACCGCTTCGTCCCGGCCGGTGGCGGCCCGGGCGGCGGCCAGCTCCCGCGCGTAGGAGTCGGTCGTCGGCACCGCCAGCGGCTCGGTGTCCCAGCTGACGAAGGAGCCCTCATCCAGCACCGCATCCCGTAGTTCGTCGGTCCCGATCCGAGCCACGGGACGAGGCTAATAGGCTGGCTCCCATGATCGGTGTCACCCGCGACGAATCCGTCACCACCATCGAGCTGCAGCGCCCCGAGCGGCGCAACGCGCTGAATTCCGAGCTGGTCGAGGAGCTACGGGAGGCCGTGGAGAAGGCCACCGCCGAGAGTATCCGCGCCATCGTGCTGACCGGGCAAGGCACGGTGTTCTGCGCGGGCGCCGATCTGACCGGCGACGCGTTCGCCGCCGACTATCCCGACCGGCTGATCGCGCTGCACAAGGCCATGGACGCAGCGCCGATGCCGGTGATCGGCGCCATCAACGGCCCTGCCATCGGTGCTGGGCTGCAGCTGGCTATGCAATGTGACCTGCGGGTGGTTGCCCCGGATGCGTTTTTCCAATTTCCGACGTCGAAATACGGTTTGGCCCTTGATAATTGGAGTATCCGCCGGTTGTGTTCGCTGGCAGGTTACGGCCGCGCACGCGCGATGCTGCTGGCCGCCGAGAAACTGACCGCAGAGGTGGCGCTGCAGACGGGGATGGCCAACCGGGTCGGCACTGTGGCCGACGCCCAGGCCTGGGCTGCCGAGATCGCAGGGCTGGCACCGCTGGCGCTACAGCACGCCAAGCGAGTGCTCAATGATGACGGCGCCATCGAGGACCCATGGCCGATCCACAAGGAGCTCTTCGACAAGGCTTGGGCCAGCCAGGATGTGATCGAAGCGCAGGTCGCCCGCATGCAGAAGCGGCCACCGAAGTTCCAGGGAGCCTGATCGTCATGCTGCGCGGCGCGCTTCGGCTGGCCGCAGGCACGGCCACGTTGGCGGCCGGCGGATGGATGCTGCGCGCGCTGCACGGTGCGCCCGCTGCCTTCGGTGCCGACCCGGCGGCGATCCTCGAGGTGGCCGACCGTTCACCGAACTTCCGCGACGGTGTCTTCGTCAATATCGACCCGTCTTCCATCTTCAGCATGGACCGTGAGGAACTGCGGCTTATCCTGTGGGAGCTGATCGGTCGACGCCCCGTCAGCCGGCCGGGGGCGCTGATCCCGTTGGTGCCGCCGCAGGCCATCGACGGCCGCACCAGTCGGCTCGCGGTCAGCTGGTTCGGCCACTCGACCGCGCTGGTTGAGATCGACGGGTACCGCGTGCTCACCGATCCGGTGTGGAGCGACCGTTGCTCGCCATCGGATGTCATCGGTCCGCAACGGATGCATCCGCCGCCGGTGCAATTGGAAGCGCTGCCGGCAGTCGACGCGGTGGTCATCAGCCACGACCATTACGACCATCTCGATATCGACACCGTGATCGCGTTGGTCCGCACCCAGCGGGCGCCGTTCTACGTCCCGCTCGGTGTCGGTGCTCATTTGCGTGCGTGGGGCATCCCTGAGCAACGCATCGTCGAACTCGACTGGTATCAGAGTGCCCAGCTCGACGAGCTCACCCTGATCTGCACGCCGGCACGGCATTTCTCGGGACGCTTCCTGAACCGGAACAACACGCTGTGGGCGTCGTGGGTGCTGATCGGTCCGACCCATCGCGCGTATTTCGGCGGCGATACCGGCTATAGCAAGAGTTTCGCGCAGATCGGCGCCGACCACGGACCGTTCGACCTGACCTTGATGCCGGTCGGCGCGTACAACACGGCGTGGCCGGACATCCACATGAACCCGGAGGAGGCGGTGCGGGCACATCTGGATGTCACCGAGTCCGGGTCGGGACTTCTGGTGCCGGTCCACTGGTGCACCTTCCGGCTGGCGCCCCATCCCTGGGCCGAGCCTATCGAGCGCCTGCTCGTCGCCGCCGAAGCCAGTAACGTCCCGGTGGCGATCCCCAAACCGGGCGGGCGCGTGGATCCGGCAGAGCCCGCGGGATTCGATCCGTGGTGGCGGCTCTGATCCCGACGGCCGCATCAACGAGGCGGCGGTGTCGAAGGTCGGCGGTCTGGTCGACGAGCTGATGCGAGAACTCGTCGCGGTGACGTTACTTCACCGGCCCCAACCACGGGTGACGGTAGGCTCGCGACGGAAAGGACAGACGCATGGGAATCCTGGACAAGGCGAAGCAACTGTTGTCGCAGAACGCCGACAAGATCGACACGGCGATCGACAAGGCGGGCGAGTTCGTCGACGACGAGACGCAAGGCAAGTACTCCGACACCCTCGACAAGGTGCAGGAAGCGGCCAAGAAGGCCGTCGACAAGGGCGACCAGCAGAACTGAGCGTATGGCGAAACTCTCTGGATCCATCGATGTAGCGCTGCCGCCGGAGGAGGCCTGGTCACATGCCTCCGATCTGTCCCGCTACAAGGAATGGCTGACCATCCACCGGGTCTGGCGTAGCAAGCTGCCTGAAGAGCTGCAGAAGGGCTCCGTTATCGAGTCGATCGTCGAGGTCAAGGGCATGCCCAATCGGATCAAATGGACGATCGTGCATTACAAGCCGCCGGAAGCCATGACGCTCAATGGGGACGGTCGTGGCGGTGTCAAGGTCAAGCTGCTCGCCAAAGTCAAGCCGAGGGGAGACGTCTCGGTCGTCAGCTTCGACGTGCATCTGGGTGGTCCGGCGTTGTTCGGCCCGATCGGCATGGTGGTTGCGGGCGCCCTGAGGAGCGATATCCGCGAATCACTGCACAACTTCGTCACAGTGTTCTCCCCGATCTGACCTGGAAATGTGGCCCCGTCGCTGACACCAGACGACCGCGGCGTCGACCGCCCTCGGGGGGACCGCGATAAACCCCCTGATGCCCGCCAATTGGGGTGGTGGCACAGTCCGCTGCGCGGTCCATGGCTGACGTCGGTGTTCGGGTCGGTGCTGCTGGTCATGCTCCCGATCGTGATCTTGACCGGCCTGCTCTCCTACATCGCCTATGCGCCGCAGTTCGGCCAGGCCATCCCAGCCAACGTGGGCTGGCTGAAGTTACCGGCCTTCGAGTGGCCCGCCCGGCCGTCGTGGCTGTACCGCCTCACCCAGGGGCTGCATGTCGGGCTCGGACTGGTACTCATCCCGGTGGTGCTCGCCAAACTGTGGTCGGTGATGCCACGCCTCTTCGTCTGGCCACCATTTCGCTCGATCGCCCAAGTGCTGGAACGGGTTTCGTTGCTGATGCTGGTCGGCGGCATCCTGTTCGAGCTCGCCACCGGAGTGCTGAACATCCAGTACGACTACATTTTCGGGTTCAGTTTCTACACAGCGCACTACTTCGGCGCCTGGATCTTCATCGCCGGCTTCCTGATGCACATCACCCTCAAGATTCCCCGGATGTGCAGTGCGCTGAGGTCGATGTCGCTGCGAAAGGTATTGGGCGCCAACCGAGCCGACACGCTTGCCGAGCCCCTCGACCGCGACGGGCTGGTTGCCACCGACTCAACGCCGGCAACAATCAGCCGGCGTGGCGCACTGGCGCTCGTCGGTAGCGGAGTGCTGCTGATGGCCGTGCTCACCGCAGGTCAAACCCTCGGCGGGTTCACCCGCCACGCCGCCCTTCTGCTGCCCCGCGGGCGGACCCGCGGCAGCGGCCCCAACGACTTTCAGGTCAACAGGACCGTGGCCGCCTCCGGGATCGACCCGGCAAGCACCGGCGATTCGTGGCGACTCACCCTTCACGGTGGCCCGTCGCCGGTAGTGCTGGACCGCACCACGTTGGCGGCGATGCCGCAACATACCGCGCGGCTGCCGATCGCCTGTGTCGAAGGCTGGTCGACCACCGAGACCTGGACCGGGGTGCGCCTGGCCGATCTGGCCGGGCTCGCCGGCGTGCCCACACCGCGGTCAGCCCGGGTGGCGTCACTGGAACGTAGCGGTCCGTTCAATGGCGCCACGCTGCAACGCAATCAAATCAGCCATCCCGATGCGCTACTCGCGCTGCGCGTCAACGGCGCAGAGCTGTCCCTCGACCACGGTTACCCAGCGCGGATCATCGTCCCCGCGCTGCCGGGTGTGCATAACACCAAATGGGTGGCCTCCATTGATTTTGAGGCGGGCTGATGCGCACACCGCCGGCTCGCTACCCAACGCTCTTCCGGGACGTCTATGGTTCGCACCCCTTGCACCTGTTGACGATGGTGGCCGGTTTCGCGCTGCTGGGCTATGTCCTGGCCACCGTTAAGCCGGTGACGCTGTGGAATCCCCAGGTCTGGTGGCAGTCGATCGCGGTGTGGTTCGCGGCCGCGATCATCGCGCACGACCTTGTGCTTTTTCCGATCTACTCCCTCGTCGACCGGATGCTGACGCTGCCGCCCGGGCGGCGACCAGGTCGCCGCCAGCCCCGGGTCGCGGCGCTGAACTACTTTCGGGCAGCCGCCCTTGGAGCCGGGTTGACGCTGCTGGTCTTCCTTCCCGGCATCATCGAGCAGGGCGCTTCGACCTATCAGGCCGCGACCGGGCAGACTCAGCAGCCCTTCCTCGGCAGGTGGCTGCTGCTTACCGCCGCCATGTTCGCCCTGAGTGCCCTCATCTACACGATCCGGCTGGCGTTCGCCTGTTGGCGAACCAGTGACGGCGGCGACCAGACCGAGGATCACGCGGACCCTGGGCCGGATCCGCCGAAGCCGCGATGAGTTTCTCGCCCGCTGCCAGTCGATAATCGTGAAGCCCCATCCGGGGCTTAGCCATGTCCTCCAAAAAGGTAAGGGACCATCGTGCCCACCCGTAACGGCGCGCCGCTGGGCGCTCCCATCTGGATCGATCTGACGTCGTCTGACCTCGACTGCGCTCAGCACTTCTATGGCACGGTATTCGGCTGGACATCCGAGTCCGCGGGACCGGAACACGGCGGATACGTCAATGCCGCCAAGGATGGCCACCCTGTTGCCGGCCTGATGGCTAACAACCCAGAGTGGCAGTCCCCGGATCGTTGGACGACGTACTTCCACACCGCCGATATCAACGCCACCGTGTCCGCGCTAACCGTGGCGGGCGGCTCGTCGTGCCTTGGGCCGATGGAGGTGCCGGCCAAGGGCTTCATGAGCATGGCGACCGACCCGTCGGGAGCCGCGTTCGGTTTGTGGCAGCCGCTGGAGCACCGCGGCTTCGAGGTGATCGGCGAGGCCGGCGCCCCGGTCTGGCACCAACTGACCACGCGCGATTACCGCGCCGCTGTCGACTTCTACCGCGAGGTCTTCGGGTGGCGGACCGAGCCGGTCTCCGACACCGACGAATTCCGCTACACCACAGCGTGGTTCGGTGATCAACAGTTGCTCGGCGTGATGGACGGCGCGAAGTTCCTGCCCGAAGGTGTGCCCTCGAACTGGGTGACCTTCTTTGGTGCCGAGGATGTCGACAAGACGCTGCAGGCGATCACGGCCAACGGTGGCGCCGTGTTGCGGCCGGCTGAGGATACCCCGTACGGCCGGCTGGCGGCAGCGGCCGACCCGACGGGCGCG
>Ga0187766_10001775_pt1 | contig 12707 bp, 9 predicted proteins | sample 0216_QUI02_MP05__4_FD_132971 | JGI IMG/M metagenome (GOLD analysis project Ga0187766, IMG submission 132971) | Tropical peat soil microbial communities from peatlands in Department of Meta, Colombia - 0216_QUI02_MP05_20_MG | ecosystem: Environmental > Terrestrial > Soil > Wetlands > Peat ... | reverse complement strand
CATGCTCTGGCTTTGCCTACGCGCTGACGGTCGGAGCCCAGTTCGTCGCCGCCGGCTCGCACAACAAGGCTCTGGTCATCGGCACGGACGTGATGACCTCGATCATTGATTTCCAGGACCGTGCCACCTGTGTGCTGTTTGGCGACGGCGCCGGAGCCGTACTGCTCGAACGTACGACCTCGGACTCAGAAGGCATACTTGATTTTGCCCATGACATTGATGGTTCGGGCGGATGCAACCTCTACATGCCGGCGGGCGGCTCACTGCATCCTGCTTCGCAGGAGACGGTGGCGAAGCGCATGCATTTCGTTCACCAGGAGGGCCAGCAGGTGTTTAAGTACGCAGTGCGGCGGCAGGCCGAGCTGGCCTGCCAAATGCTCGAACGGAACGGGTTGACGAGCCGGGACCTCGCGTTGGTCGTGCCCCACCAAGCCAATCTGCGCATCATTCGGGCCATGCAGGAGCGACTCGGAGTGGATGATTCCAAGGTGATTGTCAATATCGACCGGTATGGCAATACCACGGGTGCGACAATTCCACTCGGACTAGTGGATGCGGTCGAGCAAAAACGCTTGCGTAAGGGTGATCTTGTGCTCATGGTAGCGGTCGGCGCTGGCTATACGGCGGGATCGGTGCTTATGCGCTGGGCTTACTGAAGAGTGAGTCTCGGAAGGCTCAGTCCTCTGTGCAGGTGTTTGCGCAGTTCCCCAAATAAATTAAGACGGGCTCGGTGTCACCGACCGTGGTGGTCAAGATGACGATTTTGCTTGACGACACAGCGAGGAACTGGCCCGTGAAAGCGGTCGGCGCTGTCAGGGTGACGACGCCGCCCCCGGTTGCTGCAACCAAGCTCGCATAGGTGCCCGTCACGGTCTGATCTGCCGTATTTCCACTCGATGTGCTTAGATCCTGGGCTCCGGAGATCGTCCCGGCTGTTGCCGAAGTGTTGGCCAAGGTAATCGCGCCCGACAGATCGTTCACGGCCGATGTCGCCGGGTATCCTGTCCCCATCACGAACGGCGCATTGAGATCGGAAGCCGTGATAGTAAAAGGAATTGGGAACTGAGGCTCTAGAATCCCGAAAAAGGGATTCCCCACGAGCTCACCGATGACGAATGCCTCGTTCGCGTTGATGATGTACAGGATTGGTGAAATCGGCTGACTGATGCCGGAGTTGATCCGGCCAAACTGATCGGGGTTCGTGAAGATTGCGCCGGTCGGAGCGAAGGCCGTTAGGGTTCCCGCGCGGTTATCAAGAACCGTAATGGTGTAGCTCGACGTGCCCGATCCAGCAAGCAAGACGAGGGCCAGATCGGGGACATACGTTGTTCCGGACAGAAACTGGCCGGTCAGCCCGGCGACGCTCGTGCCCGTAAAGGTGCTGCCAGCAGCGCCCGTGAACGGGTATCCGACTTGGTGCAGGAGGGTGCCGGACATCAAGAAAGGCTCCGTCGCACTGACCTGATCGGTCTCAACCAGAAAGGCCTCTGACACCGTTACCGGGTAGACACTGAAAACCGTTGTTCCGATCTTTTGCGACAGCGACATCGAGCAGCGTGTGCTCGCAGGAGAGGCCGCCGCGAACGAACCAGACACCGTCTGGTCTCCAGTGGTGATGCCGCTGGGCAGGTTCGCATCGGATTCCCCCGTGCCAATCGAGCCTGGCCCAGCTCCGACTGGGGGAGTTGCGTTGAACGTGCCGATCAGGACGACTGGACCTGCCGCTGTCAACGCGCTGCTAACCGCATTGCCCGTGAGGCCGTAGGCGTAGGGCCCGTCGAGCGTGTTGGAAACGCAAGTGTTGACCGTTCGCTTCTCGATTTGGCCCGACCCGCGGGTGCCGCTGGAATCGAACTCGATCATGCGTCCATGGGATCCGGTTGAATCGATTGCGAATGCGTAGGTGGGCGAGCCCGGCAGGCTCGCAAATGTCAGCGTGCCGCGATTGTCGGCCGAGAGCGTGTAGGTTCCCGTGAAGGTCTGATTCTTCGGGCTGCCGGATGTGGAATTGAAGTCCTCAACCCCGTTGGAAATGGCACCAAGCCCATTGGCCGTAAAGCTTCCCGCCACCGCGACCGATCCCGTCGCATTGAAGCCACGCAACTGAAAGACATAGTCTCCGTTGAGGGCTGCGAGACTATTGACCACGATGCTCAGGTTGCCGGAAGCGGTCATGGCCGGCGTCTCGGAATCTTTTACCTGGACGGTAAAGTCAAAAGTCCCCGTGGCCGTCGGCGTACCGCTGATCGTCCCGTTCATCGACATGCTCAACCCAGTCGGCAGGTTGCCCGAAGTGAGGCTCCACGTGAATGGAGGAACGCCACCGGTGGCCTCTAACGTGGTGCTCGGATAAGCAGAGTTGATCGCACCGTTCGGCAGCGAAGTCGTCGCGACCTTGAGCGGCAGCGGCGCGTTGATGGTAATGCTCAGCGGTTGTGTGCCGAAGGCGCCGCTTGAGTCCGTAATTTTGATTGTGAAGTTGGAGGTCCCTTGCGTGCCAGGCGTTCCCGTGATCATCACCGAATTGGTTGTGCTCGCTGCCAGGGAAAGACCTGTTGGGAGCGACCCGGACGAAACAGACCAACTGAAAGGTCCGACGCCGCCCGTGGCGCTAACCGTGCCACTATACGGCGTGCCCTGGTTACCCGCCGGCAAAGACATTGTGGAGATAACAGGTGCTCCCGCAACGGTGATCGACACAGAGGTCGATTGGTTCGGAAAGGTGATCGATGTTGCTTTTACGGTGTCAGAAATCGAGCTACCCGGCGCGATCACCGGGGCGTTGTAGGTTGCCGATGTGGTCGTCACGGCCGCCAGTGTTCCATGCACGGGTGGTGTCCAGTTTACGCCGGCACCGGATGAGTCGTTGAGCACCTGTGCGGTGATTACCTGGGTGCCGCCGCTGGCAACGGTGATGGGCCCCGGCGGGGTGAGCGTGACCATGTGGAACGAGGGGGGCGTGCCTGTGCAGGCCGCATCCGCCAGGCAAACGAGGAGGGCCAGACAGCATACAAGCCACCAGCCGGCACGCTTTCCCATACCCACTCCTCGCACCCCTGTTTCGACGCCGAATCGACTGCCTTAGTTATTTAGAACACGAAACCGGTGGATGGTGTGCCGAAATGAAGTGGCGCCATGGCGTATCAGGCAACTGACAAAAGGGCCAAAATGCCAACCAAGCGGATTTCCTCTAAGGGGTTCGGTTTTGAGCGTAAGTACTGCATTCTGAGCTAGGTGCGGGGCCCGTTTTTCAGCGATAATGGGATCAGAACTTGCGGAATTGTTTACGGGGAAAGGGGCACAGCGTGCGTGCGATTGTGACCGGCGGAGCGGGGTTCCTCGGTTCTCATCTCTCAGACTTCTTGATCGAAAAGGGATGGGAGGTGCTTTCGCTGGATAACCTGGTGACCGGGGCCGACTCGAACATCTCTCATCTGCTTCCCCACCCCCGGTTCAAATTCGCCAAGCAGGATGTGTCGCAGTATATCGACGTGCCGGGTCCGGTGGATGCGGTACTGCACTTTGCCTCTCCGGCCAGCCCGCCCGACTATCTGAAGTTGCCCATTCAAACCCTGAAGGTGGGGGCGCTCGGAACGCACAATGCGCTGGGGCTGGCCAAGGCCAAAGGCTCGAAGTTCCTACTGGCATCGACGTCGGAATGCTACGGCGATCCCGAGATTAGCCCGCAGCCAGAGACCTACTGGGGGCGGGTGAATCCGATTGGACCACGCGGGGTGTACGACGAAGCGAAGCGATTCGCGGAAGCGATCACGATGGCGTACCACCGCTACCACCGGGTGGACACGCGGATCGTTCGGATCTTCAACACCTATGGACCGCGGATGCGCTTGAACGACGGTCGGGCGCTGCCGAATTTCATGTATCAAGCGCTGGTCGGTGAACCGATCACCGTCTACGGAGACGGCAAGCAGACGCGCAGCTTCTGCTATGTTTCCGATTTGATCTCCGGCATCTACAAATTGCTCGAGTCCAATGAACACGAACCCGTTAACATTGGCAACCCTCAGGAGATCTCGATCCTCGAATTTGCCGAGCGCGTGCGAGATCTGGTCGGATCGAACGTGCCGATCGTCTTTCGTCCGTTGCCGCAGGATGATCCGAAACAACGCTGCCCGGACATCGCCAAGGCGCGTCGCTTGTTGCACTGGGAACCCAAGGTGGGTCTGGAGGAAGGACTGAAGGTTACGTTCGATTTCTTCCGGCAGCAGGTCCCGTCCACCGGCCGTACAACGTAAGTCTGATGCGGGTGGCGATCAATCCGGACGGCCAAAGGAACGGTATTCGAAACCCAGGCTTTTCATTTCGCGAGGCGACAACAGGTTTCGACCATCGATAATCAGGGGCCGGGCCATGACGTCTCGAACTCGAGGCCAATCCAGCTTACGGAACTCATCCCACTCGGTGGCGATCAGCAGCGCCTCCGCGTCGGTTGCGGCATCGTACGGCGATTTCGCATACTCAATCTGCGGCAGAGTCGCGCGCGCTTTCTCCATTGCCTGGGGATCGTACGCACGAACCTGTGCCCCTTCGAAAAGCAACTGATTCACCAGGTCAATCGCGGGCGCGAAGCGAATATCGTCGGTGTTTGGCTTAAAGGCCAGCCCCAACACACCCACCTGTTTCCCGCGCACCACCCACAAGGCGCTCCGCAGTTTCTCAATACAGCGGTCGATCCGCTGCTTATTGATCTTTTCGACCTCGCGCAGCATGCTGAAATCCACACCGGAGCGCTCGGCCAGGTGTACGAACGCCTGCAAGTCCTTGGGAAGGCAGAATCCACCGAAGCCGAGTCCGGCGGAGAGAAAGCTTCGCCCAATGCGTGGGTCCAAGCCCATGGCACGCACGACCTCGCCGATGTCAGCCCCGAGTTTCTCAGCAAGGTCAGCCACCATATTGGCGTAAGAGATCTTAAGCGCTAAAAACGAGTTCGACGCGTGCTTGATCAGTTCCGCGCTGTTGATTGTGGTTACCAGCCACTCCGGCGCGGGAGCGTCCGGGCACGCGTTTACGTGAACGGGGCAGTTAAATTTCCGGTCGAGAAGGGGCTGGTAGATCTCCTTGAGCTGGCGCTCGGCGGACTCGCTCTCGACGCCAACGACGATGCGGTCCGGATGCAGGAAGTCTCCAACGGCAGTGCCTTCGCGGAGGAACTCGGGATTGGAGGCGACATGAAAGGAGGCATTCGATTTCCGGCCGTACACGGATAAAGCGCGCTTGAGCTCTTGGCCCGTTCGGGCAGGAACGGTGCTTTTCTCGACGACGAGTTTGGGAGATGTCGCTTCGGTCGCGATCATCCGCGCGACATGGTCGATCGCGCTGAGATCGGCGTCGCCGTTCGGCAAGGGCGGCGTGCCCACGCATATGAAGATGGCGTCCCCGGCCCTGACCGCGTCCGCAGGATTCGCGCGAAAGCTGAGTCGTTTTAGCTGGCGAGCCTTGGGGATCACCTGCTCAAGGCCGGGCTCGTAGATTGGGATACCCCCTAACTCGAGCGTCTTGATCTTCTCCGCGTCGCTGTCGGTGCAAACCACCTCGTGCCCGATTTCTGCCAGGCAGGCACCCGTCACCAAGCCGACGTAGCCTGTGCCGATCACTGAAATCCTCAAAGCAGGTCTCCCGGGAATATGAAGTGCGGCAATGCCACTGGGTGAATTATTTTCGTACAAGGCGCCCAGGCCGCCAAGCAGATTTTCGGTTCGGTTTCTAACCGGTCGCGGCCCGCCTCCGCTAATCGCCTATTGTAGATACTCTTTCTTCACATGCATTCGAGGAACCATGGCGGGCCAAAGGCTTCTCGCCTATCCTTTTGTAGAGTACTAGAACCATGGCTCAGCCCGACCATCCAAAGGTGCCCGTGCAGCCGGACCGCCTCACCGGCCGCACCGATCACCAGGATACGGTGTTGTTGAGCGATGTACCGGAAGCGTCCGTTCTCCTGCAGGAGCCGGTTCCGGCGCCGCCCGACACCGCTCACCACCTCAGCTCGCAGGCCACGGCGGTGCTATCACAGCGCTATGACGTACTGGCCGAAGCCGGTCATGGAAGTATGGGCAGCGTCTACAAAGCGCGCGACCGCGAGACCGGCGAGATCGTAGCCCTGAAGTTGTTGAAGCCGGAGATCGCCTCAGACCAGGCGATGATGGACCGTTTCAAGAACGAGCTGCTCTTTGCACGGAAGATCACGCACAAAAACGTCTGCCGGGTTTATGAGTTCAATCGACTTGGTGGCGTTGCCTATACTTCGATGGAATTTGTCGAAGGGGACAGCCTACGTTCGGTGCTGAATCGTTTTGGCGGCCTTCCGGTCCGCAAAGCCATCGATCTGGCCCAACAGATCTGCTCCGGCCTCCAGGAAGCGCATGCGCAAGGGATTGTGCACCGCGATCTTAAGCCCGAGAACGTGATGATCGACGCTCAGGGGAACGTCAAGATCATGGACTTTGGCATCGCGCGTTCCATGGAGGCGGGGACGCGACTGACCGGCTCGATGGTTGGAACGCCTGCCTATATGGCGCCCGAGCAGGTGGCTGGCAAAGCCGTGGATTACCGCACCGACATCTACTCGCTGGGGCTGATTCTTTACGAAGTTTTTACCGGAACACCCGCTTTCCAGGCGGAAAATGCCGTGGCCGTTGCGCTCAAGCAGATGCGAGAGGCCCCCGCCACGCCACACGATATCGAGCCGACCGTTCCCGTCCCGGTGGAGCGGGCCATCCTAAAATGCATCGAGAAGGAGCCCTCGAAGCGTTTCCAGACCGTTGCGGACCTAAGGAGCGCGCTGAAGGCACCTCCGCCGACCGCGCCCCCGGCTCCCACGATCACCGCCCAGCACAATTCAAGTCACGGGACGCCCTTGGCTTCGCACCCGCTGTACGGATCATCAGCCCTTTCTGTGCCACAACCGAAGCGGCGCAGCTCGCTACTCGGATCGCTCTTCCTTCTGTTGCTTCTCGCGGGCGCCGCCTTTGCGGGCACGCACTGGACAGAATTGAAGGACAGGGCGCAGCAGATTCTGATGCCGCCCCCCTCACCGGCCGCGCCGAGGCCACCTGACTTTGCCCTGGCCTCAAGCCCGGAGCCGACCACAACGCCCGATCTGGCGCGGACCGGTACGACCAAGGCAGATGCCGCACCGTCGGATGGCCCGCAGGCCGCTGCGGTTCAGCCAGCTAGCGCGGAGCCTACGGCGACAGAATCCAATGAGGAAAAGCCTGCTGTCAGCGCGCCCGCACCGACTGCGGAAGCCAAGCCCGCCCGGCGCGTTGCGGCAAACCCGCCCGCAGCAGAAGCGAAGGAGCCATCCGATACGCAGTCGGCAACGCCCGACGACGTACGAAAAAATTCGCACAAAGCATCCGGACAGGCCGGGCAAATGGAGCCCCCCCTGTTGAGCGAGCACACGGCCAGTTATGTCTGGGTCGGTCGATTCGAACGTGAAGACCGAGCACAGGCGGCCGCCAAGAAAATCGAAGATCTCGGCTTGCCGGTGGCGGTGATACCGAGGCGAGGTCCAACCGGCGAGGCCTACGTAGTGGTAACGGGTCCTTTCGGTCCCGATCGTGTGACGAGCGTCATCGACTGGCTCAAGACGCAGGGCTTTTTGGGCGTGCGTCCGATCAACAGTCCCATGATGCCGGGGCGCCAGAACTCGGACGGTCGATCCGCCGTGCGCGGTCCGGAGGAGTAGATGGAACTGGACTATGGAGCGCGCAGCGACACGGGGTGCGTTCGCGAAAACAACGAGGATAGCTACCGCGTGTCGCCTGAGATGAAGCTCTTCGTGCTCTCTGATGGAATGGGCGGGCTCGAATGCGGGGAAGTGGCGAGCCGCATCGCCGTGGATACGATCGTTGAGCACTGTCGGCGAGCGGATGCGAATCCCTCGCTACCTCTTGCCGGCGCGCGCATGGACGGTGTTTCGGAGGCGACCAATCGCCTGGCCAGCGCGGTTCGCGTGGCGAACTCGGCCGTTCACTCTGCAGCCCAGGCAACTGCCCCGGGCAGGGCCATGGGCTCCACCGTCGTGGCGGTGCGCTTCGTTGGCGAACGAATGAGCCTCGCACACGTCGGCGACAGCCGCGCGTATCGACTTCGGAACGATGATTTCGAACAGCTAACGCGTGACCACTCCTTCGTGGCCGAGCAGATGCGCCAAGGCCGAATGACGGTCGAGCAAGCCGGGAGTAGTCCGCTACAGAATGTGCTGGTCCGCGCTCTGGGCGTCGACCCATCGGTTGACGTAGACCTGAGCGAGGAACTCGTGCTCGAGACCGACACGGTGTTGCTTTGCTCCGATGGTGTGACGCGCGAACTTTCCGATGCCCAGATCATCCAAGTGCTGCGGGAAAGCGAGGAGGCCCAAGAGGCCGCTGATCGCGTTGTGGACCTAGCCAAGCAGGCCGGAGGCGGAGACAACATCACCGCGATCGTGGTGCGACCGGCGGCAAGGCCCGTCGGCGCCTTCGGGCGCCTGGGCAAGTGGCTCAAGGATTCCGCCTAGCATCCCCAACCGTGGGGGCGGACGAAAACCCAGAGTGGCTGGAGTGCAGCAGAAATCGGAAACCACGCTCTTTTGGAGGAGACATGCCAAAGCTTGTGTTGAAATTTCAAAACTCCGTGCTGAAGGAAGTTCCGGTCGGCGCCAACGAAGTGAGCATCGGCCGATCGCCAGAAAACGGCATCATGATCGACAATCCCGCCGTCTCGCATTTTCATGCGCGTGTCTTCAACGAAGAAGGCCGTCTGATGCTCGAAGACTTCGGAAGTCTGAACGGCACCTTCGTGAACGGTCAGCGCGTGAAGATGGTCACGCTGAAGGCCGGTGATTCGGTCGGGATCGGCAAGCATACGATCGTCATCTCGGATTCGCGCGACCTCGATGGATTCGCGGTTGGAGAGGCGAAGCCTGCTCAGGCCGCGCCGAAACTCAACGAAACTGTGATGCTCGACACGAAGGAGCGACGCGAGTTTCTTCAGAAGGTAGCGGCGGTCGGCGAAAGTGCCCAGGTAGCTCCGGCTCGCCTCAAGGTGCCGACGCTCGTCGTGCGAAGTGGACGGACCGACCGGAAAGAGTACATGCTGAACGATAAGCTCACGGTGATTGGAAAGTCCGTCATGGCGACGGTGAAACTGAAGGGTTGGTTCGCCCCGAAGGCCGCCGCCCAGATCAACCGGCGCGAGGACCATTCCTACTATATCGGCGCAGCCGACAAGGTGCCCAGCGTAAACGGGAATCCGATCACCCAGCCGACCCAGCTTTCTCCCGGCGACGTCATTGATGTCGCGGGCATCCAGCTGGAATTCGTTTACCGCGACTAAGTCGGGCGGTTCACCTGCAGCTCGGGGCCTGGCAGCACCTATCGAGGTTCAACCCGCGCCGCCTGCGTTTGATGGCTGCGAAGCCTCTATCGAAATCCAGCTTACGCTTCGATTCCAGGCACGTGTGCCAACCGGCGAGTGGTATGATTCCCCCGCATCAAGCTTTCGGAGAGGGACAACATGGCCGAACCATCCAGAGAAGAACTGCTGGCCCGAATCGCCGAACTCGAAAAGCAGGCCGGGCGGCCGAAGGGAAGTCTAGAATTTCGCGTGGGGGAAAAGGGCGGGGTCAGCGTCTACGGCCTGGGGCGTTTTCCGGTCACACTCTACTACGAACAATGGATTCGCCTTCTCGATGTCGCGAACAATTTGCGGGCATTCCTCGAGGAGAATAAAAGTAGACTCAAGCTAAAAGTGAGAGAGTAGAACCGGCTACGGCGTGCCGTTTTCTCAGCTCGTTTTGCTCTTCTCCAGTTCCTCGATCAGGGCGGGAACGATCTCGAACAGATCGCCGATGATACCGTAATCGGCCACCTCGAAAATCGGCGCGTTCTGGTCTTTGTTAATCGCGGCAACCGTACGCGCCCCCTTCATGCCGACAACGTGCTGAATCGCCCCGCTGATGCCGAGGGCCAGGTAAAGTTTCGGCATGACGGTCTGGCCGGAACTACCGATCTGACGGTCCATCGGCAACCAGCCTTCATCGCAAATCGGCCGCGATGCCGATACTTCGCCCCCCAGCAGCTTCGCCAGTTTTTCTGCCATGGGAATATTTTCCGGTGCCTTGATGCCGCGCCCAACCGACACGAGTACAGGCGCCTGCGTCAAGTCAACAGCCTGCTTGGCCTCGCGGAACAGTTCCAGAGGCTTGGTGCGAATCTGCTCAGCCTTCAGCTCTACGTTGAGGTGCTCGACCGGGGCCCGTCCGCTTCGGTGCGTCCGAGCCAGGTCGGCTCGGAACGCACCGGCCTGAAACGACGCGACCCAAGGCGGGTCCCCCTTAAACACCACGTCTGCAGCCGTGCGGCCTTGAAACATCTGGCGCACAAAGACAAGTCTTCCGTTGTCGTGACGGTAGCCGATGGCATCCCCAATCATTCCTTTGCCGACGGATGCCGCAAGTTTCGGGGCGAAATCGCGCACCTGATAGGTGTGGGGCAGTAGGAGAAGATCTGGTTGGGCGTTCTCGATCACCTGCCGGAGCGCCAGCGAGAACCCATCGGGTGTGTATTCTCCGAGCAGGTTGTGTTCGATTAGGAGCACTTCATCGACCTGGTATCGGGATAAATCCTCCGCCAGGGCCCCGACGCCACTGCCGATGACGGCCGCCGTGAGCGTGCCCGCCACATCATGCGCGATCTGTTGCGCGGCTACGAGCGTCTCGAAGCTGATCCTGTTCCACTGGCCGCCTCGCTGCTCGGTGATCAGTAGGATTTTCATGATTTAGATCACCCTCGCTTCGTGCCGCAGCTTTTCGACCAGCTTTGCCGCGGCCTCTTTCGGCGAACCGGTAATGAACTCGGTCTTCTTGGCCTTCTGTGGGACGTAGATGCGCTCCACCTGCTGTGTACCTGCGTCGGCAACGCCCAGCGACGCGCGCTCCACAGTGGCAATCTCCTTCTTCTTCGCCGCCATGATGCCTTTCAGCGTGGCATACCGCGGCTTGTTGATGCCGGACTGAATGGTGAGCACGGCCGGAAGAGGCACTTCGACGCGCTGAAACCATCCCCCCTCGAGTTCTCGCTTCAGCTTCAGGCTGGTGTCGCTGGCTTCGATCGCCATAATGATCGTGGCATGCGGCCACCCCAGAAGTTCGGCGAGGAGTACACCGGTCTGGCCAAACCCCTGGTCTTCGCTCTGCAGCCCGGTGAGAATCAGGTCGAAATGGACGGAGGAGATCGCGGCGGCGAAAGAACGAGCCGAGGTGAGCGGATCGAGCTTGAAAAACTCGGGGTCGAAGATGTGAATACCACGCTCGGCGCCTTTGGCCAGAGCCTCTTTCAGGGTCTGCTTGGCGCGCTCTGGTCCCATCGAGATCGCCACGACTTCGCCGCCGTGCCGCTCCTTGAGGCGTAGCGCCTCTTCCAGGGCAAAGCCGTCCGGCTCATTCGTTTCAAATCCGATGTCGGATTCCCGAATCCACGCGCTGCCATCGACGATCGCAAGCGGCGCATCCTTTGCCGGAACCTGCTTGATGCAGACACCGATCTTCACGGCTAGCGCCCTTCCCAGCGCTTGAAGATGAGTGAGGCATTCGTTCCGCCGAACCCGAAGGAGTTGGACACCGCATACGTCACTTCGGCCCGACGGGAATGGTTTGGTACGTAGTCCAAATCGCAGGTGGGATCGGGATGCTCCTGGTTGATCGTCGGAGGAAGAATCTGATCGCGCAGGGCGAGGATGCTGATACCGGCTTCGAGCCCCCCGGCGCCGCCCAGAAGATGCCCGGTCATCGATTTGGTGGAGCTAATGGGAACCTTTTTCGCACGCTCGCCGAAGATATGCTTTAGGGCCACCGTCTCGATGCCGTCCCCCATCTGGGTGGATGTGCCGTGTGCATTCACATAGCCAATATCATTGGGCGAGATTTTTGCGTCGCGGATCGCCGCCATTGTGCAGCGGTACCCGCCGTCGCCTTCTTCTGCGGGCTGGGTGATGTGATACGCATCGCCGGACATCCCGTAGCCAACCACCTCGGCGAGGATCTTTGCGCCGCGGCGTTGGGCGAAATCGAGAGACTCCAGAATCAGAATGCCCGCGCCTTCGCCGACGACAAACCCGTCCCGCTCGGCGTCAAACGGACGGCTGGCACGTTCGGGCTCATGGTTGCGCGTGGAAAGCGCACGCAGCGCCCCGAATCCGCCAATACCCATCGGCGTGACCGCTGCTTCCGAACCTCCGGCGATCATCACCTCGGCATCGCAGCGCTGGATGATCTTGAACGCATCTCCGACGGCATGGGCCGATGCCGAACAGGCGGTCGCCGTCGCCGAGTTTGGTCCCTTGGCGCCGTAACGGATCGAGACGTTGCCGGCGGCCAGATTGACGATTGCCGAAGGAATGAAGAATGGCGATATCTTGCCTGGGCCTCCGTTCAAATACTTGGAGTGCTCGCGCTCGATGACGTCAAATCCGCCGATGCCCGAGCCGATGTAGACGCCGGTGGCATCGGCAAAGTCTGGGGTGATTTCCAGCCCAGCCATGCGCATGGCGAAGTCCGACGCTGCCATGGCGAGCTGGATGAACCGGGCCATCTTTTTCAGCTCCTTTTTCTCGACCCAGTTCAAGGGATCAAAATTCTTGACTTCACCGGCGATCTGGCAGTCGAAGCCCGTGATGTCAAAGGCAGTGACGCGGCCCAGGCCGCT
>Ga0187766_10001774_pt1 | contig 12709 bp, 13 predicted proteins | sample 0216_QUI02_MP05__4_FD_132971 | JGI IMG/M metagenome (GOLD analysis project Ga0187766, IMG submission 132971) | Tropical peat soil microbial communities from peatlands in Department of Meta, Colombia - 0216_QUI02_MP05_20_MG | ecosystem: Environmental > Terrestrial > Soil > Wetlands > Peat ... | reverse complement strand
TGAACTCCATGCCGAGGGGGAAGCATCCGACCTGCGCCCACAGCTCCCGCCCGCGGGAGCGGGCCGTCTCGATCTCCGACAGCTCGCGGAAGACCCGGGTCGGGTCCCCCGGGTCCGCGAACATGGCCGCGATCATCACCGGTCGGCGGTTCGCCGCCGCGATGGATTCGAGCCACGGCACCGTCGTGGTCATGCCCTTGGTGAGCATGAACACACCGCGCCCCACCTCGCCGAGCGCGCCGGTGAGCGCGGCCATCTCCCGCTCGTCGGCCAGCCGCGAGGGCATCGGGATCCCGTTCTCGCCGTTGTGCTGCTCGAGGGTGGAGGTCGCGAAGCCGATCGCGCCCGCGCGCAGCGCCTCGACCACGATCCGGCGCATCTCGGCGATCTCGGACTCGGTGGCCTTCCGCCGGCTCGCCTCCTCGCCGAGCACGTAGGTGCGCACCGAGGAGTGGCCGACGAACGACGCGACGTTGGGCACCAGGCCGCGCCGCTCCAGCGAGCCCAGGTACTCGGGGTAGCTCTCGAAGTCCCAGTCGATCCCGGCCCGCAGCGCCTCGAGCGACATCCCCTCGACATGGGTGAGGTTGCGCACGGTGAGGTCACGATGCGCGGGTCGGCACGGCGCGATCGTGAACCCGCAGTTGCCGATGACCACCGTGGTGACACCGAGCGCGGTGGAGGGCGTCGCGTAGGGATCCCAGGTGAGCTGGGCGTCGTAGTGCGTGTGCAGATCCACGATGCCCGGGGTGAGCACGAGCCCGCCCGCGTCCACCCGGGCGCGCGCGGGCCCGAGGTCGCCGCCACGCCGGTCGGCGCTGATCGCCACGATGCGCCCCTCCGCCACCGCGAGGCTGCCGTCCCGGGCGGGGGTGCCGAGACCGTCGATGAGGCGGGCGTTGTCGATCACGAGATCGTGCACGGGAGCAACCTCCTGGCGAGTGGGGAGTGGCCGATCGGCTGAGGCTAGCCCGGCCGGGGGTCCCAGTCAACGGACGAGGTCTCGGAGTGCCACGAGCGCGCTGCCGATGATAGAATCGGGCCCCCGAGTCGACCCGAACGATGCGTAGGGAGCTGGATATGGAGCTGGGACCGAAGCGCTTCGCGGACGTGGTGGCCCTGTTCCCGCAGGGCCGCATCGACCACGCCACCGCGGACGGATTCAAGATCGCACTCGCGCCGCATCTGGCCGCCTGCGCGGCGGGTCGTGACAAGGTCGTCCTCGACCTCACCGGCGTCGAGTACATCAGCAGCGTCGGCCTGCGGGTGCTCATGCTCGCCTCCAAGCAGGCGAAGGCCCAGGGTGGGTCGCTCGCGGTGGCCGGGCTCCAGCCGGTCGTCCGCGAGATCTTCGAGATCAGCCGGTTCCACCTCGTCCTCGAGGTCTTTCCGACCCTGCGTGAGGCCCTGGCCAAGCTCTCGGAAGCCGCGCTGACCGCGTTCGATGCCTCCTGAAGGCGCTCCCGTGCTCGTGCGCTTCTGGGGTACCCGGGGCTCGATCCCGGTGGCCATGACCTCGGCCGAGGTGAAGCGCAAGCTCGTCACCGCGCTGGTCGCGGGGGCCGGGCGCGGGCTCGACACCCCGGGCAAGGCGCGCGCCTTCGTGGAGCAGCACTTGGACTTCGCGGTGTCGCACACTTTCGGCGGCAACTCCTCGTGCGTGCAGATCGAGAGCGGCGGCGAAGACTACGTGCTGTGCGACCTCGGCAGCGGGGCCCGGGTTTTCGGCAACAGCGTGCTCGCCACCCGCGGCCCCTCTGGCCACCGCTTCCACGTGTTCATGTCCCACCTGCACTGGGACCACATCATGGGCTTTCCCTTCTTCATGCCCGCGTACCTGCCCGGCAACCACGTGCGGATCTACGGCTGCCACGCGGAGCTGGAGCACGCCTTCCGCCGGCAGAACGCGGCCCCTTCGTTCCCGGTCGATTTCTCCCGGATGAACGCGCGGATCGAGTTCGTACGGCTCGAGCCCGAGCGCGACTACGAGATCGCCGGATTCCGCGTGCGCGCGAAGCGGCAGCACCACGGCGGTGACTCCTACGGTTATCGTCTCGAGCGCCACGGCAAAGTGGTGGTCTACTCCACCGACTCCGAGCACAAGCAGGACGACCCGCAGGAGGTGAAGGCCTTCGTCGAGTTCTTCCGCGACGCGGACCTCGTGATCTTCGACGCCCAGTACTCGCTGGCCGACGCGATCTCGGTGAAGGAGGACTGGGGCCACTCGAGCAACGTGGTCGGTGTGGAGATGTGCCAGCTCGCGCGGGCGCGCCGGCTCTGCCTCTATCACCACGAGCCGATCTTCGACGACGAGCGCATCGCCTCCCTGCTGGCCGAGACGCGCCGGCTCGAGGAGATCACCCGGACCGACCACCGCGTGGAGGTCCACGCGGCGTACGACGGCATGGAGATCGCGCTCTGAAGGCACGGCGGTGAGCGCGGCGCCGGACGGACCGGCGCCCGCCCCTCCTGACCCGGCGTCCCGGAGTGGGCGGCCGTGGCTCCGCCGCCTCCGCGGCCGTCCGCTCGGGTTCCTGCTCCTCGCGGTCTCGATCGTCCTCGTGCTGATTCCCGAGGTACCCGGGCTCCACCTCCTTCGCCTGGCCGGCTTCGACGCCTACCAGGGCCTGGCCCCGCGGGTCCGCCGCTCGTCTCCGGTCGTCGTGGTCGCCATCGACGAGCAGAGCCTCAAGCGCTACGGGCAATGGCCCTGGCCACGAAGCTGGCTGGCCCGCCTCGTCACGCGGGTGGGGGAGACGGAGCCGGCCGCGATCGGACTGGCGATCCTGATGCCGGAGCGCGATCGGCTCTCTCCGGCGCGACTGCCCGCGCTGATCGAGGGGCTCGACCCCGACACCGCGCGCAAGCTCGGGGCCATGCCCGGCAACGACCAGATCCTGGCGGGCGCGCTCCGCGCGCATCACGTGGTGCTGGCGGTCGTGGGCGACGAGGGTCGGGGCGCCGTCGCCCCGGCGGGGGCCCCGCGCCAGGTTCCGCTCCGCACCTTCGGTCCCGAGCCGGGGCCCTTCGTCCCCGCCTTCGGCGAGCTGCTGCGCAACGTGGCGGAGCTCGACGCCGCGGCGGCGGGCCTCGGCCTCGTCAGCGTGGACTCCGAGGGCGGCGTGGTCCGGCGAATGCCCCTGCTCGCGCGGGTGAGCGGCGCGCTCCTGCCCGCGCTTGGGCTCGAGATGCTGCGCGTCGCGGGCGGGGTACCGGCCCTCGTGGTGCGCTCGACCGTGCGCGGAGTGCGCCAGGTCGCGGTGGGCGATCTGGTGATCCCGACCGCACCCGACAGCCGCGTGTGGCTCCGCTACGGGCGCCAGGACCTGACCCGCTTCGTCTCCGCGGTCGAGGTCCTCGACGGGCGCGTCGACCCGGACCGCCTCCGCGGCGGGCTCGTGCTGATCGGGGTGACCGCGCTGGGCCTGGCCGAGTACCAGGCGACGCCGCTGGGCGACCGCATGTCGGGCGTGGAGATCCACGCCGAGTTCCTCGAGAACGTCTTCGACGGCGCGCTCCTCTCGCGACCCGGGCTCGCGCGGTGGATCGAGGCCGCCGCGCTCCTCGTCGCCGGCCTCGCGCTCGTGCTCGCGGTGCCCCGGCTGCGCGCCCGCCATTCGGTGATGCTGCTCCTGCTCCTGGTCGTGGCGGTCGTGAGCCTCGGGCTGTCGGCGTTTCTCTGGCGGGGCCTGCTGCTCGACGCGGCCACGCCGTCGCTGGGCCTCGCGGTGCTGTTCACGGTGATGCTCACCCTCACGCTCACCGAGGCCGAGAGCCAGCGCCGCGCGCTGCGCCGGCAGATCGAGCAGCAGCGCGAGGCGGCCGCACGCCTGGCCGGCGAGCTGGAAGCGGCGCGACGCATTCAGATGGGCACGCTGCCCCGTCCCGCGCTGGCCTTCCCCGGTGAGCGCCGCTTCGATCTGTACGCGCTGCTCGAGCCGGCCCGGGAGGTGGGGGGCGATCTCTACGATTTCTTCTACCTGGACGAAGACCACCTGTTCTTCATGATCGGCGACGTCTCCGGCAAGGGGCTGCCCGGCAGCCTCTTCATGGCGATCAGCAAGGCGCTCTACAAGAGCACCGCGCTTCGCCGCCACGGGCAGGTGGCCGCGATGATGCGGGAGGCGGACGCGGAGATCTCGCGCGACAACGGCGAGGGTCTCTTCGTCACCGTGCTCGCGGGCATCCTGGACGCGCGGACCGGCGATCTCGAGTACTGCATCGCGGGGCACGAGCCGCCGTACCTGCTGCCGCGCGGTACGCGCCCGCTGAGCCGTCTCCAGGAAGGCGGCGGCCCGCCGCTCTGCTCGGTGGAGGGATTCCCCTACACGGCGGCGCGGCGGCGCCTCGAGCCCGGCGACACGCTCTGCCTCATCACCGATGGCATCACGGAGGCCGCGAACCCGGCCGGCGAGCTCTACGGACGGGCGCGCCTCGAGGCGACGCTGGGCGAGCTCGGGGCTCTCGCGAGCGCGGCGGAAGTCGCGGAGGCCATCCGCCGCGACGTCTCCGGCTTCACGGGTGGCGCCGAGCCCTCCGACGACATCGCGGTGCTCGTCCTGCGCTTCGTCGGCAGCGACCGGGCTAGCGGATGTTGATCTCCACGCGCCGGTTCCGGGGTTCGGCCACCTCGTCGGGGGTGGGCACGAGCGGCTCGCGCTCGCCGCGGCCCTCGACTCGGATCCGCTCGACCGGGACTCCCGCCTTCACCAGCTCGTCCCGGACGCGCTCGGCGCGCCGCAGCGAGAGCGCGTCGTTGTAGGGGACGCTGCCGACGCGGTCGGTGTGGCCGATCACCACGATCTCCGGAGCGGGCCGCCGCGCGATCTCGTCGACGATGCGGCCCACGATCTGCTTCGAGTCGGGAGTCAGCTCGTCGCGGGCCTCGAGGAAGTAGAGGATGTACGAGGTCGGCCGACCAGGCTGCGCGGCGAGCGCGTCGCCGAAGGTTTTGCGGGCTTCCTGCTCGGTGGTCGTGCCGGACTCGACCCGGCCGGCCTCGGGAACCCGCGCGGTCGCGTACGGCTGATCCAGCACGGCCTGCTTGCCGTTGCTGTCCACGCTGACCGCGCCCACGTGCCCGTCCTGGGCCGGGATCAGCACGTAGAGGTCGTTGCGGGGCTTGGCGCAGCCGGCCAGGAGCAGCAGCCCGAGCGCCGCGAGCCCGGCCAGCCGGCCCATGGTGCGCGTGGATCAGTCTCGTGCGTCGCCGGTGCGGACGAGGAACTCGGTGCCGCGCACGCCCAGCACCGCGGCGGGTGTCTTCACCTTCATCGCGTCGGGCGAGGCCTTGGCGAGCTTGCCCGATACCACCGCGAGCGTGCCCTTCTGGAGGCTGCTCTCGAAGGAGCCCTGGTAGGTCGTCGAATCGAAGACGAAGCGGTCGATGCTCAGCACGCTGTTGGGTCCGGCCGAGAGCAGGCTGTTGTCGAGGAAGGTGATGCCCACCGACCCGTCGGTGCCCGTGCTCACCACGTCGCCGGTCTGCACGGTGGTCCCGACCGCGGCGGGAACCTTCTGTCCGGCGCGGTCGATCTTCACCACGCCCTTGGAGACCTTGACGTGACCGGCTTCCTGGGCGCCGGCCATCGTGGACGTGCCGATGAGGAGAGCGGCGGCGAGCAGCGGCGCGAGCGGACGCGGCATGTGACGCTCCTTTTGTGCGCACGGGCGGTCGGAGCCGGCCCGGGGCGGGACCTATAATAGCCCAAATGAGCGATCGCCTTGGCCGGACCTTCCCCGCGCGTCGCGCGGCGCTGCCGCAGGTCGACGCCTTCCTCGCCGAGGCCTGTGCGGCGGCCAGGCTTCCGCGCGAGTCCTGCCTGCGCCTCACCTTGCTGGTCGAGGAGCTCTTCACGAACACGGTGGTCCACGGCCACGGGAGGGACAGCGACGCGCCGGTCCGGCTCGAGTGCGACGTGGCCCCCGGGCGCATCGCGCTGACCTACGAGGACACGGCGCCCGCGCACGACCCGTTCGCGCAGGTGACCGCTCCGGACTCCGAGCTGACCGTCGAGGATCGCCCGGTGGGCGGGCTTGGCGTGCTGCTCGTCCAGGCGATGGCCCGGCAGATCGAGTACCGGCGGGCGGGAGAGCGAAACCGGATCTCGCTCGTCATCGGCGCCGCGCCCTGAACGCGGTCGCTCGGGCTCGGCCCGCCGCCTAGGCAGAGCCGGGCCCCGCCTGCTACCATCCCCCGTGGAGGTCCTGTCCCGCATGAACTGGAAGTCCGAGATGGACGAGCTCCGGCGCCGGGAGGAGTTCGCGGAGCGCCTTGGGGGCGCCGAGCGCGTGAAGCGCCAGCACGACGGCGGGCGCTACACGATCCGCGAGCGCATCGCGCGGCTGGTGGACGCGGGCAGCTTCCACGAGATCGGCAAGATCGCGGGCAAGGCCACGTACGACGCCAAGAACGACCTGAAGGAGCTGACCCCGTCCAACTTCGTCTTCGGCCGTGCGCGACTCGACGGGCGGCCGGTGGTGGTGGGCGGCGACGACTTCACGGTGCGCGGCGGCTCTGCCGACGCTACCATCAAGGGCAAGCACAACCAGTGCGAGCAGATGGCCAACGAGCTGCGGTTGCCGCTCGTCCGTCTCGTCGAGGGCTCGGGCGGCGGCGGCTCGGTGAAGACGATCGAGACCACCGGGCGCGCCAACGTGCCCGGTGTCTCCGGCTGGGAATGGGTGGTGAACAGCATCGGCACGGTCCCGCGCGTGGCCCTGGGTCTGGGGTCGGTGGCGGGGCTCGGCGCCGCGCACCTGGCCGCCGCGCACTTCTCGGTGATGGTCAAGGAGAAATCGGCGCTCTTCGTCGCGGGGCCGCCCGTGGTGGAGCGGCTCGGGCAGAAACTCACCAAGAACCAGCTCGGCGGCTGGCAGATCCAGCTCAAGGCCGGCGCGGTGGACCAGGCGGTGGACAGCGAGGAGGAAGCCTTCGCGGCGGCGCGCCGGTTCCTCTCCTATCTGCCCTCGTCCATCTACGAGCTGCCGCCGCGCGGGCCGCGGACCGACGATCCGCAGCGCCGCGAGGAATGGTTGTCGGACGCGGTTCCCCGCGACGTCCGCAAGCCGTACAAGATGCGCGCGATCGTGGAGGCGGTGGTGGACCGCGACTCGTTCTTCGAGGTCCAGCCGCTCTACGGGCGCGCGATCATCAGCGGGCTGGCCCGGCTCGACGGCTGGCCGGTGGCGGTGCTGGCGAGCGATCCGTACTTCTACGGCGGTGCGTGGACCGCGGACACCTGCCAGAAGGTCGAGCGCTTCGTCGATCTGGCCCAGACCTTCCACCTGCCGGTGGTCTACCTGGTGGACTGCCCCGGCTTTTTGATCGGCCTCGAGGCCGAGCAGACCGGCACGATCAAGCAGGGCGTGCGCGCGATGTCGGCGATCTGGCAGTCCACCATTCCATGGTGCGCGGTCATCATCCGCAACGTGTTCGGGGTGGCCGGGGCCGCCCACAAGCCGGGCGCGCGCTACGGGCCGCGCTACGCGTGGCCCTCGGGGCGGTGGGGCTCGCTGCCGCTCGAGGGCGGCATCGAGGCGGCCTACCGGGCGGATCTCGACGCGGCGAGCGACCCGGCCGCCAAGATGGTGGAGATCGAGGAACGGCTGCAGAAGCTCCGCTCGCCCTTCCGCTCGGCCGAGACGTTCTGGATCGAGGAGATCATCGACCCGCGCGCCACCCGCCCGCTGCTCTGCGAGTTCGCCGAGCTGACCGCGCCGCTGCGCGAGCCCGGTCCGTCCACCCATCGCATGCGACCCTGAGGGAGCCCTCGCGCCCATGGCGTACCAGGCCTTCGATCTCACCGGCAAGACCGCGATCGTCACCGGCGGCAACAGCGGCATCGGGCTCGGCATGGCCGAGGCGCTCGCGCGCGCCGGCGCCGCCGTCTGCATCTGGGGTACCAGCGAGGACAAGAACGTGCACGCGCTGGCGCGGCTCCACGCGATCGGGGCCAAGGCCCTCGCGCTCCGCTGCGACGTCGGCGACGAGGCCGCGGTGGATCATGCCTTCGCGCACACCGTGTCGACGCTCGGCGGAGTGGACGCCTGCTTCGTGAACGCGGGCGTGTCCGGCCGCGGGCCGGCGCCCAGCTTCGCGGAGATGACCACCGAGGAGTGGCACCGCGTGCTGCGCGTGAACCTGGACGGCGCCTTCTTCACCCTGCGCGCGGCGGCGCGCCACATGACCGCGCGGGGCGAGGGCGGCTCGCTCGCGGTCACCGCGAGCCTCGCCGCGCTCGAGGGCTCGCCGCTCAGCGCGCACTACGCCGCCAGCAAGGGCGCGATGCTCTCGGTGATGCGCGCGCTCTCGGTGGGGCTCGCGCGGCACCGGATCCGGGTGAACGCGATCGTTCCGGGCTGGATCGATACGCCGATGACCGAGCGGGCGGTGCACGGCGAGGCGTTCAAGACGAAGGTGCTCCCGCGGGTGCCGATGCGGCGATGGGGCACCGGAGACGACTTCGGAGGCATCGCGGTCTACCTCGCCAGCGACGCCAGCAGCTACCACACCGGCGACACGTTCATCATCGACGGCGGCTACGCGATCTTCTGATCCCTCCCACCCCCTCACCCTGCCTTCTCCCCTTGGGGGAGAGGGTGGGGGTGAGGGTGGGTCAGGGGGTGAGGGGCTCGGAAAGCTGAGGGCCGACCTCGCGCCACTCCCCTGGCCTCAGTCGGCCGAGCGCGTAGGGCCCGACGGCGATACGGATCAGCCGCAGCGTCGGGTGCCCGACCGCCGCGGTCATCCGTCGCACCTGCCGGTTGCGACCCTCGCGGAGCGTGATCTCGATCCACGCCGTCGGGATCGCCGCCCGGTGGCGGATCGGAGGCTCACGCACCCACAGCCCGGCCGGCTCCGCGATCAACCTGGCCCGCGCCGGCCGGGTGCGCCCGTCCTTGAGCACGACGCCGCGAGCCAGCCGGGCGATCGCCTCGGGTGACGGCTCGCCCTCGACCTGCGCCCAGTACGTCTTCTCGGTCCCGTGGCGGGGATCGGCCAGGCGAGCCTGGAGCGCGCCGTCGTCGGTGAGGAGCACCAGGCCCTCGCTGTCTCGGTCCAGGCGACCAGCGGGGTAGACGCCGCGCGCCGGCACGTGGTCGGCCAGCGTGGGCCGCCCGGCCCGGTCGGTGAACTGGCAGAGGACCCCGTACGGCTTGTTGAGGAGGATCAGCACGCCGCCCGCCCCGGCGCCCGGAAGGCCCGGTGCGCGGGCCGGCCTAGCGTCCGGTGAAGCGCGGAGGGCGCTTCTCCACGAAGTGGGCCACGCCCTCCTTGAAGTCATCGGCGCCGAAGCTCTGGCGCATCTCGTCCTCGGCGACCACGGTCGCCTCGGCGAGCGTCTGGAACTGCCCCTCCCAGAGCTGGCGCTTCATGACCCGCATCGAGCGGGGGGAAACCAGGTCGGCCAGTTCCCGCGCGTACGCCCGCACGCCGTCGGAGAACGAGTCCGCGGGCAGCACCTGCGAGACCAGCCCCATCGCGAGCGCCTGCTCTGCGTCGATCTTGCGGGCCGACAGGAGCAAGTCCAGCGCGTGGGGGAGCCCGACGAGGCGGGGCAGCATCCAGCTCACCCCGTGCTCGGCGATCAACCCACGGCGAGAGAACGCGGTGGTGAAGACCGCGCGATCCGACGCGATGCGGAGGTCGCAGTAGAGGGAGACCACGAGCCCGAGGCCCGCGGTGGCGCCGTTGAGCGCCGCGATGATCGGCTTCGGGACCGTCGGGAAGTACGCGTAGGGTCCGCGGAAGTCGGGGCGCGTGTCGCCAGGCACCTGCAGAGCCGGCGGCTCGGCGTCCGCGCGGAGGCTGCCGGTGCTCACGATGCCGGAGAGCAGCTGCATGTCGGCGCCCGCGCAGAACCCACGCCCCGCGCCGGTCAGCACGATCACGCGGACCGCCTCGTCGCGCGCCGCCTCGTCCATGGCCTGGCGTACCTCGCGCCCCATCACGGCCGTCCACGCGTTGAGCTTGTCGGGGCGGTTGAGCGTGACGGTGGCGATGCGGTCCCGAACCTCATAGAGGATCTGCTCGTAGCCCATGGGCGCGCTCTCCCTTGCGATCTCGTGGCCGCGGTGCATCTCGCCGGCGGCGTGGAGTCGCATCATAGCGCGCCCCGGCTGCTTCGCGCCATCGCCCCGCCATTGCGCGCCCCGTGGGGGGAGGGCACCCTCCCTGCAACACGCTGAATCGCCGGGCGCGGGGCCCTCGGTAGAGCCACGAGATGGGGGCGGTAGTCGCTCAGCGGCGAGATCGGCGATATTTCGAGGCGGGGGCGCCGTATGATGTCGTGGCCCGGGAGCCGCTACGTCGGGTCGGGTCTCGAGAGCGAGCGCGTGGTGGGCCGATCAGAGGGAGGAGCGTTCATGAAGATCCATCACCTGTACGTCGACGACAAGGGCGAGTCGCACTTCAAGGACATGGAGATTCCGTACGCGGAGTCTGGCCGGGCCGGCCGGCTCTCGGCGCGGCTGCCCGCCACGGGCATCATCTTCCGTGAGGTCCAGCCCGACTACGATCTCGACTGGCACCCGGCGCCGCGCCGGCAGTACATCATCAACCTCGACGCGGGCGTGCAGATCACCGCGAGCGACGGCGAGGCACGTCGAATCGGCGCGGGCGAGGTGATCCTGGTCGAGGACACGTGGGGCAAGGGGCACCTCTCCAAGGCGATCGACGGCAAGCTCCGCCACTGCATCTTCGTCCCGATCGAGTAGCCGGCGAGCCGGTCGCTCAGGTCCGGTTGGCCAGGACGAGAGTGCCGGCGGCGGAGAGCATGCCGCCCATGCCGTTGACGAGCGAGCAGCGCGCTCCGGGAACCTGGCGGGCCCCGCATTCGCCGCGCAGCTGGCGGGTGGCCTCGATGATCGGGAAGATCCCGTACATCCCGGAGTGGGTGTAGGAGAGCCCGCCGCCGTTCGTGTTGATCGGCAGGCTCCCGCCCGGAGTTGAGCGGCCCTCGGTGAAGAACTGCACGCCCTCGCCCGGCTTCGCCACGCCGAGCGATTCGAGCATGATGGGCGGGCCCGAGGTGAAGGCGTCGTAGAGCATCACGTGGTCGAAGTCACGCGCGCTCACCCCCGCCATCGAGAAGGCGCGCTCACCGGCCAGGCGCGTGGCCGCGCTGGCGGTGAGGTCGTCCATCTGCGTGACCATCACGTGCTCGGTCGCCTCGCCGAAGCCGCGCACGTACACCGGCGGCTTCGCGCAGTCACGGGCGCGGTCCGCGCGGGTCAGCACGACCGCGCCGCCCGCGTCGGTGACGAGACAGATGTTGAGCAGGTTGAACGGATACGACACCGGCCGGGAGTTCAGCACGTCGGCCACGGTGATCGGGTCGCGGAACCGTGCCTTGGGGTTGAGCGCGGCCCACTTCCGCGTCGAGACCGCGACCTGGGCCCACTGCTCGAGCGTGGTTCCGTGCTCGTGCATGTGCCGGGTCGTGATCATCCCGAAGTAGGTGGTGGCGCCGCCGAAGCCGTAGGGGAACTCGAACTGCCCGCTCAGCGCGGTGTCGCGGCTGCGCGTGACCCCGGTGCCGGAGCGCCCGCTCTCGCCGTGCGAGATCACCGCCACGTCGCAGAGCCCGTGCTGGAGCGCGGCCACCGCGTGGCCCACCATGATGATGAACGAGCAGCCGCCGACGGTGGTGCCGTCCACGTAGCGGGGCTTGAGGCCGAGCGCCTCGCCCAGCGTGGCCGGCGAGTGCTGCCCGGCCGTGAAGATGCCGTCCACGTCGGAGACCTTGAGGCCCGCGTCGCGGACGGCGTTGGAGATGGCCTCGAGGTGAAGGGAGAGCTGGCTCTTCTGGGGCAGGGTGCCGATCTCGTCGCTCTCGTCCACGCCCACGATGCAGGCCACGTTGCGAAGCTCGCGCTGCCGGTCGGAGACGGTGGGCATGGCGGTCAGCGCCTCGGCTGGAACAGCGGCAAGGTCACGTCGTCCGAGACCTTCGTGAACACGACCTCGACCGGCATGTCGCACTTGACCACCTTGGGGTCCGGCGCGACGTTGACCAGGTTGGACATCACCCGCGGGCCCTCGTCGAGCTGGATCATGGCCAGCACGTACGGCGACTTGATCTTCCACGCCTTCTGGAAGGCCTGGTAGGCGATCTCGAAGGAGTGGAGCTTCCCGCGCCCGCTCGCTTGCATCCATCCGATCCGCCGGGAGTGACAGCGCGGACACAGGATGCGCGGATAGAAGAAGACGTGTCCGCACTCCTCGCAGCGAGGGAGCATCAGCTTCTCGGCCTTGCAGCCGTCCCAGAACGGCTTGGCCTCCGGGGTGATCGGCGTCGGCAGGGGACGATCGATGTCCATGGCTCTCCTCTCCGGCGAGAGACTGTACGCGGGGGCGGGGAGGGTGTCAATGAAGCCGGCGGCGCGCCCCGGAGGACGCGCCGCCGCGATGCGACGACGAGAGGCGACTACTTGTTGATGCTGGCGGGGCCGTTGCTGAAATCCCCGGCCGAGGGCAGGCACCGCGCGTCCGGGTCGGTCTGGGCTCCTCCGAGCGGGCGGCCGCTCAGAGCGCCGGCTCTCCCGCGGTGACCGCGATGCACTGCCCGGAGAGATTCCGGGCCGCCTCGCTGCAGAGATACACCGCGAGCGTCGCGATGTCCTCCGCGGTGGACATGCGCTTGAGCGGCGCGCGCTCGACGAAGTTGCGCCGCATGTCCTCGAGCGCGACGCCGCGCACCTCGGC
>Ga0187766_10001773_pt1 | contig 12713 bp, 8 predicted proteins | sample 0216_QUI02_MP05__4_FD_132971 | JGI IMG/M metagenome (GOLD analysis project Ga0187766, IMG submission 132971) | Tropical peat soil microbial communities from peatlands in Department of Meta, Colombia - 0216_QUI02_MP05_20_MG | ecosystem: Environmental > Terrestrial > Soil > Wetlands > Peat ... | reverse complement strand
CGTCCGCGTCGGTCTCGACCACGAGCCCTGGCTGGCCCGGATCCTCCAGGCGGTGAACGACCCGCGCTTCGCCCCCGGCAGTCCCGACGTGGTGGACTGCTCGAAGGGCATCCCCCTGCTCCAGGCGGAGACGGCGCGGGTCCGGTCCGAGCGCGGGGTCCACGTCCACGGCTTCGGCAACACGCACTACTGGCTCGACCCGGAGAACGCCCGCCCTATCACCGCCTCGATCCTCGACGCCCTCGCCCGGCTCCGGCCCGCGGAGCGCGCGCGATTCGAGGCGAACCGGGAGCGGTTCCTGACCGACCTGGAGTCGCGCCTCGCCCGCTGGACCCGGGCCATGGCCCCGTATCGGGGAACGCGGGCAGTGGTCGTCCACGAGACCTGGCCGTACTTCGCCCGGCGCTTCGGCCTCGTCATCACCGCCGCGCTGGAGCCCTCCCCGGGCGTGCCGCCCTCGCCGTCGCATCTGGCGTCAACCATCCAGCACATGAAGGCCGGCGGGGTCGGTCTCCTCATCGCCGGCCCGGAGTCGGATGCCGCGCTCGTCGACCGGGTGGCCGCCCAGGGCGGCGCGCGCGCCGTGGTCCTGGTGCCATCCGTGGGCGGCGATCCCGCCGCGCGCGACTACCTGAGCCTCTTCGACGTCAACATCCGGCGCCTGACCGAGGTGCTGGCGACCGCGCGCTGAGGGCGCGACCGAGCGGCCGTGCTGGAGCTGCTGTGGGCGCCGTTCCTCGCGTGCCTCGTGCTGGCGGGGATCCACGTCTACCTCGGGCTCCACGTCCTCGCCCGGGGCGTCATCTTCGTGGACCTCGCCCTCGCCCAGGTCGCCGCCCTCGGCATCAGCGTCGCCTTCCTCGCCGGCCATCCGATCCAGAGTCCGGCCGCCTACTGGTATGCCCTCGCGTTCGCCGTGGGCGGCGCCGCCCTGTTCGCGGCGAGCCGCACTCGCTGGGCGCCCGTTCCCCAGGAGGCGATCATCGGCATCGTCTACGCCGTGTCGGCGGCGATGGCCGTCCTGGTGGTGGACCGGGCCCCCCAGGGGGGCGAGCACGTCAAGCAGCTCCTGGTGGGGAGCATCCTCACCGTCACGCCGGGTGAGGTCGCGTGGCTGGCCGGGCTCTACGGCCTGATCGGCGCACTCCACGTCGCGATCCACCGGCCGCTGCTCGAAGTCTCGTTCAGGCCGGATGTCGCCGTCGCGCGCGGGCGCTGGGTCCGCGGCTGGGATCTCTGCTTCTACGTCACGTTCGGGATCGTGGTGACTAGCTCGGTCAGGATGGCCGGAGTGCTGCTCGTCTTCTCGTATCTCGTCGTGCCGGCCACCGTGGGGGCGTTGCTGTCGGCAACGGTGAGGGGCCGGCTCCTGGTCGGCTGGTCGACGGCCTTCCTGGTGAGCCTGCTCGGGCTCTCGGCATCTGCCGTCTGGGATCTCCCGACGGGCGCCGCCGTGGTGACCACCTTCGGCGCTCTGGTGGCGGCCCTCTCGCTCGCTCTCGGCGCCCGGGCGCTGCTGGCGCGCTGCCGGAGTGATGGCTGGTCCGCCCTCGCTCCCCCGGGCGCCGTCCTCTGCGCGGCGGTGGCGGTGGCGGGACTCCTCCTCGCCCTGGCTCCCCGGATGGATCACCACTGGCTCGACTGGATCGAGACCGCGTTCCCGCGGGTCCAGCTCGCCTTCCTCGGCGCCGGCGAATCCAAAGCCTACCGCGACACGCGCGCGGACATCGCCCGCGAGCTCGCAGAGCTCGAGCACCTCCGCGCCATGCAGCAGGAGGCCCAGTGGGGGGCGCGAGAGATGTCCGCCGAGGCGCGGGAGCGGCTCGCGCAGTTCCTGGCCTCGCGCGGGGAGATCACCGCCGGCGACCGCATGGTGCTGACCGCGCTCCGCCAGCGCGCCCGCGAGCGGCAGCGGCTCTGGCTCGGGCTCCCCCTGCTGGCCCTCGGCGCCCTGGGCGCCCTCGCGCTGGGCACCGCCGCACGGCGGGACGAGTCGGGCCGCGCCCTCCGCCGACAGACGGGCTATACTGCACGGCCATGAGCGCCCCGCTGCTGCTGCAACAGGGACTGGTCGGCGGCCGTCGCCAGGACATCGCCATCCGCGACGGCCGGATCGAGCGGATCGACGCCCGGCTCGACCCGCGCGGCCACGAGGCGCTCGACGCGACGGACAAGCTGGTCCTGCCCGGCTTCGTCGAGAGCCACATCCACCCGGACAAGGCCTTCATCGCCGACCGCACCGAGGGGCTCCGGGCCGGCGGCCCTTCCGCCCAGACGCTGGTGGCGGCGCTCAAGAAGGACTTCACCGTCGACGACGTCTACCGGCGCGCGCGCCGGGTGATGGAGCTGGCCGTCCGCCATGGCTGCACGAGCATGCGCGCCCACGTCGAGATCGACAGCTTCGTGGAGCTGCGCGCCGTCGAGGCGCTGCGCCGGCTGCAGACCGACCTCGCCGGCGTCCTCGATCTCCAGCTCATCGCCTTCGCCCAGGAGGGCATCTTCCACGAGAACCTGACTCGGGATCTGCTGCGCGAGGCGCTCAAGGCGGGGCTTCCCGTCCTCGGGGGCTGCCCCTACATGGACCGCGATCAGCGGGCCCACATCGACTGGTTCTTCGACACCGCCGAGGCCTTCGGGGTGCGCCTGGACTTTCACGCCGACTCCTCGGAGGACCCGGCGATGCTGACGTGCGACTACATCGCCGAGCAGGCGATCGCCCGCGGCATGCAGGATCGCGTGACCCTCGGGCATCTCTGCACGCTCGACGTGCTCGAGCCCGAGCACCGGGCGCGGGTCATCGACCGGCTGGCCGCCGCCCGCCTCCACGTCATCAGCTTGCCCGCCACCGAGCTCCACGTGAAGGCGCGCACCGATCTGCGCCGGACCTGGCGCGGGGTCACACGCCTCGGGGAGCTCCGCGCGGCCGGCGTCAACGTCGCCCTCTCGACCAACAACATCGTCAATCCCTTCACGCCCTACGGCCACCCGGATCTCCTCCGCCAGGCCCTGGTGGCGGCGATGGTCTCTCACCTCGGCAACCTCGATCAGATGGCCTCGCTGCTAGAGCTGATCACGGTCAATCCCGCGCGGGCGATCGGCCTCCAGGGCTACGGCCTCGCCGAAGGAGCGCGCGCCGATCTGGTCGTGCTCGACGCGCGCGATCCCGCCGAGGCGATCACCGAGCAAGCGGAGAAGCTGCTCGTCGTCAAGTCGGGGCGCGTCGTCGCCCGGTCGCGCCGGACAACCGAGCTCCACATCTAGCGCCGGTTGAAGATCGCGGTCCCTCACCCGGGGCCGACTGATGGGGGAATGGCCCGTCCGCTTCGCGATCCGCCGGCGCCCTGGCCGTCTCTCGGACAGTTCCAACCGGCACCAGGGTGGCGGAGCCACGGCGCGGCGAGGCGGGCGTGACCTCCTGACCACGCTGGAGCTCGCCAGGGCTGCGGTGGGTCGTCGAGCGGACTCACTTTTCGCCGGACGGCTGTCGCGGCTCTCTTCCGCGGGTCCCGGCCCCGGCACCCGGCCCGGCCGAGGGGCTCGACAGCGCAAGCCGGCGGGGCGCTCCGCTGCAATCCAGGCTTGCGGCTGGTGGGCGAGGAGGCGGTGCCCTTCCGGTCCGGATTCGCGCGATTTGGCGAAGCTCCCCTCACCCCAGGGGTAGCGCGGCTGCCGTCCAACCTTGCGGCCCCGCTCGGTCTAGGGCAGCATTCAATGGTACTTGCGCGTGGCACCGCCCTTGCTGCGGGGAGAGGCCGTGGAATTCGCGACGAGCGCGAAGGCGAGGAGGGAGAGCGTGATCATCGGCGTGGACGTGGGCGCGACGACGCTGTCGGGGGGACTCGTGCAGCCGGATGGACGCGTCCTCACGAGCGTCGAGCGCCCGACCCATCAGCGGGGCCGCGGAACCGGGGTCGAGCAATTGCTCGACGTCGTCCGCCACCTGCAGGGCGAGGCGCGGCGTCGGAAGGCCCGCATCCGCGGCGTCGGTGTCGGGCTCCCGGGCATCGTGGACGTGGACAGCGGCATGATGACCGGCGAGGGCGGCAACCTCGTGCCGGAGTTCGCCAAGGTTCCGATCGCCGAGCGCATCACCGAGGCCACGGGATTGCGCGCCTTCGTCGACAACGACGTGAACGCCCTGGCCCTGGCCGAGCACCGCTACGGCGCCGGAGTGGGCGTCCGCTCTCTCGTGGTCCTCGCCCTCGGCACCGGTCCGGGGGGCGCCATCATCCTGAATGGCGAGCTGGTGCGCGGGCGCAGCGGCTATGGGGGCGAGCTCGGTCACATCCCCATCACCCTCGACGGAACTCCCTGCATATGCGGCGGCCGCGGCTGTCTGTCGACCTACGTGTCGGGGGAATACATCGCCCGGGAGGCTCGAGCCCAGGCTCGCGAGCACCCCGAGTCCCGGCTCGCCGCCCTGGCCGCCGGCGATCCGGCGGCGGTGACCACGCGCGCGGTGTTCGAGGCGGCGAGAGACGGCGACGCCATCGCCCGCGCCCTGGTTCAGCGGGCCTGCGAGGGCCTCGGCGCGGGCCTGGCCACCGTGCTCAACGCGCTGAATCCCGACCTCGTCGTCATCACGGGTGGGATGACGGCTTCCCTCGTGCCGCTCGAGGCCGAGATCATGAAGCAAGCGGCGAAGTACGTGTTCCCCCGCGTGCTCGCCGACACGGCGATCCGCTTCACGACGTCGTCCAAGCGCGACACCGTGCGGGGAGGCGCGGCGCTCTTTCTCTACGAGGTCGAGCGCCGGCGGCGGCGCGGCCAGGTCACCACCGGGAGGTGAGCCCATGTACGTGAGTCGACCGGGCGCGAAGATCTTCTACCAGGTCACCGGCGCGGGCGAGCGCGATCTGGCGCTCGTGCCGGCGTGCTACCCCATCGTGCACAGCCGCGTCTTCAAGGCGCAGATCCCGTACCTGTCCCGGCACTTCCGCGTGATCACCATGGACTTCCGCGGCAACGGCCGCTCCGATCACGCGTCGACCGGCTATGACTTCGACACGATGTACGGCGACCTGGAGGCCGTCCTCGAGGCCGTCGCCCGGCCGCCCTTCGCCCTCGTCGCGCTCTCGTGCGCAAACATCCTCGCCACTCGCTACGCCGTCGAGCACCCGGCCGCGCTGTCGCAGCTGATCATGATCTCCCCCCAGTACAGCCAGCCCCTGCCGGAGCCGTTCGAGGAGAAGTTCGCCCCTCTCATCCGCGCCGACTTCCCCGGCTATCTCCGGCGCTTCTGGACCAGCGTGTTCCCCGAGCCGCACTCCCTCAAGGGCATCGAGGACGGCATCGCCTGGGGGTCGGAGAGCACGCCGGAGATCCTCATCGAGTCGCTGCGCGAGCTGCGGAAGGACGACGTCCGGGAGCTCTTGCCCCGGATCGGCGTGCCCACGCTGGTGATGCACGGCACCCGGGATCGCATCGTGCCCCACAAGGTCGGCCAGGAGGTCGCCGAGGTCGTTCCCGGCGCGCGCTTCGTGAGCTTCGACGGCGGCGGACACGGGCTGCAGGGGCGGGAGGCGGCGAAGGTCAACCGCCTGATCGGCGACTTCGTGAGCGGCCGCGACGTGGCGTCCGTCCGCATCCCGCCGGCCGCCGAGCGAATGGCACCCCCGCCGCGGCCGAGGACCGGTCGGCGGCGGATCCTCTGGCTCTCCAGCCCCATCGGGCTCGGCCACATCCAGCGCGACGTGGCCATCGCCAAGAAGCTCCGCGAGATCTACCCCGACGCGGCCGTGGATTTTCTCGCCGCGGACCCGTCGCGCCGCGTGGTCGAGCACCTGGGCGAGCGCGTGCACCCCGGTACCGACCTCCTCGTGAACGAGAGCGCTCACTTCGAGAGCTGGGCCTCCGACCACGAGCTGCACGCCTTCAACGCCCTGTGGGACATGGACGAGATCATGGCCGCCAACTTCATGGTGTTCGCCGATGCCGTCGAGGCGACCGACTACGACCTGTGGGTGGGCGACGAGGGCTGGGACCTCGACTACTTCCTCCACGAGAATCCGGACATGAAGCGCGCCCCCTACGCCTTCCTCACCGACTTCATCGGCGTCCTGCCCATGCGCGACGACGCCACCTCGACGGAGTACGTCCGCGCGCGCGAGAAGAACGCCGAGAACATCGACCATCTGCGGCTGCACCCCGAGGTGCGCGATCTCTCCATCCTCGTGGGCGACGAGGACGACGTGCTCGACCGGGACTTCGCACCGGGGCTGCCGAACATGCGCCAGTGGGCGCGCGAGCACTTCAAGTTCTCCGGATACACCTACCACTTCGACCCCGCCGCCTACCGCGACCGCGAGGCGCTCCGCCGCCGGCTGGGCTACCGGGACGACGAGCGGGTCATCCTCGTCTCGGCGGGCGGCACCCGGGTGGGGCTCCGCCTCCTGCAGAAGTGCGGGGAGGCCTTCGCGTCCGTTGCGCCCGGGCTTCCCGAGACCCGGATGGTCCTGGTGGCGGGGCCGCGGCTGGACCCGCGCGAGCTCCCCGCCCACCCCCGGATCGACGTGCGGTCGTTCGTCCCCGATCTCTTCGAGCACCACGCCGCGGCCGATCTGGCCATCGTCCAGGGCGGACTCACCACCACCATGGAGTTGGCCGCGGTGGGGACACCGTTCCTCTATTTCCCGCTGCGCAATCACTTCGAGCAGCAGTACCACGTGGCCCGCCGGCTCGATCGCATCGGCGCCGGGGTCCGCCTCGACTACGACGCGACCTCTCCTGAGATGCTCGGCGCCGCGATCCTCGAGCAGCTCGGGAAGCCCGCGCGCTGGGCCGCCGTGCCGGCCGATGGCACCGAGCGCGCCGCCCGGATGATCGCCACCTTACTCTGACCGGCGAGGAGGAGAACCACCATGGCTGAACGGCTCAACGACGTGAACCTGGAGGAGATCAAGAAGGTCGACGCCGCCGTCCGCGAGACGCCCGAGCTCGGCAAGGTCGGCTTCTACGCGAAGTCGACGTGGCGGCGCGGCACCAAGACGGAGGTCTCGGTGGGGCGCATCACGGCGGGCGCCGGCACCGCCGAGATGGCCGCGCCCACCCGGCGCTTCACGGTGACGGTCGACGAGCCGCCCTTCCTGGGCGGGGCGGATCAGGCGCCGAATCCCGTCGAGGTCGTGCTCTCCGCCCTCGCCGGCTGCGTGACGGCGGGCATCGCCACCAACGCCGAGATGTTCGGCGTCCCCATCGACGCCATGGACATCGAGATGGAGGCGGACGTCGACGCCCGCGGCGTCCTCGGCCACGACAAGAGCGTGCGGAGCGGCGTGACCGACATCCGCTACACCGTCACCATCCAGAGCCCCGCCTCCGAGGAGCAGGTGCGCCGCTGCAAGGAGACCATCGACCGGAAATCGCCGGTCCGCGACACCCTCGCCAATCCCGTGAAGATCACCTCGCGGCTGGTCTTCAAGCCGCGCTGAACCGGTGATGCCGGGCGAGGTCAACTGCATCTTCACGAAGGTCCTCATCCCCTTCGTGGAGAAGGAGGTCGGCGCGGCGGGCGTGGCGGCGATCCTGCAGGCCGCGGGCCACTCCCGCGAGTACCTGATCGCGGACCACAACTGGCTGCCGCTGTCCGTGGCGGATGGCCTCGCCCGGCTCACCATGGAGCTGATGGGCGAGCCGGACGAGGCGCGCTGGGGCCGCCGTCTCGGCGAGTATCTGATGGACTGGAAGCCCAGCCACGAGCAGCGCTCGTACATGGGCACCTACACCCTCGCGCTGGGGAGCCCCCGCGCCATCTACCAGCGCGCCGAATCGCTCCAGCAGCACATCACCCGCGTCTTCCGCCTGCGCGTCGTGGAGATGCACCGCGCGCGGGCCCACTTCCGGCTCGAGATGGAGCCCGGCCTGTCCATGCCGAAGTGGCTGTGCGAGTGGACGAAGGTCGGGATGGAGCGGTATCCCACGAACTGGCGGCTCCCCCGCGCCGTCGTGGCGGAGACCCAGTGCGCGGCGTGCGGCGCCCAGGCGTGCGAGTGGGACGTGCGCTGGAAGAACCCGAGCATCGGCGCGCGCTTCTGGACGGCCAGCGCCCTCGGCGCGGCGGCGGGGACGGCGACCTTCGCCCTCCATCCGCACGTCGACCCCTGGGCCATCGACCTCGCCCTGGGAGCCCTCCCCGCCGTGGCGGGGTTGGGGATCGGGCTGGCCTGGCGCGAGTGGCACCGCCGGCGGGAAATCGCGCGCCTCCGCGACCTGCAGAGCGAGGAGATCCTGCACGCGAACGACCAGCTGGAGACGAAGTTCCGCGACCTGGAGACGCGGATCGAGCAGCTCTCCCTCCTCATGGACCTGAGCGCCGCCGTCAACGCCACCCTCGACGTCGAGAAGATCTACGAGCAGGCCCTCGACCGCCTCGTCCAGCGCATGGGGTTCCAGGCCGCCAACCTCTACCTCGTCGACGAGGAGCGGCGCCGGCTCCACCTGCACCGGCGGGCCGTCCGGCAGGGGAACGCGTCGCCGCTGGACCGGGTGGAATTCCCCCTCGACACCGACGTGAGCGTGAGCGGGCGGGTGGCGCGCACCGGCTTGCCGGCGATCGTCGACGACGTGGAGGCCACCAGCGAGCCCGTGCACCTGGCCACCGCGCGGGCCCTCGGCGTGCGCTCCCTCGTCGCCGTCCCCCTGCGCGTCAAGGAGCGGATCTTCGGCGTGCTCAACGTGGTGGCCAGCGAGCGCGCGCGCTTCGCGCCGGCGGACGTCGAGATGCTCTCCGCGGTGGCCAACCACGTCGCTCTCGCCGTGGACCGGGCGGAGAGCTTCCAGACGATCGGCGATCTGACCCGTGGGCTCGAGGACAAGGTGCGGGTGCGCACCGAGCAGCTCCGCACGGCGAACGAGGAGCTCCAGACCGCCTACCGCGACCTGCAGCGGACCCAGATGCAGCTCATCCAGCGCGAGAAGATGGCCTCGGTAGGCCAGCTGGTGGCCGGCGTCGCCCACGAGCTCAACAACCCGATCGGCTTCGTCTTCTCCAACGTCGGCACCCTCGAGGATTTCGTCAAGCGCCTGCGCGCCATGCTCGACGTCTACCGCGGGGCCGCCCTGCCGGAGGCGGAGACGGCGCGCGTGGAGGAGCAGTGGCGGGCGCTCAAGGTCGACTACGCCCTCAAGTACCTGGACTCGATGATCCAGGGCATCCGGGAGGGCGCCGAGCGCAGCCGCAAGATCGTCCGCGACCTGCGCGTGTTCGCCCGCGGCCAGGACGAGGTGTGGCAGACGGTGGACCTGCACGAGGAGATCGAGTCGAGCCTGACCCTGCTGAACCACCTCCTGAAGGACCGCGTGACGGTGGAGCGCCGCTTCGGAGCGCTGCCCGCCGTGGAATGCATCCGCTCGCAGATCGACCAGGTGTTCCTGAACCTGCTCGCCAACGCCGGCCAGGCCATTCGCGGAGAGGGCACCATCATCATCGAGACGAGGGCCGAGGATGGCGCTGCCGTCGTCGCCATCGCCGACACCGGGCCGGGCATCCCGGCCGACGTGCTCGGCAAGGTGTTCGATCCGTTCTTCACCACCAAGCCGGTGGGGGAGGGCACCGGGCTCGGGCTGTCCATCAGCTACGAGATCGTGAAGAAGCACGGCGGGGAGCTGCGTGCGGAGAGCCCGGCGGGGGGAGGCGCGCGCTTCACGCTGCGGCTGCCCCTGGCGCGGGCGGCGCGATGACGGCGGACGCGCCGGCCACCATCCTCCTCGTCGACGACGAGGCGCGCGTGCTCGACTCGCTCGAGGCCCTCCTCGGCATGGACTACGCGGTGCTGCGCGCGGACCGCCCCGAGGCGGCCTTGCGGCTGGTGGCCGAGGCCCGGCCGGCCGTGATCGTGAGCGACCAGCGCATGCCCGGCATGGCCGGCACCGAGCTGCTCGCCCGCTGCCGGGACGTCGCCCCCGACACCGTGCGCATCCTCCTGACCGCCTTCACCGACGGCGACGCGCTCATGGAGTCCATCAACGCCGCCAACATCTACCACTTCCTCCTCAAGCCCTGGGACCCGAACGAGCTCCTCCACGTGGTGCGCGGCGCCGTCGAGCGCCACCGGCTCGGCCGCGAGCGCGAGCAGCTCGTGCGCGATCTCGAGGCCAAGAACGCCGACCTCGAGCGGGCCCTGGCCGGCCTCCGCGCCGCCCAGGACGACGTGGGGCGCGAGGCCGCCCTGCGCGCCCACCTGCAGCGCTATGTCTCGCCGCGGCTCGTGGAGCTGGCCGTGGCGAACCCCGAGCTGGTGGAGCTGCCCGGCGGCTGGCGACAGGCCACCGTGCTCTTCGCCGACATCCGCGCCTTCACCCGCCTCATCGAGCGCACGGCGGCGCCGGTGATGATTGGGCTCCTCGACGAGTACTTCAACGCCATGATCGACGTGATCTTCAGCCATCAGGGCACGGTGGAGCAGCTCATCGGCGACGAGATCGTGGCGCTCTTCGGCGTCCTCGACGGCGAGGTGGACGCCGGGGCCCGCTCGGTGGAAGCGGCCATCGACATGATCGCCACCGTCGAGCGGCTGCGCGCGCGCTGGAGCGCGGCCGGCCGGCCCGGTTTCGACATCGGCGTGGGCATCAGCTCGGGCCAGGTCATGGCCGGCTCGATCGGATCCGCCCAGCGCCGGGAGCTGATCGTGGTAGGCCGCCCCATGATCGCCGCGGCGCGCATCCAGCGGATGACACGTCTGTTCGACGCGCATATCATCGTGGGCGAGGAGACCTTCACCCAGGTGCGCGGCCAGGTCCGCTATCGCGAGCTGGGCAGCCCCAAGCTCAAGGGCATCAAGGTGCGGACGAGGCTCTACGAGATCCTCGGCCGGACGGGAACCGCGGTCACCGCGCCGGCGTGAACCCGTCCTCTCCCGCCCCCTCCGCGGCGCCGCCGACCGTCCTCGTGGTCGACGACGAGGCGCGCGTGCTCGACGCCCTGGAGGCGGTTCTCGCCGCCGACCTCCGCGTCCTGCGCGCCCCCGGCGGCGAGGCGGCCCTGGACGTCCTCCGGCGCGAGGAGGTCGCGGTGATCGTCACCGACTACCGCATGCCCGGCATGACGGGCGTGGAGCTCCTGCGGCGGAGCCAGGAGGTCGCGCCCGACGCCGTCCGCATCGTCCTCACCGCCTACACCGACGTCGACAGCCTGATGGAGGCCATCAACACCGGGCGCATCTACCACTTCGTGCCCAAGCCCTGGGACCCCAACGAGCTCCTGCTGGTCGTGCGGCGCGCCGCCGAGCGCTACGAGCTCGTGCGGGAGAACAGCCGGCTCCGGGAGGAGCTGGAGCTCGCCTACAACGCCGCCCGCCGCGACCTCGCCGACGCCCGCCCCCGCCCGCTCGTCCTCGACCGCCTCATCGGCGCCCAGGGCGGCCTCGGCGAGGCGGTGGCGCTGGTGCGCAAGGTCGCGGAGTCCGACACCACCGTGCTGCTGCGCGGCGAGACCGGAACGGGCAAGGAGCTGTTCGCGCGGCTCATCCACGACAGCGGCCCCCGGCGCGCCGCGCCCTTCGTGGCCCAGAACTGCGGCGCCCTCCCCGAGTCCCTGCTGGAGGCGGAGCTGTTCGGCCACGCCCGGGGGGCGTTCACCGGCGCCACCGCGAGTCGCCGCGGGCTCTTCGAGGAGGCGCACGGCGGGACCATCCTCCTCGACGAGATCGGCGAGATGTCCCCCGCCGGCCAGCTCCGGCTGCTGCGGGTTCTCCAGGAAGGCGAGGTCCGACGCGTGGGGGAATCGAATCCCCACAAGGTGGACGTGCGCGTGATCGCCGCCACCAACGCGGATCTCGAAGGGCAAATCGGAAAGGGCACCTTCCGCGCGGACCTCTACTACCGGCTGAACGTCTTCCCCATCACGCTGCCGCCGCTGCGCGAGCGCAGCGCGGACATTCCCGCCCTGGCCGAGCACTTCCTGAAGCGCCACGGCGCCCGCGCGGGAAGGGTGGCGCCATCCCTCACGCCGGAAGCCCTGCGCGCCCTCCGCGCCTATCCGTTCCCCGGCAACGTCCGCGAGCTCGACAACGAGATCCAGCGCGCGGTGGCCCTCGCCGAGGACGGCGCCCCCATCGGGCCCGAACACCTCTCGGCGCGGATCCGCGAGGCGGGCGCCGTCGCCTCGCCGACACCCCAGAGCCTGAACGAGGCGATCGAGCAGCTCAAGCGACGCATGATCGAGGACGCGCTCAGAGAGTGCGGCTCGAAGACGCGCGCGGCGGAACGGCTGGGTCTCACGCGCCAGAGTCTCCAGCAGATGCTGAGACGCCGCCAGCCCTGACGGCGCCCTCGTCCTCCGAGGGCGCGGCGTGTCGATCAGGGTCCCGAGCGCGACGCCCGCCCGCCGCCCGCACAATGATCGGGCGGAGGGTCCCGCCGAGGGCGTCAAGGAAGCGGATGGACCTCTTTCAGCACCCCGTTAGCCCGAATCCGAAATTCCCGATGCCGCGCGAGGCGCGGAGCGGCGGGTGGCGCGGCAGTATCGAGCGGTCGGGAATTTCGGATCGGGGCTAGCTGGCGATGGCGGCTTCTATGGTCGGGAGGTAGTGCGGCGCGTCGGGGAAGCCGATGGGGCGAAGGGCCGGCAGGGTGACGCCGGCCTCGCGGTGGGCGGCGACGAACGAGGAGAGCGCGTTGAAGTCCCCCACCGCACCGAGCGCCGAGGCGAGGCGGTCCGGCACCGATTCGGCCCGGGGAGCTCGATCGTAGGCGGCGAGCTCGGCGGCGAAGCCGCT
>Ga0187766_10001772_pt1 | contig 12713 bp, 13 predicted proteins | sample 0216_QUI02_MP05__4_FD_132971 | JGI IMG/M metagenome (GOLD analysis project Ga0187766, IMG submission 132971) | Tropical peat soil microbial communities from peatlands in Department of Meta, Colombia - 0216_QUI02_MP05_20_MG | ecosystem: Environmental > Terrestrial > Soil > Wetlands > Peat ... | reverse complement strand
GTACACCTTGGAGAGCCCCGAGAGCGTGGCGCACAGCGTGTCGTGCACCAGGGTCGCCATGGGGACGAACTCGGCGCCCTCATAGGTCATCTGGTCGTAGATCTCGTCGCTGAAGACCACCAGACCGTGGCGCTCGGCGAGCCGGGCGAGCGCTTCGAGCACCGCGCGCGGATAGACCGCGCCGGTCGGATTGTTGGGATTGATGATGACCAGCGCGCGCGTGCGCGGCGTGATGAGCCGCGCGATCTCGGCCGGGTCCGGCACGAAGCCCTGCGCCGGCCGGCACGGATAGTGCACCGCGCGCCCGCGGTTCAAGGTCACCGCCGCCGTCCACAGCGGATAGTCGGGGCTCGGCACCAGCACTTCGTCGCCGTCGGAGAGCAGCGCCCGCAGCGTGAGGTCGATGAGCTCGCTCACACCGTTGCCGATGAAGACCTCCTCGGCGGTGACCCCGGAGACGCCACGCTCCTGCTGCTGCATCACCACGGCCTCGCGGGCCGGAAAGATTCCCTTCTGGTGGCAATAGCCTTCGGCCTGTCCCAGGTTCTCGATCATCGCGAGACGCATGGTCTCGGGGGTTCGAAAGCCGAAGGCGCGCGGGTTGCCGATGTTGAGCGAAATGATCTCGTACCCCTGGCGCTCGAGCTCGAGGGCCCTGCGGGCGAGGCGCCCGCGGATCTCATAGCGCACGTGCTGCAGGGCGGCGCTGGGGCGGACGCCTGATTCGGTCTTCATACGGGGAGAATAACGTAACTTTCCAAGCTCGCATCGGGCATCCTGTCACGATGCTCGCGGCGGCGCGCCAAAAGCGCGGTTTCGGCGCGCCGCCCGCCGCCTGCGGCGGCGGGCACATCCATGTGCCTCTTTAGACGAGCTCTCGCCAGCGATGGCAGGCCACGCGGTCACCCGCGCCGCTCTCCTGCCACTCGGGCACGCGTTCGGCGCAGATGCCGAGCGCGTGCGGGCAGCGCGTGCGGTACACGCAGCCGCTGGGCGGTGCGAGCGGTGACGGCGGCTCGCCCGCCCGGGTGCGTTCCAGGCGCGCCGGCTGGACATCGGGATCGGCGACCGGCACGGCGGCCAGGAGCTCGCGCGTGTAGGGATGGCGCGGCCGCGTATAGAGGCTCTCCGAGCGCGCCAGCTCCATCATGGTGCCGAGGTACAGCACCAGGACCCGCTCGCACAGCCGCCGCACCAGCGCGAGATCGTGGCTGACGAACAGCAGGCTCAGCCCCGACTCGCGCCGCAGCCGCTCGAGAAGCGTCAGGATCTCGCGCTGCGTCGGCCCATCGAGTGCGCTCAGGGGCTCGTCGCAGACGAGCAGCCGGGGCTGCAGGATCATGCCGCGCGCGATGCCGACGCGCTGGCACTGTCCGCCCGAGAGCTCGTGCGGGTAGCGGTCCGAAAGCTCCGCACCGAGCTCCACCCGGCGCAGCATCGCCGCGATGGCCTGCGCGCGCGCCTGCGCGTCGAGCTGCGGCCGATGCACGCGCAACGGCTCACCGACGATCTGGCTCACCGTCATGCGCGGATCGAGCGAGCCCAGGGGATCCTGGAAGACGATCTGCAGCTCGCCGCGGAGCGAGCGCAGCTCGCTCGGCCTGAGCGCGAGCAGATCCCGGCCCATCCACACCACCTCACCTGCCGTGGGGCGCAGCAGCGCGAGCACGGCCCGCGCCAGGGTCGATTTCCCGCCACCCGACTCCCCCACGACCCCGAGCGCCTCGCCGGCACCGAGCTCGAAGCCGACGCCGCGGAGGGCCGTGAGGCGCGCCGCAGACTTGAGCCAGCCGCGGCCGACCGGAAACTCGACGCTGAGGCCCGAGACCGCGAGCGCCCTGCTGTGCGGCGCTGCGGCGGACGCCTGGGCAGCGGCCGACGCCGGCGACGCCGCTCACCAGCTCGCGCGTGTACGGATCGCCCGGCGACTTGAGGATGGTCGCCACCGCGGCCGTCTCGACCAGGCGGCCCGCGCGCATGACCGCCACGCGGTCGGCGACCCCGGCCACCGCGCCCATGTCATGGGTGATGAGCACCATCGCCATCGAGCGCTCACGCTTCAGGGCGGCGAGCAGCGCGAGAATCTGCGCCTGCACCGTCACGTCGAGCGCCGTCGTCGGCTCATCCGCGATCAGCAGCTTCGGTCCGCAGGCGAGCGCGATCGCGATCCCTGCGCGCTGGCGCATGCCGCCCGAGAGCTCGTGCGGGTACTGGCGCATGCGCTGCGCGGGGTCGGTCAATTGCACGCGCTCGAGGAGCTCGAGCGCACGGCCGCGCGCCGCTGCGCGGCGCAGATGCAGGTGGCGCACCATGACTTCGGCGACCTGATCGCCGATCCGCAGATGCGGGGTGAGCGAGGTCATCGGATCCTGGAACACCATGCCGATGCTCACGCCCCGCACCCGGTCGAGCGCCGCCGCCGGCAGGCCGAGAAGCTCGCTGCCGTCGAAGCGCGCGCTCCCCCGTGCACTGCCGTTCGCCGCGAGCAGCCCCATGACGGCGAGGAACGCCTGGCTCTTGCCGGCGCCCGACTCGCCCACTACCCCTAAACATTCCCCTGGCGCGACCGAGAGCGAGACGTCCTCGACGGCGTTGACCGCCCCCGCCGCGGTCGCGAACGTCACCGTGAGCCGCTCGAGCGTGAGCAGCGCCTGCGGTGCGCCCGCCGCCGCGGCTTCAGTGCTCGCGCGGGTCGAGGGCATCGCGCAGGCCGTCGCCGAGCAGGTTGAGGCACGCAAGCAGCAGCACCAGGAACGCCGCCGGAACCAGCAGCATCCAGGGCGCCGACTCCATCTCCTGCGCCCCTGCGTTGATGAGATTGCCGAGGCTCGCGTACGGCTCCTGTACGCCGAGGCCGAGGAAGGAGAGGAAGCTTTCGAACAGGATCATCTGCGGCACGGTGAGCGTCGCGTAGACCACCACCGTGCCGGCGAGGTTCGGCATCACGTGGCGCAGCAGGATCCCCGCCGTCGGCACCCCGGTGGCGCGCGCCGCCTCGATGAACTCGCGGCGCTTCAGCTGCAGCGTCTGGCCGTGCACGATGCGCGCCGTAGTCAGCCAGCCGACCGCGGCGATGGCGAGCAGCAGCACCCCGATGCTGCCACGGCCGATCACCGTGCCGAGGATGATCACGATGAAGAGGTAGGGGAGCGAGTAGAGCACGTCGACGAAGCGCATCATCGCCTCTTCGGTCCGCCCGCCGACGAAGCCCGCCAGCGCCCCCCAGGCGAATCCGATGCCGACGCTGATGGCGCTCGCCAGCACGCTGATCAGGAGCGAGAGCCGCACGCCGTGCAGCGTGCGCACGAACAGATCGCGCCCGAGGCGGTCGGTGCCGAACCAGTGCGCGCCCGTGAGCCCCGGGGGTCGCGCCAGATGGCGCCAGTCCAGACTGTCGAACGCCCAGGGACTCGTGGGCGGCGCGAGCAGCGCGAGCAGCGTCACCGCGCCGAGGAGCACCAGCGCGGCGCGCGCGCCACGATTCGCGCGCAGGCGGCGCGCGGCATCCCGCCACAGGCCGCGGCCGGCGGTCGCTTCACTCATGCCGTGCTCCGGGGTCGAGCCAGCCGTAGACGAGGTCGGCGGCGAGATTGCACGCGAGCGTCAGGGCAGCGTAGACGATGACCATGCCCATGACGAGCGGGTAATCGCGGTCGATGGCGCCCTGCACGAGGTAGCGGCCGCTGCCGGGCAGGCCGAACACCGTCTCGATGACGAGCGACCCGGTGACCACGAAGGCCACCGCGGGACCCAGGTAGCTCACCGCCGGGAGCAGCGCGGGGCGCAATGCGTGGTGCCACAGCACGCGTCGCTCCCCCAGGCCGCGCGCGCGTGCGCTGCGGATGTAGTTGGTGCGCAGCACCTCGAGGAGACTCGCACGGGTCAGGCGTGCGAGGTAGGCCGCCACCGGCAGCGCCAGCGTCACGACCGGCAACACGAGATAACGCGGCGCGCCCCGCTCCCAGCCCGCGACCGGCAGCCAGTGCAGATGCAGCCCGAAGAGCAGCGCCAGGGCAGGACCGGTGACGAAGGTCGGCAACGCGATACCGAGCGCGGCCAGCGCCGTGAGCGCGTAGTCGATGCCGCCCCCGCGCGCGAGCGCCGCGGCGATCCCGGCCGGGATGCCGGCGAGGATCGCCAGCAGCACCGCCGCGAGGCCGAGCGTCGCACTCAGCGGCAGGCCCTGGCCGATGAGCTCGGTGACGGTGAAATCCCGCTGGCTGAGCGAAGGCCCGAAGTCGCCGCGCGCGAGCGCGGCCAGGTAGCGCGCGTACTGCACGGCCAGCGGCCGGTCGAGCCCGTAGACGCGGTCGAGATTGGCGCGCACCGCGGGGGTGAGCGTCTGCTCCTGATCGAAGGGACCCCCGGGAGCCAGGCGCTGCAGCAGGAATGACAGGGTGATGATGAGCAGCAGGGTCGGGACGGCAATGGCGATGCGACGCAGCGCGTAGCTCAGCATGGGCGCTGACTTTAGGGAGAGGGCGCGCAATCCGTCAACGCCGGGGCGTCTCCCGGCAACCAGGCGCGGCGTCGCCCGCTATACTGCCGGGCTTATGAAACGCATCCTGGTCGGTATCAAACGCGTCGTCGATTTCAACGTCCGCATACGGGTCAAACCCGATGGCAGCGGCGTGGTCACCGACGGCGTCAAGATGAGCGTCAACCCCTTCGACGAGATCGCGCTCGAGGAAGCGCTGCGCATCAAGGAGCGCGGCGGCGCGGAGGAGGTGATCGTCGCGACCGTAGGCCCCGCCGACACCCAGCAGCAGCTGCGCAGCGCGCTGGCGATGGGAGCGGACCGGGCGCTGCACGTGCAGGCGGACGGGGTCATCGAGCCTTTGGTCGCGGCGCGCGCGCTGCTGAAGCTCATCGAGCGCGAGCAGCCGTTCCTCGTGATCCTCGGCAAGCAGGCGATCGACGACGACAACGGCCAGACCGGCCAGGTGCTCGCGGCGCTGTGGAATCGTCCGCAGGCCACCTACGCCTCCAGGCTCGAGCTGCTGTCCGACACCACCGCGCGCGTGACGCGCGAGGTGGACGCCGGACTCGAGACGCTCGAGATCGACCTGCCGGCGGTGATCACGGCGGACCTGCGCCTCAATGAGCCCCGTTACGTGAAGCTTCCGGACATCATGAAGGCGAAGAAGAAGCCGCTCGAGACGCTCAGCCTCGCGGCCCTCGGCGTCGAGCAGCGCCAGCAGCTGAAGCTGGCGCGCTTCGAGCCGCCCCCGCAGCGGCAGAAAGGCATCCGGGTCAAGGACGCCGCGGAGCTGGTCGAGCAGCTGAAGAGGAAGGGGATCCTGTGAGCGCCAAGATTCTCATCGTCGCCGAGCATGACGGCGCCAGGCTCAACGTCAGTACCGCCAAGTGCGTGAGCTGTGCGCTCACGCTGAGTGGCGCCGAAATCACCATTGCCGTCTGTGCCGCCGACCCGGGCGCGGTCGCCGCGCAAGCGGCGCAGCTCGCCGGCGTGACGCGCGTGCTCACGGTGGCGAACCCGGCCAACACGCATGCGCTCGCCGCGGTGCTGGCTCCCCAGATCGCCGCGCTCGCCGGCCCCTTCACTCACGTGCTGGGCCCGTCGACCACCTACGGCAAGGACCTGATGGCGCGCATCGCCGGGCTCCTCGGCGCCCCGCAGGTGAGCGACATCATGGGGCTGGAGAGCCCTACCCGCTTCCAGCGCCCGGTCTACGCCGGCAACGCGATTCTCACCGTCGAGGCCGAGGGTGGCGTCAGGGTGGTCGGCACGGTGCGCATGGCCTCGTTCGAGGCGGCGGGCGGCGGCGGCTCGGCTCCAGTCGAGAAGGTCGACGTTTCGGTGGAGCTGCCGACGCACACGCGCTTCATCTCGGTGTCGGCGGCCAGGAGCGACCGGCCGGATCTGCAGACCGCCGCACGGGTGATTTCCGGCGGCCGGGCGCTCGGCAGCGCGGAAGGTTTCAAGATCCTCTACAGCCTCGCCGACAAGCTGGGGGCGGCGGTCGGCGCCTCGCGCGCCGCGGTCGATGCCGGCTACGCGCCGAACGAGATGCAGGTGGGCCAGACCGGCAAGATCATCGCGCCCGAGCTCTACGTGGCGGTCGGCATCTCCGGGGCGATCCAGCACCTGACCGGCATCAAGGACGCGCGCACCATCGTCGCCATCAACAAGGACGGCGAGGCCCCGATCTTCGAAGTGGCGGATTTCGGGCTCGTCGGGGACCTGTTCCAGATCATCCCTGAGCTGGAAAAGCTGGTTAGCTAACCGCCCTTGATTCGCGGGCAAAAGCCGCGCCTTTTGCCCGCGTGCGCAAGACCGCCGCGCGACTGGCCTGCGGAAATCGCCGCAGGCGATTTCCGCCAATCAACTAGAGCTGACCCAGAACGTACTCGGCGGCCGACACCTTGAACTGGCCAGGCTCCTCCACGTCCACGTGGCTTGCGACGCCGTCCTTCACGATGACGGCGAAGCGCTGGCCGCGCTTGCCCATGCCGAACTTGCTCGCATCGAGCTCGAGCCCCAGGGCCCGCGCATAGTCGCCGTTGCCGTCGGCGAGCATCAGCACCTTGTCCCCGACGCCCGAGGCCTTGCCCCAGGCGTTCATCACGAACACGTCATTCACGGCCATGCAGGCGATGGTGTCGACGCCCTTGGCGAGAATCTGGTCGGCGAGCTGCACGAATCCCGGCAGGTGCTTGGCATCGCAGGTGGGCGTGAAGGCGCCGGGCACCGAGAACAGCACCACGCGCTTGGCCCTGAAGAGCTCATCGGTCGTCAGCTCCTTCGGGCCTTCCCTGGTCATGCGCTTGAACGTACCCGCAGGCATGCGGTCGCCGGCCTTGATCGCCACGGTGGAGCTCCTTTCCGCGTTCGAAACTCAGGCCTGTCTGGCGTGCAGCGCCCAGAGTCCGCCCAGGCGCTCGAGGACCGGATCACCCTTGACGGCCTTGAAGGCCTTGACGGCATCGTCCTTGTGACCGGCCTTGAGGTCGGCGATGCCGAGCATCAGCTGAGTCTCCGGCGGGTTCTTCACGCCACCCTTGCTCACAGCCTTGGTGTACTGGTCGACCGCCTTGTCGTATTGGCCGTAGCCGAGGTAGGCGAGCCCCATACCGACGTTCTTGGCTCCGGTGGGAGCCGCGTCGGCCTCCTTGGCGATCTTGTCGAGGGACGCCTGATCGGCGGCCGCCTTCGCCTTCGCCTTCTCCAGCAGTCGCTGGGCCTTCTCCTTGTTGCGCTGGTCGGTGAAGGCATTCTTGTCGAAGCCGCGCTGCAGCGCCTTCTGCGCCTCACCGGGTGACCCTGCGTCCATCGCCAGATTCGCCATCTCGATGAAGTCATCGGGCGTCTTCAGGACATCGACCTCTAACATCAGACGGTAGACCTGCATCGTGTTGCTGTCGCTGTTCGCGGTGTCCTTCATCAGGGTGAAGAGCAGATTCTGCCAGTACTCGGGCTTCGGGTAGTAAGTCACGAGCCTTTCGAGCTGCTTGGTGGTGCACGCCGAGTCGTCCATCTTGGCGCATGAGCTCAGGGCCAGCTGCAGCCAGTCGTTCTTCGGGTTCTGTCCACTCTTGATGGCGTTCTCGATCATACCCTCCACAAAATGGTATGTGTCCTTCCAGTCCCCCTTCAGGTAGTAAGCCTGCGCCACACGGATGCGGGTATCGTCATCGGCAAAACCACCCTTGATCGCCCGGTTACCGTAGTCGATGGTCTTGTCGTAGTTCTTGAGGTCGTATTCCACGCCGGCCAATAGTCGTATGCGCGCAGGAATGTCGGCCGGGGGCGTGAATCCATCGTCCAGTTCCGCCTCGTAAGCCTTGGCGGCCTCGGCATTATTGCCGCTGTGGCCGTAAGCAAACCCCAGCATTTCGTTGATGAAATGCTGGTCATAAGCGTTCTTCCCCGCGGTGCCATCCGCCTCCTTCAGCTTGGTGATCGCGTCGGTGTACTTCTTGTTCTTGAGGTCCTCCTGGACGCTCTGGAGAATCTTGCCAACCTTGGGACTGTTCTGCGGCTTGTCGGCCCCCATGGCCGTGGCGCCGAGGAACAGCAGGCTCGTTGCCAGGGCGGCGAGCACCGGGACGAAGCTTGAGGAGATCTTCATGCTGATGTGTGTCATTACCTGACCGTTATTCGGCGAATTCTGCGGTGTTGACGAAGCCGATCTTCTTCATGCGGTTGCGCTGCGCGGCCGCGAGCACCTTGGCCACCACGTCGTACTTGGCGCGGCGATCCGGGCGCAGGTGAATCTCGGGCTGCGGATCCTTGTCCGCATAGGTGTGAAAGTAGCCCTCGAGCGTGTCCAGGTTGGGCACGGGCGTGCCGTTCCAGACCACCGTGCCGTCGAAGTCGATCTCCAGATCGATCACCTCCGGCTGCACCGGCGGCGGTGGGTTCTGATGCGACAGGTCCGGCATGTCGAGCTTGACCGCGTGAGTCATGACCGGAAGGGTGATGATGAGGGTGACGAGCAGCACCAGCATGACGTCGATGAGCGGCGTCGTGTTGATGTCGCACATTTCCTCGCCGCCACCGCCTACCTGCATTGACATGGTGTTTGCTCCTGAAGCCTTCAGCGGTAGCCGCGCATGCCGCGATCGGGCTCGGTGAGGAAGCCGACCTTGACGATGCCGCCGCGCTGAATCGCGTACATCACCCGCCCGACGAACTCATAGCGCGTATCGCGATCGGCGCGAATGTGGATCTCGGGCTGCGGCACCCGCACCGCCGCCTCCTTGATGTAGCCGAGCAGCACCTGGCGGTTGGACATCTTCTTCTCGTTCCAGTAGATGTTGCCGTCCCTGTCCACCGCGATGGTGATGTTCTCGGGCTTGGTCTGCGTCGGGATGTTGACTGCCTTGGGCAGGGTAAGCGGCACCGTCTTCGTGATCACGGGAATCGTGATGAGGAAGATGATGAGCAGCACCAGCATCACGTCGACCAGCGGCGTGGTGTTGATGGTCGCCATCATGCCGCCGCTGCTCGACTCGCCCACGTTCATTGACATGGTTCAGCTACTCCTCAAAGAGTGCTGCGGCCGACACGCCTGCAGCGTGCGGATGCAGCGCATCCGCACGCCGGCCGGCACGCAGCTGCGTCCTCAGCGAACGCGCGGCGCGGCCTTGGCCGCCGCCGGACGGGCGCCACCGCCGCCCGAGCCACCCTCGACCTTCACGCCGCCTACCAGATAGGCATGCAGGTCGCTGGCGAAGTTCCGCAGCGCGTCCTGCAGCACCTTGTTGCGGCCGAGGAGCCAGTTGTAGCCCCACACCGCAGGCACCGCCACGAACAGTCCGAGGGCCGTCATGATCAGCGCCTCGCCGACGGGGCCGGCTACCTTGTCGATGCTCGCCTGGCCGGCGATGCCGATGCCGACCAGCGCGTTCAGGATGCCCCACACGGTGCCGAACAGCCCGACGAACGGCGCGGTCGATCCGACCGTCGCGAGCAGGCCCAGCCCGCCGTTCAGCTTGCTGTTGACGCCGTCGACCGCGCGTTGCAGCGACATGGTGATCCACTCGTGCAGGTCGATGCGGTCGGTGAGGCGGCCGTCGTGATGGGAGGCCGCGCGCAGCCCGTCCTCGGCGATGCCACGGAAGTCGTCACCCTTCTTCAGGCGATCGACCCCGTCCTTGATCGAGGGTGCGTTCCAGAACTGCTTGTCTACCGACTTGGCCGACTTGCGCAGCGCCCGCTGGTCCCACAGCTTCGTGAGAATCACGTACCACGAAGCGAGCGACATCAGCAGCAGAAGAATGAGCACGGAACGGGAGACCAGGTCTCCGGACACCCACAGTGCGCTCAGGCCGTAGGGGTTGTTAACGGTTACGCTCGGTTGGTTTTCCATAGTTTCCTCGAAGCAAAAAAGAAGCCGCACCCTGGGAAGGTGCGGCCGGTGTTCATCTCAGCGAGAATTTGATGTTGAAGTTAACGCAGCTCGCGATCGGCTTGCCGTCCTCGGTGGCGGCGTTGTACTTACCGGAGCCGGCCTTGGCAAGCTTCATCGCCGCACCGTCGAGCCGCGCGCTGCCGGAGCCTTTGGTAATCGTCGGCTCCTCGGTGAGCTTGCCGTCCGTACCGACACACACGTGCACGGTGGCGGTACCCGACTCATCCAGGCGGCGCGACGCATCCGGGTAGAAATCCTCACTGGCGGGGAAGCCTTTACCGGGGCCGGCTGAGGTGCGCCTCACGGCCGCGGCCACGGGCGGCGCCTTGACGACCGGCGTGTTGGTCACGCGGATCGCGGTGGTCTCGGTCTCCACCGGCATGTTGATCGTGACGTCGGGCGGCGGCAGCTCGACCGGCGGCCGCTCGAACTGAGGCGGCGGCGGCGGCGGCGGCGCCTCTTCTTTCTTCGTCTCCTCGACTATCGTCGTCTGGATCGGCGGCGCGAGCACCTCGATCGCGCGGCGCGCGAGGCCGGTGGCGAGCATCCAGGCAATGAAGACATGCAGCGCGATGATCGCGACCAGCACGGCCCCACGGCGTGTCATGAATTGGGAATCGTGTACTAAGGCTGCCATGTGTTGTTGGTGCGCTTTTACTTCAGCCAGAACCCCGTTGCCGGCGGGCGGACCCGCCGGTTCCCCTGAAATCTGCTTGCGAACTCACTTCGTCAGGCACTCGCACGGCGGGCGTGAAATTCTCAAATCCCCCCGGACGATGCCCCGCAGTGTGCGCTGCGACGAATGCTTGCGCGAACTGTACCCGTGTGCCCCCGGCGCTGACAACTCCGCCCGCGGCTCATGACTTTCGCCGGCGTGCCTCGATGGCCTCGGTGACAGCGCCTTCCGAGGCGCTGCCGACGAGGCGTGCGTACTTGGCCAGCACGCCGGCCTGCGCGCCGGGCCGCGGCGGCTGCCACGCCCGCCGCCGTTTGCGCAGCTCCGCGGCCGGCAGCTCGACGCGAAGCTCGCGCTTGCGCGCATCGATGGTGATGCGATCGCCGTTGCGCAGCAAGCCGATCGGACCACCCACCGCGGCCTCCGGAGACACGTGCCCCACCACGAATCCATGGCTGCCGCCGGAAAAGCGACCGTCGGTAATCAGCGCCACTTTGCCGTCCAGCCCCCGCCCGCTGATGGCACCCGTGGGGCTCAGCATCTCGCGCATTCCGGGACCGCCCTTCGGCCCCTCGTGCCGGATCACGACGACATCGCCCGCGCGCAGCCTGTCGGCGAGAATCGCCTGCGTGGCGCGCTCCTCGCTGTCGAACACCCGTGCCCGTCCCTCGAAGCGCTCCCCTTCCTTGCCGGTGATCTTGGCCACGGCGCCCGCGGGGGCGAGATTGCCGTAGAGGATGACGAGGTGACTGTCCTTCTTGAGCGGATCCGATAGCGGCCTGACAATCTCCTGCCCTTTCATGTACATGGGGGTCTTATCGAGATTCTGCTGCAGTGTCTGCCCGGTGACCGTGAGACAGTCACCGTGCAGCAGCCCGCCGTCGAGCAGCATTTTCATGAGCGGCTGGATACCGCCGATCGCGACCAGCTCCGACATGAGGAAGCGGCCGCTCGGCCGGAGGTCCGCGAGCACCGGGGAACGGCGTCCGACGCGCGTGAAATCGTCGAGCGTGAGGCGTACCCCTGCGTCCCGCGCGATGGCGAGCAGGTGCAGCACGGCGTTGGTCGAGCCGCCGAGGGCGGTCACTACCGTAATCGCGTTCTCGAACGCCTTGCGTGTCAGGATGTCGCGCGGCTTCAAGCCGTCACGCACGAGGCGGACCACCGCGGCTCCGGCGCGTGCGCTGTCGGAATGCTTCGCCTCCCCGACCGCGTCCTGGGCAGAGCTGCCCGGCAAGGACAAGCCCAAGGCCTCGATTGCCGAGGCCATGGTATTGGCCGTGTACATGCCGCCGCAGCTCCCCGGTCCGGGGATGGCCGTGCGCTCGATCTCCTGCAGACTGCTCTCCGAGAGCGTCCCCGCCGCCCGCGCTCCTACCGCCTCGAACACCGTCACGATGTCGCGCCGCTGCGCGCCGGGACGGATCGTGCCCCCGTAGACGAAGACGGCGGGGCGGTTGAGCCGCGCCATGGCCATGGCGCATCCGGGCATATTCTTGTCGCAGCCGCCGATCGCGACGAAGCCATCGAAGCCCTCGGCACCGACCACGGCCTCGATGGAGTCGGCGATGATCTCGCGGGACACGAGCGAGTAGCGCATCCCCGGGGTGCCCATCGAGATCCCGTCGGACACGGTAATCGTATTGAAGAGAACGCTCTTGCCGCCCGCGCCGTCGACCCCTGCCGCGGCGGCATCGGCCAGGGCACCGATGTGCATGTTGCACGGGGTCAGGTTGGCCCAGGTCGAGGCCACGCCGATCTGCGGCTTGGCGAAGTCCTCGTCGCGAAAGCCCACCGCGCGCAGCATGGCGCGGGCCGGTGCCTGCTTCACTCCGTCGACGACGATGCGCGACCAGGCGCGCGGGTCCACTGCTTTTTTCATGGCGGTGAGATTAACACCGCACCAGGCGAGCGCCTCATGCCCGGGGACTCCAACGTCCGCGCTTAACTCGTTGACAAGTCCGCGGTTCCTGTGATCCCATCGGGCCAACAGGTTTGGTTCCCGTGACACCCGAAACGACAGCGCTTCTGACCCGCGCCGCGGCCCCCGCCGCACGGCTGGCGCTGCGCCTTCTGGGACTGCCTGCACTGCTGCTCCTTACGGGGCAAAGCGGTGCGGGGCACGCGAACGCCTGACCCAACAGGCACGAGCGAGAGCT
>Ga0187766_10001771_pt1 | contig 12714 bp, 9 predicted proteins | sample 0216_QUI02_MP05__4_FD_132971 | JGI IMG/M metagenome (GOLD analysis project Ga0187766, IMG submission 132971) | Tropical peat soil microbial communities from peatlands in Department of Meta, Colombia - 0216_QUI02_MP05_20_MG | ecosystem: Environmental > Terrestrial > Soil > Wetlands > Peat ... | reverse complement strand
TTGGACAAGTTGAGCGTTGCAGCTTGTGCAGCGCAGTTTCATCCCCCTTCTCAATTCGCCTAAATGCTTGTTATGGGAAAAGGCCACATTTTTATAGATCATATCTCCCTGAAGGTCTTCGATCTTATGACATCCCCTTTGGAGGCAACTCGCATCGCTGATCTGGGCATGAGGTGAACTCGGCCTCTTCCCCGACAGGAAGTAAGCCAGTGACACTTGGCGATCCACCCATTTCCCCTTGAGATGGTTAAGAAATCCGGGCTCATAATGGCATTTCGTACAGACCACATGCCGGTGGCTGGAGGCTCTCCACGATTCCATATAGACGTTCATCTGGTGACAGAGGCCACAAAAAGTAGAGCTCTCCGTAAATTTGAGGAGGCCGACCAGGATGACAAGAAAAACAAGGATGCAAAAGACAAGGAAGATCTTGATGGCCTTGAGGTGAGCTTGAGTGCCTTTCTTCGCCTCGTTGAAGAAGTCGATCCAAAAGATCTTGACCAGATTGTAAAGATTTCTTATAGTTCCCATACGAATGCTCCTACCGAAACTAAATTCTACAATCTTTTAGAATTATTTCAAGAGAAACCTCCCCCTGAAGGGTCCGCTCAGGGAAAAAGGGAGGGAACTCGGGGAATAGTTTAATGGGTGGATTTCTCAAATGCAATCGAACATGGATCTTCCTCTCAGTGTGCTCGTTCTGTTCTATTCTCCTGGTTGGAAGGCCCGTCTTCGTTCTCGCCCAGGCGGAAGAAAGTCCTTTGAAACAGAGAGAAGAGAAATTAAAGGGGTTTCGAGAAAGAAAGGATCGGTTCTTTCGAGAGGATTCCCGGTCTCCCCTGAAAGAGGCTGACCGCAAAAGGTTCAAGGGCCTCGTGTACTACCCTATTGACCTTCGGTATGCCATGGCCGGATCCATTGAAAAATATCCTGTTGAGCCCAAACCGATTTATGCAACGCTTCCTACGAACAAGGCGATGGGCAAGAAATATGTGAAATACGGCCGATTCAAATTCAAATTGGATGGAAAAGAATACGCGCTCCAAATCTATCGACCCTTGGCGAGCGATGATCTTTTCCTTCCGTTCAAAGATAAAACTTCAGGGAGAGAAACTTATGAGAAGGGTCGCTATCTTTATATCGAGCCGATGCCCGGCGCAAAGGTGTTGGTCGATTTCAATCGAGCTTACAACCCCTTCTGTCAGTACAATGAAAAATATACCTGTCCTTATGCCCCACAAGAGAACTGGCTTGACGTCGCCATCCTGGCAGGAGAAAAGCGCTTTCAATGACGGCTGGAGTGTCGATGTAGCTTATTTGGAAAAGATCGGCTGCAAAATCTCAAAGTAAAGGATTCAAGGGTTTAAGTGGTTTCTCTCGTTAAGTCGCTCCGTTCTTTAACAAACCCTGGAACCCTCGGCACCTCGAATCCTTGAATCCTTCTTCTCTAAATCAAAAACTCCCACGCAATCAGGAAGACGCACAGAAGTCCGATGGCCAGCATGGCAAATCCAACAATGGTTGAGAAGAGGTCCGTACCCACGCTGGGGTATTTATCCCGATAGGTCTCCAATCTCCTCTCGGCCAGCAGACGATGATATTGTTCCTCCCTTTCCTCTACCAATTCGTATTTGGGAAATCTTCCCGTAAAAATCACCGTATCGATAGGGAACTTCGAAGGTCGAAAATGGGTGTTGAAGAAATGGACCGTGAAGATGAAGCCGGAGGCCAAAAGCGCTTCATCCGAATGGACGATCGTAGCAATGTTGAAAATCCATCCGGGTAAAAAGAGGGTGAAGAATCCCGGAAACCAGAGCATCAACCCTGAAAACCCGATGGCGAACATTCCCCAAAAGACAGCGAGAAAATCGAATTTCTCCCAATAGGTCCACCGGTCGAACTTGGGTTTCGGTCCTTTGTTAAGAAACCAGCGAATCATCCCGATGATGTCTTGAATGTCTTTCCAACGAGGGCAAAGCGAATCCGGGCCGAAAAGTCTTTGGAAAAGGCCGGGATTCCCTTGGATCTTCTTGAAGAAGAGGAAATAAGCGATGTAGGCCATGGTCGATCCAAAATACGCAAAGGTGATGCCAGCGCAAATGCGGTGAATCAAACCAGCGCTCCTGGCCCCTCCTAAAAAGTGCATCAGACCAATGGCCCAGGGGGCATGGGAAAATTTTAACGGGAGCCCGGTCAGGACGAGGCCGATAAAGCTCACCATCATCGTAAAATGGAGCACGATGTCAAAAAGGCTAAACCGTCGATAAATATGTCCGGCTTCATCAGGCCCCACATGCTGTGGGAAGAAAATCCCCCTGGCCCTCAACTCCCTTTTTTCCCAAAAGTCCTTTCGCCACCAGAGGAACGTGTGGAGCCAAAATACTCCGAAGACAGAGACGAGGAGGCCGGTCATGAGGACGAAGGTGCCGTAGAGCACGGGTTCTCTTTCAGGATCATTATGGGTTGCGTGCGGAATCCATTGCACGAAATTGGCATTGGCGTGTCTGTGACATTTTCCGCACGTCTCCACCAACCGCCCCTTCGAGATGAAGGACTTTGGATTATCAGGAGGCAGAATGTTGTGAAACCCGTGGCAGTCCGCGCAACCCGCAACCAACTTTGGGTAGCCAAGATGTTCCACCTTCCCGTGATAGCTTTCGTAATAAGTTTGAGTGGCGATGAGAAAAACCTTGTTTCTTTCCATCATCTCCTTGTCGGCATGACATTTCTGGCAGACTTCAGTATGGAACTCCTTGCGGAATTCCACGGTCTTGGGTTCGTCGCCTTTCAGTAAAGGAATTTTATGGAGACCATGACAATCGCTGCAGCTGGCTGAATCCGGATTCCCTTCGAGGACGGCTCTGCCGTGGATGCTTTCGGAATAACCATCATCGGAATGGCATGTCGTACATGTCTTGATCACCCGGATTTTATCCCCTTTCCACGGGGTCAACTCGTGAATCTTTTGATGGCAGTCCTTGCATTGAATGTCATTAAGGAAATGGGCGCTTGCATAATGTTCCGCCGCTTCTTTTTTATGACACCGATGGCAGGTGACTGGCTCGGCATGAATTCTCGCCCCTCTTGCTGTATGGGTCTTGATATCCGTGATGTCGTAATGGCAACTGTTGCATGAATTGGCACCATGAACAGATTGGGCAAACTTCCTCTCGCTTATTTTTTTGTGACATCCCAAACATTCGGAGTTGTCAATACATTCGTAGCAGTATTCTCGACCCCTGACGACAAATTTCTCACCCTTTCTCACAGGTCCAGAAATTTTCGTCTCCGCGGAGAGTTTTCCACCCTCTTTTTCAGAGCCGGATGTGGCTGCCCATGACATTTCCGAGGCCAAAAAGAGCCAGAAAGAGATGATCATGAGAAAGAAGAGCACTGTCTTGATAAACTTCGGTTTCATAATGCTCCCAAAATTTGGAAAATCGCTTGCCCGTGAAGAGGCGCTTACTTCTCCAAAACCTAAAGAAAATTCAAATTTTTTGGATTTCGAATGCGGGCAAAATGTGATTTTTCTAACACAATCGAGAATTGAAGTCAATATGACTGAATTTAATCTGAATTTAATCCCCTCTGCAATCCTCATTTAGGCCGACCAAGGTCGACCAGTTCCTTTCTTGTGATCTCTGAACAATTGTAACAGACCTTTGCTTCAATCTTCTCTCAACCTCGTGCGTATCTTTTTCGAAGAACCCTGAGAGGACAAGCCATCTTTTCCTGAAAAAAGCCCTTTTCTTCAGCAGGGACTCGATGATTTGAAGATGGATGTTGGCGCAAACTAAATCCGCTTTCTCATTGATAAAATCCTCTGCTTTTCCCCTCCTCACCTCAATTCGTTCAGATTCGCCGTTGGACAGTACATTTCGTGACGCCGTCTCCACAGCCAGTTCGTTGCAATCAATAGCGAGCACCTTCTCAGCTCCCCATTTTACGGCGGCCAGGGCAAGGATCCCAGAACCTGTTCCAAGGTCCAGAACCTTCTTCGGCTTCTCCTTTTGATAAATCTCCCAAGTCGCTTGAAGGCAGCTTCGAGTGGTTGGGTGATAACCTGTGCCAAAAACGACGCAGGGATCTAAATGAACCAAGATCTGGCCTTCTTTTACGCTTACATTTTCCCAGGGAGGAGAGCTGACAAGATTACCCACCTGAAAAGGCTTCAATTCTTCGCCAGCCTGCCAAGCCTTGTAGTCCAGGACGTTTCTTGAGAGGACAGGGTATCCCTTCTTTTTGATAAAGGAGTCCACCTCCTCATCGTGGGGTTGGGAAAAGAAAAGGAAAGAGGTCGTCCCTTCGTTCCAGCAGCCGATGAAGTCCTGTTTAAGAAAATCCCTTGAGTTCAAGATCTCTCCGGAAATCTCATAGATGTACAGGTTTTGGTAAGGAGAAGCCATATCTCTTTCCAAAATGATGTCATTAAGGATATCAGACTATCAGGTTACCAGGTAGTGGGTATCAGAATAGCAGAATACCAGAGTGAAAATCTATTATATCTCTTCTTGGTTCTTCCGGTGTCACCCGTTATCCAGGTTTCATGGTATCCTTCATCCTGATAACCTGATTACCTGATAAACTGAATTCAGACTCCCAAAATTTGTAACATAGGTCAGGCCTCTTGACAATTTTTGAGGAAATATTACGTTATATTTAATGTTTATGGCTCACTCGGACACGGGACACGGATTTGAATATGCCAACCTACGTGTACAGGGCTGTTGACCCAAAAAAAAGCTGCACTCATTGCAGACGGGGTTTTGAGATTATCCAGAGGATGGCCGAATCCCCCTTAAGCCTCTGCCCCCAGTGCAAGAACCCTATCTCCCGAGTTCTTTTCGCTCCCGCGGTGGTTGTCAAAGGAAACCCGGTTACGGAAACAGATCGAAAGATCAAGGAATACGAAAAGGAAGGGAAATGGAGTCACGCGGCTGAATTGGCAGATAAGGAAGCAGAAAAAACGAAGCGACAGGATTTGAAAACCCGTGCCTTAGAAAACTATAAGAAAGCGGGTTACAACTTTGATAAGTACGATACCTAATTCCCTCCCAAACGTAATGTGAAAGTTCAAAGTCTGAAGTTCAAATGAAATCTAAAGTTCAATGACAGAATTCATGGAAGGTTTAAAAGGAATGCTGAAAAGGTAATTTAGGCCAGGCTGCTCAAAAATGCCCAGATGCAAGGCCCCCGAAATCCTGAGGAGTGAGGCGTACTTGAATGTACGCTGCAACGACGAAGGATAAGGGAAACGCCGCAGATGGGCGTTTTTCAGCAGCCTGCCAAACCGGGAATGATCACTCTCAGTCACATTCAAAAGCAGTTTGGAAGCAAAGTCGTCTTTAGAGATTGCTCCCTTCAGATCGGGGTGAGGGACCGGGTTGGCCTCATCGGCCCCAACGGCTCTGGAAAGACGACCCTCTTCCGGATGATCTTGGGAGAGGAATCCCTCGACGAAGGAGAGCTCCTTATTGCCAGAGGTGTAAAGATCGGCTATTTGCCTCAGGAAGTGATTTCCTTCAAGGGCAACACGGTTTTGGATGAAGTGTTAAAAAGTTTGACAAGCATCACCTCCCTCCAGGACAAGATGACGATCCTCGAGCAAGAGCTTTCATCCGTCGAGGATCCGAAGAAACAGGAGAGGTTGGCAAGGGAATACGGGAAACTCCAGGAGCGCTACACTCTTCTTGGAGGTTATGGCCTGGAGCCCGAGGCAAAGCGCATCCTCCAGGGATTGGGATTCAAAGAGAGAGATTTCGATCGGCTCACCGACGAATTGAGCGGCGGCTGGTTGATGCGAATCGCCTTGGCGAAAATCCTTCTTCAATCTCCTGACCTTCTTCTTCTCGACGAGCCGACCAACCACCTGGATCTGACGTCCCTCATATGGCTCGAAGAATTTTTGACCAACTATCCCGGCGCCATAGTCATCGTCTCACATGATCGGGTCTTCCTCAACCACCTCATCGATTGGATTGCAGAGATCGAGGCGCAACGGATCGACCTCTACCACGGCGACTACGACCACTACCTGGAGGAGAAGGAAGCCCGAGAACAAGTCCTTGAGGCGACCTATAAAACGCAGCAGAGGAAAATTGAGCAAACCGAAAGATTTATCGAACGGTTCCGCGCCAAGAACACCAAATCGAGCCAAGTCCAGAGTCGCATCAAGATGCTCGAAAAAATTGAGCGGATCGAACTTCCGGAGAGAAAAAGGGAGATTCGGTTCCACTTCCCTGCCCCCAAACGGAGCGGCCACAAGGTGGTGGAGGTCAAGAATCTCTACAAAAGCTACGGCGACACGGCGGTCTATCAAGGAATTGATCTCAGCTTCAACCGAGGGGACAAGGTGGCTTTGGTCGGTCCCAACGGAGCGGGAAAATCAACCTTGCTCAAGATCCTCGCCGGCGTTCTCGACTTTGAAGAAGGCGAAGTCATTTTAGGAAAAGAGGTGACCCGCGCCTACTTTGCCCAGCACCAGTTCGATCTTTTCCGCCCCGAAAATACGGTCTTCGAAGAGCTCCTTTCCATTGCAACAGATGAAAGTCAGACCGAGCTTCGAACCCTTCTCGGAGCGTTTCTTTTCAGCGGAGAGGAGATCGAAAAGCGGGTCTCTGTCTTGAGCGGCGGAGAGAAGAGCCGATTGGTCCTTGCAAAGATGCTCCTCAAGCCGGCTAATTTTCTTCTATTCGACGAGCCGACCAGCCATCTCGACATCTCTTCTCGAAACGTATTGGAGATGGCCCTGCAGCACTTTCAAGGGACGATCTGCCTGGTCACCCACGACCGGCATCTGATCAATCAAATCGCCAACAAGGTGATCGAGATCGATCGTGGAATCCCCCATATTTTTCTGGGAGATTACGACGATTACCTCTATAAGAAACAACAGATTCCGCAGGAACAGGCCGAGAAAGGGATTCAGGTTAAGGCCGAGGAAAGGGACAAACAGAAAATAAAGAAGTCCAAGGTTACGGTCAAGGAAGAGAGGCGAAAGAGAGCTCAGGAGATAGACCAATTTAAGAGGCAGCTCTCCAGCCTTGAAAAGCGATTTCAGGAAGTGGAAAAATCCCTGCAGGAGGCCACGCAGAAACTGGATCGTCTGAACCAGAGACTTTCTGACCCGAATCTCTATCTGAATCAGCAAGAGACTTACGAAACCGTCCAGACCCATAGACAGGTTAAAGAACAGGTGAGAGAACTTACCCAGCTTTGGGAATTCCTCGCCCTGGAGCTGGAAGAACTCAAAACGGCGAGCCTCATGCCGACCGCCGAAGATTAGCTCCGCAAGGACCCCTCTTTGACATTCGGATTTTTTGTCCCCAATGGACTCAGCCATTATTTCAATCCAAAAAGGAGGTACTGTGAAACCCGCTAATGCCGCTTTCCCCCTGAACCCAACGTTGCAAGTGATTCGTCAGCGCCACAGCATCAGGATGTTTACCAAGCAGGAAGTATCCGAAGATCGTATTAACCTATTGCTTCAAGCCGGGAACGAAGCCCCTTCTGCCCATAATCAACAATCGTGGCGATTCATAGTGATGCGAAACCAGAAAAGGCAGGAATTGGCACGTCTCGTCACTTCCAGATCCGCCAATTTTCCGCGACCGGCATCGACGTTGCTTCGCATGGCGGCCCGGAGTATTGCCGGGGCACCGGTCGTGATCGCGATCGCAAATACGGGCGATCTGATTCGACACGGCACCCAGCTTTTCAAGGTCGAAAAGGAGATGGCGCACGATTTTTTCCACACGATGGAAATTCAAAGCTCCGCGGCAGCCGTTGAGAATTTGCTCTTGGCAGCGACTTCCCTCGGACTGGCAACCGTTTGGCTGGGAATTCTTTACCTGATCAAGGATGACATTCTGGAATTTCTTGGAGAGCCTAAGGGGGAGTTCATGGCTGTAGTTCCGGTGGGCTACGCGGCCACATCGAGTCGCGGCCCTCAAAAACAGCCTCTGGAGATGAAAGTGAGACATCTGGATCGATGACCGCCGAGCCTTTTTTGCTTGACAGACAAATCCGTTTCTCTTATATTCAACACGCTTGACTATGTGAAAATCCACTCAAGAAAGTGGCTTTTACTCAATCTCAGATAGGAGGGCATCTATGAGCTACAACAACATTATACTGACCACGAAGGATTTTGTGAGCACCGTTACGCTCAACCGTCCGCCAACGAACTCCGTCAACCTCGGCATACGCGAAGAACTGGACCGAGTGATCACCGAGTTGGAGAACAGCAAGGAGACCAGGGTGGTAATCATCACCGGCGCGGGTGACAAGGGCTTCAGCGCGGGCATGGATGTGTCGGACGTGGCGAACATCGAGAAAGGGCCGAACGGCAACGATGTCTACAACCGTATCGAACGGTCCAGCAAGCCCTTCATCGCTGCCATCAACGGGTACGCCCTGGGTGGCGGATGCGAGCTCGCGCTCGTATGCCATTTCCGGTTTATGACGGATAATCCCAAGGCGGTCATTGGGTGCCCGGAGGTGAACCTGGGCATCACACCCGGCTGGGGCGGCATACAGCGTCTGCCGCGGCTTCTGGGCAAGCCAAAGGCGCTCGACATGATTTTGTTCAGCAAGAGATTGTCGGCGAAGGAGGCCTTGGCGATCGGCCTGGTGGACCGCGTGGTTCCCGCAGCAGATTTGATGAAGGAGGCCATGGCCTTTGCACTGACACTGACCAAGCGACCGCCTCTTGCCATAAGTGCAGTGCTCAACGGCATATGGGTGGGACTTGAGAAGGGCATCGACGAAGGCATCCGCGTTGACCGGGAGTGGTCAAGGAAGCTCGCGCAGAGCCAGGATGCAATGGAAGGGATGACCGCTTTTTTCCAGAAGCGTGAGCCGGTATTCAAAGGGGAATAGCCTCCCTTTTCCATTTATAAAAAAAGGCCCCGCGCTGATTTTTTATGGGGCCTTTTTTATAAATAACGTCGCGTTACTCAATTATTTTCTGATCAAAAGTCCCTTCACAAATCGTGGATCCACCTCTTCGCCAAGAGGGACTTTCCCGTACTCCGCCTCAAATAAATCCAAACAGAAATCTTGAAACGCAAGAAGATGTTGCCGCTTCGCTTCATCGCCCTCTATCGAATCTAACCAGTTTCTCAGTCCGTTCTTGATCTCCATCTTCATAACCCCCTTGCCCTGGGCATCTCTTTCAAAAACTTTGCCGAGAAGATCTTTCACCCGAACTTGCCCAACGGCTTCAAATTGAAAAACCCCCTTGAGAATTTGATTCGCCGCAGAGGTGAGAAAGATTGTAGAGAAAGTAATCTCCCGCCAGTAACCCGGATAGCAAATGCTCAAATCCATCTCCTTCAGATAAGAAAAGGAGAGGCTCAATTTCTTTTCCAAAAAATGAATAATAGCGTTAACGAACTCCAGAAAGTCATCCGCTTCTCTCAAATCCTGAAGGTTAGTGAAGTCCTCATACACCCCGTTTCGATAGAGAGCGGGCTTCTTTCTCAAAATCCCCTCAAATTTTTCAAAATGAGGCGAATCCAAAAAGACGAGATTCTCCTGATGATTCGAAAACCAGGGCCCTTGTAAAATCGATTCTGCCTTTCTTCGGAGAAGAAGGGTCGTGCTCACGCCGTATTGAAAGAGTTTCTGTATGGGAAGAGATCGAAGGATTTCAATCGATTTTGCCTCCTCTTCCTTGCTCAAATATTGAAGCCCCAGGTTCAGGAAGTGGTAGACTTTTTTTACAGCCCTCTCCATGGCCGCAATATTGGACAGATCGATCGCCTCCGCCACGATTGCCTTGTTGCAGACGGCGGTTATCTCCTGTTTCAATCGATCCTGCTCATGAGCATCCTCCATCTTGGAGAGCGCAGAAGAGAAAAAAAGACTCTCGCTCCGAAAGGTAAGATAGAAAATAGAATCTTTCTTACCGTCCTCGTCTCGGCTCATAACTGGAGAAAAGCCTTTGCCTCCCGTAAAAGAATCCGGGTTAACAAAGCGATAGATCTCCAGGGCTTCCTCAAAATCAGGAAATCCATAATCCGCCAGCCGGCCATTCCTGAGACGGTAGCCCGTCTCCTCAAGCTCTGATTCGAGCTCCACAACGAGGGAATCCATCAATCTCTGATAGCTTCTTCTGTCCACCCGATAAAGAATTTGTAAAAAGGGCTCAAAAACCTCTCTGGTCCTCTTACCCCTGAAATGGATGAAGTGATATTGGTCCAGCGTGAAAGTAGGGATTCGGTCCATTCCCTCTAAGTGCTCCCCCTCCATGGTTGTGACATGGAGGAATTTCTTCAGGAGGAGGGCGATGAACTCGATATCCGTAGACTCGATGAACTGGCTGGCTTTCTTTTCGCCCGATTCAAGGAGAACCTCCATCCAGTGAAGGACTTTCTCCGGGTCTAACTGATCCCTTTTCCACAAATCGAGATCGAGAAGATACTGAAATTGTTCCGGGCTGGTAAGCGAAATCAGCTCGAGACAATCCCTTTCTCCGGCCTCCTTCACGGTCAGGAAAACCTCCAGCTCCGGAAGCTCTGGAATCAGCTGCTCCGGGTGTTCTGAAAGGAATAGGTAACGGAGCCGCTCTCTGCCGCGGGCCTGTAAGACGATATCGAGTTGTTTTTTGACAGGAAGAGAATTGAAGACCTTTTCGGCTTCCTTCTGGTCTTCGGGCAAGGTCAACACAGAGGATTCAACCATTTAAGCCCTTTTCGGATCAGGATTGGTAGGATAAAGAGGTGAACAGGCGACCGGTCGTCCATTCCTCTCTGCAATGATGACACAATCCCTCTTGAAAGAGCGAAGTATAGAAAAAATCGCTCTCAGGTGTACAGGGCGGGCTGAGAGGTCGAAAAAGTTTTACAACGGCACCTCTTCGTGTTGACTACCTACAACGAAAAACTTTAGTACTCATTGAACGGCTGCCGATTCTCCTTGACCTTACCATCTCAGGGGTCCGCATTTGTAAAACTTTGGAGATATCCCTAGCCCACCCTGGTCCGCTTCAAAGGAAGCAAGGAGGTTTCATTAATAAGCCGGGGGCATGGGCGGGCCTCCAGCCGGCTCTTTCTTCGGTTTCTCAGCCACGGCAGCCTCTGTGGTGATCAGCAGAGAAGCTACGCTCGCGGCATTCTGCAGGGCAAATCTTACCACCTTGGTCGGATCGATGATGCCCGCCTCGATCATATCCGTGTATTCCTCTTTATCCGCATCAAAGCCGAACGTGCCCTTCTCTTGCTTTACCCTCTCCGCCACCACAGACCCTTCCTGGCCGGCATTTTGAGCAATCTGGCGAATCGGCTCCTCAAGGGCCTTCAAAATAATATCCACACCTGTCTGTCGATCGCCTTCGGGTTTGAGTTTCTTGACGGCCGATAAACATCTCAAGTAGGCGACTCCGCCGCCCGGGACAATGCCTTCTTCCACCGCGGCCCGTGTGGCATGGAGCGCGTCTTCCACGCGTGCCTTCTTCTCTTTCATCTCCGTCTCGGTAGCTGCTCCCACTTTAATGACAGCGACCCCTCCGGCGAGTTTTGCCAGTCGCTCTTGAAGTTTCTCTTTGTCATAATCCGAAGTGGTCTCATCGATCTGGACGCGAATCTGTTTGATCCTGCCCTCGATCGCCGAAGCATTGCCTCCTCCTTCGACAATCGTCGTATTGTCCTTATCGATGACCACCTTCTTCGCTCTGCCAAGGTCCTCCAGCCTCATCTTTTCGAGTTTAATCCCCACATCTTCCATAATGGCCTTGCCACCGGTCAGGACGGCAATATCATCGAGCATCGCCTTCCTCCGGTCTCCGAAACCGGGTGCCTTGACAGCCGCACATTTGAGCGTCCCCCGAAGCTTGTTGACGACCAGCGTGGCCAATGCCTCTCCTTCCACATCCTCGGAGATGATGAGCAACGGGCTTCCTGTCTTGGCAATCTGTTCCAGGATGGGAAGAAGTTCCTTCATATTGGAGAGTTTCTTTTCGTAAAGGAGGATCATGGGGTCCTCGAGCACAGCCTCCATCTTTTCTGGATCGGTCACGAAATAGGGAGAGATGTACCCCCGGTCGAATTGCATCCCTTCAACTACCTCCAGGGTGGTCTCCATCGCCTTGGCCTCCTCGACCGTGATCACGCCCTCTTTTCCGACCTTATTCATTGCCTCGGCGATGATATCCCCGATGGTCCGATCATTATTGGCAGAGATCGTACCCACCTGGGCTATCTCTTTCTGTTCCTTGACGGGTTTCGACTGTTTTTTCAGTTCCTTGACCACCTCTTCCACAGCGACGTCAATTCCCCTTTTTACCTCCATGGGGTTAATCCCGGCAGCCACCACTTTGTATCCTTCCCGATAGATAGCCTGGGCTAAGAGCGTGGCCGTGGTGGTTCCGTCTCCGGCCGTATCCGATGTTTTGCTGGCCACTTCTTTCACCATCTTTGCGCCCATGTTCTGAAAATGATCTTCGAGTTCAATCTCTTTGGCTACGGTCACACCGTCTTTTGTGACCACAGGGGAGCCGAAGGATTTTTCAATCACGACGTTCCTGCCCTTGGGTCCCAGAGTCACTTTTACCGCATCCGCCAGAATATTGACCCCCTCCAGAACTGCATTCCTTGCCTCCTGATCGAATTTCAATTCTTTTGCCATGCCCACTCCTCCTTTCTGTCTCATCACTCAATGATGGCGAGGATATCATCCTCTTTCATCATAAGGTATTCTTCACCATCAATCTTG
>Ga0187766_10001767_pt1 | contig 12716 bp, 12 predicted proteins | sample 0216_QUI02_MP05__4_FD_132971 | JGI IMG/M metagenome (GOLD analysis project Ga0187766, IMG submission 132971) | Tropical peat soil microbial communities from peatlands in Department of Meta, Colombia - 0216_QUI02_MP05_20_MG | ecosystem: Environmental > Terrestrial > Soil > Wetlands > Peat ... | reverse complement strand
TTGCGACGCCGTCGACGTCGTCTCCGGTATCGGCTACGACAAGGTCGACGTCGGTAACCCGGCGTTCCGATTCGTCAACGTTTTCCGGGCGGTGTCCAATCTGGGGGTGTTCGACTTCGGCGGCCCCGATCACACGATGCGGGCGCTGAGCCTGCACCCGGGCGTCTTGGCCGACGACGTCCGCGACGCCACCTCATTCGAGATTCATGGTCTCGACGAGGCCGGCACCAGCCGGCTGCCGTCCGATGGCGAGCAGCGGCTGATCCGCGAGGTTATCGACCCGAAGGGGCTGCGGGACAAGGAAGTACGGATATGAGACTGCGCACGCCGCTGACCGAGTTGGTCGGCGTCGAGCACCCGGTGGTACAAACCGGGATGGGCTGGGTGGCGGGTGCGCGGCTGGTGTCGGCCACCGCGAACGCCGGCGGCCTGGGCATCCTGGCGTCGGCGACGATGACGCTTGACGAACTCTCAACCGCGATCACCAAGGTCAAGGCGGCAACGGACAAGCCCTTCGGCGTGAACATCCGCGCTGACGCCACCGATGCGGACGCCCGCGTGGATCTGATGATCCGCGAGGGCGTGCAGGTTGCGTCGTTCGCGCTGGCACCCAAGCCCGAGCTGATCGCGCGGCTGAAAGACGCAGGCGCGGTGGTGATCCCGTCGGTGGGCGCGGCCAAGCACGCCCGCAAGGTTGCCGGCTGGGGTGCCGACGCGGTGATCGTGCAGGGCGGTGAGGGCGGCGGCCACACCGGTCCGGTTCCGACCACGCTGCTGCTGCCCTCGGTCCTCGACGCTGTGAACATCCCCGTCATCGCCGCCGGTGGCTTCTTCGACGGGCGCGGGCTCGCGGCGGCGTTGTCCTACGGCGCGGCCGGGGTGGCGATGGGCACCCGCTTCGTGCTCACCTCGGATTCCACCGTGCCCGACGCCGTCAAGCGCCGCTATCTGGAAGCGGGGTTGGACGGCACTGTAGTCACGACCCGAGTGGACGGCATGCCACACCGCGTGCTGCGCACTGGTCTCGTGGAGAAACTGGAAAGCGGTTCGCGGGCAAGGGGTTTCGCTGCGGCGGTGCTCAATGCCACGAAATTCAAAAAGCTGTCCGGTATGACCTGGCGGACCATGATCAAAGACGGCCTGGCGATGCGGCACGGCAAGGAGCTGACCTGGTCACAGGTGGTGATGGCGGCGAACACGCCGATGCTGTTGCGGGCCGGCCTAGTCGAGGGCAACACCGAGGCCGGTGTGCTGGCCTCCGGTCAGGTGGCCGGCATCCTCGACGACCTGCCGTCCTGCGCCGAACTGATCGAGTCGACCGTCGCCGACGCTATTAAGCACCTGCAGGCGGCCTCGGCATTGGTGGAGTAGCGTTCTCTCAGCTGAACCCCTTGCCCGGCACGGTATCGTCGGCTTCGAAAGCCCGTCCTGGGACGTAAGGGAAATGATGGCGCTGGCACCGGGATCCTGGCCAATTCCACTCCGCAATGCGGTTCGGATTTCGAACCGGCATTTGCTCAACCCGCTCATGTTGCGGCTTGCCGGCCGCAAACACTGGTACGCGGCGGCAATCCGTCATACCGGGCGACGGTCGGGCAAGCAGTACGCCACACCGGTCGTGGCGGAGCGCGCGGCAGATGGTTTCGTCATACCTCTGCCCTATGGCACACGGGTGGACTGGCTGCAGAACGTGCTTGCAGCGGGACGAGCGACTGTCTCGTCTCAGGGCGAAAGCTACGACGTGGTGCAGCCCGAAATCATCGACGCGGCGGCGGCCCTGCCCGTGCTGTCGCCCCGGCACCGACGCACCTTTCAGCGAGTGGGCATTGAGCACTACCTGAAGGTGAAGGACGCGCCGGCGAGGGCCTGAGCCCCGGGCGGATGAAGTTGTTGGTGTAGCGCAGCCGTTTGGGTGTAGCCGACCCCGTCTGCGGCTAAGGTCTGTCCTCGGGGGTAGAGAGGATGCCGAATGTCGACGCATCAAGCTGTTCAGGTTGAGTCTGTCGGCAGTCCGTTGCAGCTCGTCGAGGTAGAGACGACGTCACCTGGTCGCGACCAGGTGCGCCTATCCGTCGCGGCCTGTGGCGTATGTGGCACCGACCGCGCCTTCGTCAATGGTGCGTTCCCGGGGATGTCGTGGCCGGTGACGCTTGGACATGAGATCGCCGGAACGATCGCCGAAGTCGGCTCGGATGTCGACAACTTCGCGATCGGAGACCGCGTCGCAGTGGGCTGGTTCGGTGGTCATTGCAACAAGTGCGTCCCGTGCCGAAAAGGCCTGTTCATCCACTGCGAGAACGGGCAAGTGCCCAGTTGGCACTATCCCGGGGGATACGCGGAGTCTGTGACGGTACCGGCCAACGCGCTCGCCCGGATACCCGACGAGCTGTCGTTTACCGAGGCCGCGCCGATGGGCTGCGCCGGCGTCACCACCTACCACGCGCTCCGGGAAACGAACGCGCTGCCGGGTGACCGAGTGGCCATTCTGGGCATTGGCGGCCTCGGCCATCTCGGTGTGCAGTTCGCGCGCGCGATGGGCTTCGAGACGATCGCGATCGCTCGCGGCGTGGCGAAAGGTGATGACGCACGGCAGCTGGGTGCCCACCACTACATCGATTCCACCGTCAGTGACGTCAGCGAAGCGTTGCGCACGCTCGGAGGGGTGTCGGTGGTTCTGGCGACAGCGGCGAACTCCGAAGCGATCGGGCAGACGGTCGGCGGGTTGCTTCCGCGCGGCGAGCTCGTGGTGATCGGGGTCACGGCCGAACCGCTACCGATCAGCCCGATGCAGCTCATCTCCCCCGCGATCAGCGTTATCGGGCATCCATCCGGTACTGCTCGTGACGTCGAGGAGACGATGCAATTCGCTGTCCTGTCAGGCGTCCGCGCTCGTGCCGAGGAGCGGCCACTCAAGCAATCCGCAGAGGCATATGCCGCGATGGAGCAAGGACGGGCCCGCTACCGCATGATCCTCACCATGTGAACGCTGGCTGCAGTGCCGATGACCGCGCTTAGGAAGGACTGGGGTGCCGCTGTGGTCGCGTCTGCGCCCGCCGCCGGCAGCATTGGGGTCGCCTGGTCGGGTGCCACCGTCGGCAGCATCGGGGTGGCCGCGTCGATCGCCACCGCCGGCAGCATTGGGGTCGCCGGCTCGCTTGCCACCGCCGGCAGCATCGGGGTGGCCGCGTCGATCGCCACCGCCGGCAGCGCCGGGGTGGCCGGCAGTCTGTTGATTTTTCTATGCGCGGCGGCCCGATTCTGCGTGGCGTGCGTGGCCTGCCTGGGCTGCACCCAATGCGTGGGTTGCATCGGCTGCCTGGGCTGCACCGACTGCATCGGGTGCGTCAGGTGCGTCAACTGTTCGGGGTTACGCGGTGTGATTGGCGCACGCGACGTGCACGCTCCGGTGTAGATCTACAGCCGCTCGATGATCGTGACGTTGGCGGTGCCGCCGCCTTCGCACATCGTCTGCAGCCCATAGCGGCCGCCTGTGCGCTCGAGTTCGTTGAGCATGGTGGCGAACAGCTTCGCGCCGGTGGCGCCCAGCGGATGACCGAGCGCGATCGCACCGCCGTTGGGATTCACCTTCTCCGGGTCAGCCTTGATCTCCTTGAGCCAGGCCAGCACGACCGGTGCGAACGCCTCGTTGATCTCGACAACGTCGATGTCGTCAATGGAGAGCCCAGTCTTTTCCAGCGCATAGCGGGTGGCCGGGATCGGTCCGGTCAGCATGAATACCGGATCGGTGCCGCGCGCGCTGATGTGGTGGATCCGGGCCCGCGGGGTCAGCTTGTTGTCTTTGACGGCCTGCTCGGAGGCGAGCAGCACCGCGCTGGCGCCGTCCGAGATCTGGCTGGCCATCGCCGCGGTCAGCCGACCGCCCTCGGAAAGCGTTGGCAGCGCGGCCATCTTCTCCAGCGACGTCTCCCGCGGCCCTTCGTCGACACGGAAGTCGCCCACGCCGATGATCTCGTTGTCGAAATGCCCACCCCGGATCGCCGCCAATGCGCGCTCATGGCTGGTCAGCGCGTACTGCTCCATCTCCTCCCGGGAGACGTTCCACCGCTCCGCGATCAGCTCGGCCCCGCGGAACTGCGAGATCTCCTGATCACCGTAGCGATGCAGCCAGTTCGTCGACTCGTTGGTCGGCGAGGTGAAGCCGAACTCCTTGCCGACGACCATCGCCGAAGCGATCGGGATCTGGCTCATGTTCTGCACACCGCCGGCCAGGATGACATCAGCGGTGCCGGACATGATCGCTTGTGCGCCAAACGAAATCGCTTGTTGGCTGGACCCACATTGCCGGTCGACGGTCACACCGGGAACCTCTTCGGGGTAACCGGCGGCCAGCCAGGCGTTGCGACCGATGTTGCCGGCCTGCCCGCCGATGGCATCCACGCAGCCGACGATCACGTCGTCGACGGCCGCGGGGTCGACGTCGACCCGGTCGAACAGCCCTCGGAAGGCGTGGGCGCCAAGGTCGAGGGGGTGCACGTGGGCCAGTGATCCGTCGCGTTTGCCGACCGCTGTGCGCACCGCGTCGATGATGAACGCCTCGGGCATATCTATCTCCTTCGAGTTGCCGTGATTCCACCAAGGACGATGGCGAGGTACCGGCGGCCGACCTGTTCGGCCGTTAGCGCACCGCCGGGCCGGTACCAGCGCACCGACACCCAGGTGGTGTCGCGGATGAAGCGGTAGACCAGGTCGACGTCGAGGTCGGGCCGGAAGTAGCCCTCCTCCATGCCCTGACTGAGCACGTCGACCCACATCTTGCGCTGCTCTTTGTTGCGCTCCTCGACATAGGAGAACCGCGGTTGCGACGAAAGCCGCTTAGCTTCGTCCTGGTAGATGACGACCTGGGCATGCCGGCGCTCGATCGCCTCGAACGAGGCCATGAAAAGCCCCTTGAGCCGCTCCAGGGGGTTGGGCTGGGTGTCGATGATCTCCCGGTAGCGGGCGAACAGCCAGTCGAGGAAGCCGCGCAGCACCTCGTCGACGATTTCCTCCTTGGAGGCGAAATGGTGATACAGGCTGCCGGACAGGATGCCCGCCTTATCGGCGATATCGCGCACGGTGGTGGCGCGCAAACCACGCTCGGCCATCATGGTTGCGGCCAGTTCCAGAAGTTCGTCGCGCCGGTTCATGGGTGCTGGCTCGATACCGAAATCACTTCTCCAGTCAGGTAACTGGAGTAGTCGCTGGCGAGGAAGGCGATGGTGGCGGCGACCTCCCATGGCTCGGCGGCCCGCCCGAACGCTTCGGCAGCGGACAGTTGGTCGAGCAGTTCGGCCGACGTCGTCTTGTCCAGGAACTTGTGCCGGGCGATGCTGGGCGAGACGGCATTGATCCGCACCCCGTATTCGACGGCTTCTATTGCGCTGCAGCGGGTCAACGCCATCACCCCGCCCTTGGCCGCCGCATAGTGCGACTGCGAGTGCTGAGCCCGCCAGCCCAGCACGCTGGCGTTGTTGACGATCACCCCGCCGTGCTTGGCGTCACGGAAGTAGCGCAGTGCGGCGCGGGTGGCCCGGAACACCGACGTCAGCGTCACATCCAGGACGCGGTCCCATACATCGTCGGTCATCTCGACCACCGGCGTCTGCCCGCCCAACCCGGCGTTGTTGACCAGCACATCGATGCGGCCCATCCGGGCGGTGGCCGACGCGATCAGGGCGTCGACCTGCGCGGTGGACGTTACGTCGCACACCACGCTCTCCACCCGGCCCAGTCCCAGCGCGGACAGTTCGCCGGCCGTCTCCCCGAGTCGTCGTTCATGGTGGTCGGAGACGACGACGTCGGCACCCTCGGCCAGGGCGCGGCGCGCGGTGGCCGAGCCGATCCCGGTGCCCGCAGCCGCGGTCACGACGACGACCTTACCGTCCAGAAGTCCGTGCCCGGCAATCTCTTTCGGCGCGACGGCTAACGTCATCCCTTGACCTCCCGGGGCAGGCCGAGCACCCGCTCGGCAATGATGTTGCGCTGGATTTCGTTGGACCCGCCGTAGATGGTGTCCGCGCGGGTGAACAGAAACAGCCGCTGCCATTCGTCGAAATCGCCGTCGGCTAGCACCATGCCCGCCTTGCCCCGCACCTCCATCGCGATCTCGCCGAGCTCCCGATGCCAGTTGGCCCACAACAACTTCGACACGTTGTCCTGGCCGGGCTGCTCGACGTCCATGGTGGCCAGGGCGTAGGAGCGCATCGCCCGCAGGCCCGCCCAGGACCGGGCCAACCGTTCCCGGATGAGCGGATCGTCGATGGCACCGGTGCGCTTGGCCAGCTCGACGACACCCTTCAGCTCGCGCGCATAGACGATCTGCTGCCCGAGTGTGGAGACGCCGCGCTCGAACGTCAGCGTCCCCATCGCGATCCGCCACCCGTCGCCGGGCGCCCCGACCACCAGGTCGGCGTCGGTGCGGGCGCCGTCGAAGAACACCTCGTTGAATTCCGAGTCACCGGTCAGCTGGACGATCGGGCGGATCTGCACCCCGGGCTGGTCCAGTGGCACCAGCAGGTACGACAACCCGGCGTGCCGCTTGGAGCCCTTCTCGGTGCGCGCCACCACGAAGCACCACTGCGCCCAGTGCGCCAGCGACGTCCATACCTTCTGCCCGTTGATCACCCACTGGTCGCCGTCGAGCTCGGCCGACGTCGAGACGCTGGCCAGGTCGCTGCCTGCGCCGGGCTCCGAATACCCCTGACACCACAGCTCGGTGACGTCGAGGATTTTCGGCAGAAACCGCTGCTGCTGCTCGGGTGTGCCGTACTCGATCAAGGTCGGCCCGAGGAGTTCCTCACCGAAGTGGTTGACTTTCGCGGGCGCGTTGGCGATCGCATATTCCTCGTAGAACGCCACCCGGTGCGCGACGGAGAGCCCACGCCCACCGTGCTCGACCGGCCACCCCAGGCAGGTCAGACCCGCGGCGGCGAGCTGCTGGTTCCAGGCGCGACGCTCTTCGAACGCCTCGTGCTCGCGCCCCGGACCGCCGAGCCCCTTGAGCGCGGCGAACTCGCCGACCAGATTGTCGGCCAGCCACTCTCGGACCTCGGCCCGGAACTCCTCGACGCCTTGCATGCCATGTAGGCTAACCTACCAAGCACTTGCTTTGTAGGCGCGGCGACGATGCGCGCCGCGGAGCGGCGTGAGGAGGAGCCGGGCAAATCGAAGCTAGCGCGGCGACGATGCGCGCCGCGGAGCGCGTGAGGTGGGGGTACCACCCGCTTGCGGGGGCGAGCCGGGCAATCGAACCTAGAGGAGCATCGATGACCAGCGATCCGCGGACCACCCCTGCGGCGCTGGATCGGATCGCCCGCCAACTCCCCGACCACGATGCGCTGATCACCGACGACCGGTCATTCACCTTCGCCACCTTGCGGGACGAGGTGCACCGGGCGGCGGCCGCGCTGATCGCACTCGGCGTAGCGCCCGGCGACCGGGTCGCGATCTGGTCGCCGAACACCTGGCACTGGGTGGTGGCCTGCCTGGCGGTCCACCACGCCGCAGCCGTCACGGTGCCGCTGAACACGCGCTACACCGCGGAGGAAGCCAGCGACATTCTGGCTCGCACCGGTGCGCCAGTCCTGATCGCGATGGGCCGGTTCCTGGGTGTCGACCGGGTCGCCGGCCTGGACCGCGACGCCCTGCCCGCGCTGCGGCAAATCGTCCGGGTCCCGGTGGAGTGTCCGGAGACAGCGGATCTGCCGTGGGACGAGTTCCTCGCCGGCGGGGTCGATCGTGACGCGGTCCGCGCGCGTGCTGCCGCTGTGGCACCCGACGATGTCAGCGACATCCTCTTCACCTCCGGCACCACCGGCCGCAGCAAAGGGGTGCTTTGCGCTCACCGGCAGTCACTAGCCGGCTCGGCCGCCTGGGCCGGATGCGGCAAAGTGACCAGCGCTGATCGCTACCTGTGTATCAACCCGTTCTTCCACAACTTCGGCTACCGGGCCGGCATCCTGGCCTGCCTGCAGACCGGCGCCACATTGATCCCGGAGCGGACGTTCGACCCGCTGCGCGCGCTGCAGACGATCCAGCAACGGCGCATCACCGTGCTGCCGGGCCCGCCGACGATCTACCAGAGCCTGCTCGACCATCCGGCCCGCCGCGACTGTGACCTCTCCTCGCTGCGGTTCGCGGTGACCGGCGCGGCGACCGTCCCGGTGGTGCTAATCGAGCACATGCAATCCGAACTCGACATCGACATCGTGCTAACCGCTTACGGGCTGACCGAAGCCAGCGGCTTCGGCACCATGTGCCGGCCCGAGGACGACCCGGTCACCGTCGCCACCACGTGCGGGCGCCCGATCGCCGACTTCGAGTTGCGCATCGGTGAGGCTGGTGAGGTGTTGCTGCGCGGGCCGAACGTGATGCTTGGCTACCTCGACGACCCGGAAGCGACCGCCGTCGCCATCGACGCCGACGGTTGGCTGCACACCGGCGATGTGGGCACCGTCGACGACGCCGGCAATCTGCGCATCACCGACCGGCTCAAGGACATGTATATCTGCGGCGGGTTCAACGTCTATCCGGCTGAGGTCGAGCAGGTGCTGGCCCGGTTGGACGGTGTGGCTGACTGCGCGGTGATCGGCGTTCCCGACGAGCGGCTGGGCGAAATCGGAAAAGCGTTCGTGGTCAAGCGGCGCGGCTCGGATCTTGACGAGCAGTCAGTGATCGCCTACACGCGTGAACATTTGGCGAACTTCAAGACACCCTGTTCGGTGAGATTCATCGACGCGTTACCACGCAACCCGGGCGGCAAGGTAGTCAAACCACAACTGCGAGAGATGACCTGATGGACCTGAATTTCGACGACGAGACGCTGGCGTTGCAGCGTGAGGTGCGCGAATTCCTCGCGACCAACAGCGACTCGTTTCCGACGAAGTCCTATGACACCGCGGAAGGTTTCGAGCAGCATCGGCGTTGGGACCACGTCCTTTACGACGCTGGCTTGTCGGTGATCACCTGGCCCAGAAAGTACGGCGGTCGCGACGCGACGCTGTTGCAGTGGGTGGTGTTCGAGGAGGAGTACTTCCGGGCCGGCGCGCCCGGGCGAGCCAGCGCCAACGGCACCTCGATGCTGGCGCCGACGCTGTTTGCGCACGGCACGCAAGAGCAGCTGGACCGGATCCTGCCGAAAATGGCCAGCGGCGAGGAGATCTGGGCGCAGGCTTGGTCCGAGCCCGAATCCGGCAGCGACCTGGCGTCGCTGCGCTCCACCGCGACCAAGACCGACGGCGGCTGGCTGCTCAACGGCCAGAAGATCTGGAGCTCGCGGGCGCCCTTCGGCGACAAGGCGTTCGGCCTGTTCCGGTCCGACCCGCAGGCCGAGCGGCACCGCGGGCTGACGTATTTCATGTTCGACCTGCGCGCCGAGGGTGTGACGGTGCGCCCCATCGCCCAGCTGAACGGCGACACCGGCTTCGGCGAAATCTTCCTCGACAACGTCTTGGTTCCCGACGAAGATGTGATCGGCGAGGTGAACGACGGCTGGCGGGCGGCCATGAGCACGTCGAGCAACGAACGCGGCATCTCGCTGCGCAGCCCTGCCCGGTTCCTCGCCGCGGCGGAACGGCTCGCGAAGCTGTGGAAACACAACGGCTCGCCGGCGGCATTCGGCGACCGAGTCGCCGACGCGTGGATCAAGGCGCAGGGCTACCGGCTGCACACCTTCGGCACGGTGACCAGGCTGGCCAGCGGCGGAGAGTTGGGGGCGGAATCGTCGGTGACCAAAGTGTTCTGGTCGGACCTCGACGTGGCGTTGCATCAAACGGCGCTGGACATCCAGGGTGCGGACGCCGAGCTCGCCGATTCCTGGACCGAGGGCCTGCTGTTCGCGCTGGGCGGACCGATCTACGCCGGTACCAACGAAATCCAGCGCAACATCATCGCCGAGCGGCTGCTGGGCCTACCGCGAGAGAAGGCCAAGTCATGAACCCATCCCTGGGGGGACGGGCCTGTGGCCTGCCGCAGCGTCATCGACAACCCGCACGCCGACCTGGTGTCCGTCACCAAATACCGGCGGCTTGTCTTCACCGACAGGATGCTTACCCGATGGGAGCACCTCATGCACACGGTCTGCGCCGACACAGGCGTCGAGCAGCGCGAGTTTCAACGGTGAGACGGACCACGTGCACCTGGTCGGGCACTGCCCCGCCGAAGGAGGCCAAGTGAAATTCGAACTCGACGAACAGCAGCGCGACTTCGCGGCCAGCATCGATGCGGCGCTCGGCGCCGCTGACCTGCCGGTCGCGGTGCGGGCCTGGGCCGCAGGCGACTTCGCACCCGGACGTAAGGTCTGGGCGCAGTTGGCTGAGCTTGGCGTCACCGCGCTGGCCGTGTCGGAGCGATTCGACGGGCTAGAGGCGCATCTGGTCGATCTGGTGGTCGCGCTCGAACGCCTCGGGCGTTGGTGTGTGCCCGGCCCGGTGGCCGAATCTATTGCCGTCGCACCGGTTTTGCTCGCCGATGATGAGCGCTGCGCGACGCTGGCGTCCGGGGAGCTGATCGCCACGGTCGCCTCTCCGCCGGTGATGCCCCGCGCGGTCGACGCCGAAGCCGCCGGACTGGTACTACTTGGGCGTGACGGCCGCGTCGCCGACGCCAGCGCTGGCGGTGCCCACAAGTCCGTCGACCCCAGCCGCCGCCTTTACGACGTCGCCGCCGTCGGTGATGGTCAGCCCGCCGATGTGCAGCGGGCATCCGACGTCGGCGCGCTGGCCACCGCCGCGCAACTGATCGGCACCGCGGAAGCCCTGCTGGCCGCGACCGTCGACTACGCCAAACAACGGACACAGTTCAGCCGGGTGATCGGCTCTTATCAAGCAATCAAGCACAAGCTCGCCGACGTGCACATCGCGGTCGAGCTGTCCCGGCCGTTGGTGTACGGGGCGGCACTGTCGCTGGCCGACAACTCCGCTGATATAGCTCGCGACGTCAGCGCCGCCAAGGTTGCCGCCGCAGAGGCTGCGCTACTGGCCGCCCGGTCAGCCCTGCAGACCCACGGCGCGATCGGGTTCACCGCCGAGCACGACCTGTCGCTGTGGCTGTTGCGGGTGCAGGCATTGCGGTCGGCCTGGGGCGACCCGGCGGCGCACCGGCGCCGAGTGCTGGAGGCGCTATGACCGAAGAGCGTAAGCTGCTGGCCGAAACCGTTGCGGCCCTGGTGGCCAAACACGCCGGCCCGGCTGCCGTGCGCGAGGCGATGGAGTCGGAACGCGGATACAACGAGTCGCTGTGGCAGCTGTTGTGCGAGCAGGTCGGTGCCGCGGCGCTGGTGATCCCTGAGAAATTCGGCGGAGCGGGCGGCGAACTCGCCGACGCCGCAACGGTTCTGCAAGAACTGGGCCGCGCGCTGGTGCCCACCCCGCTGCTGGGCACCACACTGGCGGAACTCGCGCTGCTGGCCGCGCCCGAGCCGGACACCGAGACGCTGGAAGCCCTGGCCACCGGCACCTCGATCGGCGCGGTGGTCTTCGACGACGATTACGTGGTCAACGGGGATATCGCCGACGTCGTCGTCGCGGCCACAGACGGCCAGCTGAGCAGGTGGACGCGGTTCACCGCGTATCCCGTCGCCACCATGGACCCCACCCGTCGACTGGCCCGGGTAGAACCGTTGCAGACCATCGCTTTGGGCGCCGACCCGAGCATTGCCGATACCGCCGCCATCCTGCTGGCGGCCGAGCAGATCGGCGCAGCCGAACGCTGTCTTGAATTGACCGTGGAATACACCAAGAGCCGAGTGCAGTTCGGGCGGCCGATCGGCAGCTTCCAGGCACTCAAGCATCGAATGGCCGATCTGTATGTCGCGGTTTCCGCGGCCCGCGCCGTCTTCGAAGACGCAATCACCGACCCCTCACCCACCAACGCCGCCCTTGCCCGCATCGGCGCCAGCGAAACGTTCTGTAACGTGGCCGCCGAGGGCATCCAGATGCATGGCGGCATCGCGATCACCTGGGAACACGACATGCACCTGTATTTCAAACGCGCACATGGCAGTGCCCAGCTGCTTGGTCCGCCGCGGGAGCAGTTAAGACGACTGGAAACTGAGGTGTTCTAACCGCGTGAATGATCGCGTCGGTCGGCTTGTGGACCTGCCCCGGCCCGTTGGTTACGTGCTTGGAGGGGGTGGCAGTCTCGGCGCGATCCAAGTCGGCATGCTGCAAGCGCTCAGCGAACACGACATCACTCCAGACCTTGTCGCTGGCACCTCGGTCGGGTCGCTCAACGGCGCCGTCGTGGCCTTCGATCCCAAAGGCGCCCCCAACCGCTTGTCGCATCTGTGGGCACGGGTGACGCGCAAACAGGTCTTCCCGGGCGGCCTGCTCTCCCAGGGCCGGACATTGCGACGCACCAAGACCCATCTGTTCCCCAACTCCAGGCCTGCCGCGCTCATCACCGACTTCATGGGTGCGACCACCGCCTTCGGCGACCTGGCCCTGCCTTTTCCGCCGTCACCATGGACATCGCCGCCGCGCGTCCATACGCCGTGCGGGACGGCCCGCTGCTGCCCGCGCTGTTGGTCAGCGCCGCCATCCCCGGTATCTACCCGCCCGTCGAACATGACGGTCGCCGCCTTTACGACGACGGCGTCGTCGTCGCTAACGTCCCGATGCGCCAAGCGGTCGGGATGGGGGCACGTTCGCTGGTGGTGCTTGACTGCAACTACCCAGGCCAACTGCCGGCGGCTACCGACACCCTCGCTGAGGTGCTGC
>Ga0187766_10001766_pt1 | contig 12717 bp, 9 predicted proteins | sample 0216_QUI02_MP05__4_FD_132971 | JGI IMG/M metagenome (GOLD analysis project Ga0187766, IMG submission 132971) | Tropical peat soil microbial communities from peatlands in Department of Meta, Colombia - 0216_QUI02_MP05_20_MG | ecosystem: Environmental > Terrestrial > Soil > Wetlands > Peat ... | reverse complement strand
GGTCCAAGGGCATTGGCAGAAGCTTGCGATCGCCGCGATTGTCGACGATCTCTACGCGCACCAGAGCGAGCTCGTGACGCGCGTACTCGATTCCTCGCACACGGCCCCCGCCGCCAACGGTGCGGTTGAGGCGTGGGTGGAGGCGCGGGCCTCCGCGGTCGAACGAGCGCAAAGCGTGATTGCCGACATAAAAGGTGCGGGCCAGCCGGACCTTGCCATGCTCGCGGTCGCCAACCGCCAGCTACGCAGCATGATGGTCTAGATCGTGATTGGTTCGACTCGACTCGTTCCAACCCATCCGGTTCCGGGCACGGCTCGGCGTCGGCTCGTCGACCTCGCACGAGCCCGTGTCTGCGCGGCACGCACAAGGAGGCCCGTTCGCTTGCGCCGGCGCGAGGGAGGGGCGAGGCCGGTTCGTTCTTATCCGATCTCGCGTTAGGTGCAGAGCCCTTCCGGCACGCTGGAGGATCGACGGGAGCCCGGACGCAACGCCGCGGCCATCGCCGCCTGGTGCGTTTACGATTTCGGGATCGCGGCCTGGCCGGTCGTGATCGCCACGTTCGTGTGGGGTGTCTATTTTTCGACCGGCATTGCGCACTCTTCGGAAGAAGGTGCCGCCCGCTGGGGCGCGACGCTCTCGATAGCGGGCTTCGTCGTGGCCGTCCTTGGCCCCATGCTCGGTGCGATCGCCGACCGCGCCGGCCGCCGCAAGCCTTGGATCGGCGTATTCGCGACCGTGTGCGTTGTGGCGACCGCGTCCTTGTGGTTTTCCCGCCCCACACCGGAATCGGCCGCGCGCACGCTTCTCCTCGTGGTGCTTGGCAGCGTCAGTTACGAGTTCGGCGTCGTCTTCTACAACGCCAGTCTGCGCGACGTAGCACCGCCGTCGATCCTCGGACGCGTCTCCGGCTGGGGTTGGGGATTGGGCTATGTTGGCGGGCTTGGCTGTCTCGCGGTCGCCCTCGTGACGCTCATCAAGCCGACACCGGCACTCTTCGGGCTCGACAAGGTGGCGGCGGAGCCGGTGCGCGCCACCGCCATTCTCGTGGCTTTTTGGATCGCCGCATTCGTAACGCCTTTCTTCCTCCTGGCGCCCGATCGCAAATCGGGCGGTATGAGTGTCACGCAGGCCGTATCGGCCGGTCTTCGCGGTCTTTACGACAACCTCAAGGATCTGCCTCGGCGGCCGACCATCCTTCGCTTCCTGATTGCACGGATGATCTACGCGGACGGGCTCAACACGCTTTTCATCTTCGGCGGCATTTACGCAGCCGCAGCGATGGGGTTCGCTCTCGACGAGGTGTTGCTGTTCGGGATCGCGATCAACGCGACCGCGGGCCTGGGGGCAGCGCTCTTTGCGTGGATCGACGACTGGATCGGCTCGAAACCCACGATCGTCATGTCGCTCGCGTGCCTGATCGCGCTCGGCGGCGCGATTCTCTTCATCCATAGCAAGCCATGGTTCTGGTCGGTCGCACTTGCCCTTGGCGTTTTCGTGGGGCCGGCGCAGGCCGCGAGCCGAACACTCATGGCGCACCTCGTTCCGCGCGGCTTGGAAGCCGAAATGTTCGGTCTCTATGCTCTCACGGGGAAGATCACGGCCTTCACGGGTCCCGCCATCTACGGTCTCGCGGTCGAGCATTTCGCGAGCCAGCGGGCCGGCATGGCCAGTGTGATCGTCTACCTCGTCGCCGGGCTCGCGTTGCTCCTGACGGTTCGCGTCGGGGGAGCTGCGCGGGTCAGTGCCTGAAGTGCCGCATGCCGGTGAAGACCATGGCGATACCCGCATCGTTGGCCGCCGCGACCACCTCGTCATCGCGCAACGAACCGCCCGGTTGAATCACCGCCGTGGCACCCGCCGCGACGGCGGCGAGGAGACCGTCGGCGAAGGGGAAGAAGGCGTCCGATGCGACGACCGACCCCTCGGTGCGGCGGGACGTTTCCTTGGCGGCGGCGGCGGCTTCCTCGGCTTTCCACGCTGCGATACGCGAGGAATCCACACGGCTCATCTGACCCGCACCGATGCCGACGGTAGCACCATTTTTCGCGTAGACGATGGCGTTCGACTTGACGTGCTTGGCGACACGGGCCGCGAACAGCATATCGGCCAGCTCGGTTTCGCTCGGGGCTCGTGCGGTCACGACCTTGAGGTCCGCTCGCCCTACCCTGCCATTGTCGCGCGTCTGCAGGAGGTAGCCGCCCGCGAGGGAGCGAAGCATCACACCCGGTTCTCCGGGATCGGGCAGCGAATCCGTGACAAGGAGGCGCAGATTCTTTTTGCCGGAGAGAGCTTCGACCGCCTCCGGCTCCGCAGCCGGCGCGATGACGACCTCGGCGAAGAGTGCGCCGATCTCTTCGGCGGTGGCAAGATCGAGCGCGCGATTGAGCGCGATCACCCCGCCGAAGGCACTCACCGGGTCGCATGCGCGCGCCTTGCGGTAGGCCTCGACCATCGTTGCACCGACGGCGACGCCGCAAGGGTTGGCGTGCTTGATGATGGCGACCGCCTTCTCATCGAACTCCGCGACGAGCTCGAAGGCCGCGTCCGCGTCATTCAGATTGTTGTAGCTCAGCTCCTTTCCCTGGAGCTGCCGCGCCGTGGCGATGCCGGGCCGCGACCTGCCGCCGACATAGAATGCCGCTTCCTGATGAGGGTTCTCGCCATAGCGCAGAAGCTGTCTGCGCGTCCCCGTCGCGACCATGCACTCGGGAAAAGTCTCGCCGAGCTGGTTCGCGAACCAACCGGCGATCGCCGCATCGTATGCGCCCGTGCGCGCAAAGGCCTTGGCGGCAAGGCGCTTGCGCAGCGCCAATGTCGTCGCCCCCTTTTGCGCGCGCATTTCCGCCATTGCGACCCCGTAGTCGGAGGGATCCACGACCACAGCCGCGAAGTCATGGTTCTTCGCGGCAGCACGGATGAGCGCTGGACCGCCGATGTCGATATTCTCGATTGCGGTCTCGAAGGAAGCGCCCTGCTCGACGGTCGTCTCGAAAGGGTAGAGATTGACGACGACGAGATCGATGGCCACGATGCCATGATCGGCCATGGCCTGACGATGGGACGCAAGGTCGCGCCGCGCGAGGATCCCGCCGTGGATTTTGGGGTGAAGCGTCTTCACCCGGCCATCCATGGCCTCCGGAAAACCCGTATGGGTCGCGACGTCCTTGACCGCGATGCCCGAATCCGCGAGTGCCTTGGCCGTGCCGCCGGTCGAAAGGATTTCAACACCGCACTCCGCCAGAAAACGGCCAAACGCAACGAGCCCGGTCTTGTCCGAGACCGAAACAAGCGCGCGGCGGATCGTTACTAGCCCGTCATTCATCGCGACGCCGCCGCGACTCGCTCGACACCTTCGCCGACCCGGCGGTACTCCGGCACCACGCGCTCGAGAAGAGCTGCAAGCTGTTCCTCCCGCGCCGCCGCCGCGGCTTCGCCGATCTCGTCGAGCGCTCTCGACAGGATCGCCAGATCGGCGGTGCGCGGTGCTGCAAGGAGAATGCCCCGGCATCGGGTCGGCACCAAATATTCCGTCTCGTGCAGCAGCTCTTCATTGAGCTTTTCACCCGGGCGCAATCCCGTGAAGACGATCCGGATGTCCTTTTCCGGCCGCAAGCCGGCAAGGCGAATCATCTGGCGCGCGAGATCGACGATGCGAATCGCCTTGCCCATGTCGAGCACGAAGATCTTGCCGGCCTCGACTCCGTCGGTGGCACCGAGGGCGGCGGCCTGAAGCACAAGCTCGACTGCTTCGCGCACAGTCATGAAGTAGCGTGCGATATCGGGATGGGTGACGGTGATGGGGCCGCCGCGTTCGATTTGATGCTGGAATAGGGGTACCACGGAACCGGTCGAGCCAAGCACGTTGCCGAAGCGCACCGTGATGTAGCGCGTCCTGCGGCGGCCGGCTGCGGCAAGGATGTCGCGCGCCTGGCAATAGCATTCGGCGGCTCGCTTCGTCGCCCCCATCACACTCGCCGGATTGACCGCCTTGTCCGTCGAAATCAACACCATCGCCGCAACACCCGAAGCATCGCAGGCATCGGCGACTTGGCGCGTGCCAATCAGATTGGTGAGCACGCCCTCGCTTGGGTTCCGCTCGACCATCGGCACATGCTTGAGGGCGGCGGCGTGGAACACGATTTCCGGCTTCTCGACGGCAAAGACCTCAGAGACACGCTTTGCGTCGCGCACGTCGGCCAGGATGGCACTATGCGGCAGCTCCGGCCGCTGCTCTGTGAGATCCTGATCGATGCGATAGAGATTGAATTCCCCGTTGTCGAGGAGAGCGAGGTGGCGCGGCTCGAGTTCGGCGATCTGGCGCACGAGCTCGCCGCCGATCGTGCCGCCGGCGCCGGTCACGAGGACGCGCCGGCCCGCGATCATCGCCCGCATGCCGGCACGGTCGAGAACGGTTTGCGGGCGGCCCAGAATGTCCTCGATTGCAATGGGGCGCGTCTCGAACCGGTCCGAAACGCCGTCGCGCAGGTCGGTCATTCGCGGGGCGCGCGCCAAGGTGAGGCCGAGCGCTTCCGCACCCTCGAGCAGTCCGCGCAGGATTTCGGGTTCGAGGTTTTCCTTGGTAACGATGAGGCGTTCGGGCCGCCGGTTGCGCCGCGCGCATTTCGCGACAATTTCAGCGAGATCGCCCGTGCTGCCAAGCACCGGCACGCCATGAATGTCGCGTCCGACGCGGGAGCCTTTTTCGTCGATCAGGCCGACGACTTGGTAGTGCGCTGTCGGTTCATGCTGCATGGCGCGGATGAAGAGGTCGGCGCCGTCGCCGGCGCCGACGAGTAGCACGGGAACGCGGCGGTGGCCCGACTTGGCGAGCGTGAGACCGAGGTGGCGATGCTTGAGGATGCGGTAGAGCACACGCGGGCCGCCGAGGAGTGCTGTCAGCACGAACCAGTTGATCACCAGCATCGAGCGCGGCATCTGCTCGAGGCGGGTCCAAAGAAAGAGAAGCGGAAAGAAGGCGAGGACGATGATGGTCGACACCTTGGCGATACCGACCAGGTCCTCCATGGAGACGTATCGCCACACGGTGCGGTTGGTGCGCAGCGCAAGCAGGGTTACGGCAGCGACCAGGACGAACAGGATGAAGGCCGGCCAAAGGTAATTGTCGAGATACCACCAGAGTGCCGAACCCACGCGGAGGTAGAGCGAAACGAGAAACGACAGCGCCACCATGACCAAGTCATGGAGGTAGACGACGCGCGCGCGAGTCAGGATTCGGCTCAATATCTGCATCCGTTTCGAGTTTCGGACCGTCCCCGAAGGCGCCGACAATAACATAGCCGCCTTTCCGCCCAATAGCCCTTCGCTGGCCAATTACCGGGCGGCTTCGGGCCGCCGGGTGCCGAGAAAGCCGAGCAGCAGGACGACCACGAGGATTGCAAGGGCGAGCTGCATAAATGGCAACGGAGACGACGGGACGGACCAATAGGCAAGGCCGATGAGGATAACGTCCGCCAGAAGGATCGCTTGCACCACGCGCGCATGGCTGAGGCCACCCCGGACCGCACGCTGATAAAAATGCTCCCGGTGCGCTTGCCAAATCCGCTCCCCGCGCGCTAAACGGCTGAGGAGCGTGAGGGTTGCATCCGCGAGATAATAGAGGGGCAATATGAGTGCCGGCGCCCAGGCGCCGTGCGAGGCAAGGTCGAGCAACAGCCAGCCCAGCAGATAGCCGAGTGGCACGCTGCCCACGTCCCCCATGAAGATCTTTGCGGGATGCCAATTCCACAACAAAAAGCCGAGGGCGGCCGCGGCGATGCTTAGGCCGTAAAGCGCGTCGACGTCGGCTGGGATCAGCAGGGCCACGATACCGGCGCCGATGCCGATTGCCGCCGTCTCCGCGCCGGTAATGCCGTCGATACCATCCATGAAATTGAAGAGATTGAGGAACCATAGCCAGGCGAACCCCGCCGCGAGGCGGTCGAGCCAAAGGGGAAGCAGCAGCGGGAAGATCGGTCCGCGCGAGAGAAAGGCCATGAGACCGACCGCGACGGCGCCGATATGGACCGCAAAGCGCGCGCGCGCCGAGAGGCCGCCGACATCGTCGCGCCAGCTCACGAATGCGAGCACAAGTGCCGCACTTATCGGCAAAAAGGCGTTGTGGGAGCTGCCCGGGCCAAAGATTGCGATGAGCGCCCAGATCGGCAGGACCGCTGCCAGGACCGCGATGCCCCCGCCCCGCGGCGTCGGTACGGCGTGGCTCGAACGCTCATTCGGATGATCGAGAATGTCGCGCGCGCGCAGATGGCCGAGGACCACGCGCGTGCCGACCGCACTCATGGCAAAGCTCGCAACGGACGCGGCGATCGCCCAACCCCAATTCATGGCTTGCTTTATAGCGTTATAGGAGCGCATTTGCAGCGCCAACCTACGCCGCACACCTTGTAATCCCGGGCCGGGTATGACAATGAAAGCGGGTGCTTGCGGAGCTCGAATGCCACGTGTCAGCTACGTCGTCACGATCTACAACAAGGCCCCCTATCTGCCCTACCTGATCGAAGGCTTGGCCCGTCAGGCCGGCGAGTTCGAGCGCGAGCATATTTTCGTCAACGACGGTTCGACCGACGGCAGCCTTGCGGTCTTGCTCGATCTCGTCGCGAATTGGACAGGGGTCAAGATCATCGATCAGCCGAATCGCGGCCCATCGCTCGCCATGAATGCGGGCATCCGTGCGGCGAGTGGGGATTTCATCAAGCCGGTCGACGGCGACGATATGCTCGTTTTTGACGCGACGCGCGGCTTGCTGCGGGCGATTGACAGGTCGGGTTGCGCCTTGGCCTATGGCGCGGGCGACGAATATCGTCTCGACGAGGGGCCCGGGCGTGCCGCAGAAAAAGCAAACCGGCCTTCGGCGGATCGAGACCCCGTGGTCGATGGGAACACGCTTGGCACGTCGCTTCGCCGTGCCCAAACAACGCCGTCGGCATGGCTCGCACGCGCGGATTTGGTGCGCGCCACGGGGGGCTGCGACCCGGGCGTGTTCATCCAGGACTACTCGATCGAGCTGCGCCTCGCGCGTGCCGCGCAATTCGCACGTGTGCAGCGCTGTGTCTACCTCGCACCCGCCGCCGCACCGGGGCGCATGTCCGAAAACGCCGCCCAGACCTTCCACGATTTGAATCTGGCCCTGGCACGCTTCGTCGCAAGCGAGCCGGACCTGCCATGGCGCGCACGCCGTCTTGCACTGAGACGCGCTTCGGGCCGCGCTTGGCACTTCGCGCATCGCGAGGCCGGCAAAGGTTATTTTTCGCCACATTTCAGGCGCCATATCTTCGCCATACTCGGCTTGTCGCAGGGTGCGGCCGCGATCGAAGCAACATGCGCAATCTTTCGCGAGGCGGGCCCGATCAGGCTGATGGCAGCACCGGTCGACGCGCCACTCGAGGATAAAGGGATTCGATGGTCCGCGTCGTCCAACTGATCACGGCGAACAGGATCGCGGGCGGGATGGAGTCATTTCTGGCGCGCCTAGCGCCCGCACTTCAGCGCGCGGGCCTTGCGCAACTCGCGATCGCGCAGCCGGGCGGAGACATGGGCGAGTACCTCCGCAGTCATGGGATTGAGACGCTCGAATATTCCCTCAAGAAGCGCGATCCCTTTTCGATATGGGCGGTGCGCCGCGCATTCCGCAAATTCGCACCGAACCTGGCCTTGAGCTGGCTGCCGCGCGCCGCCCAGCGGGTACCCTCCGGGCCGTGGGTGCAGGTGGCGCAAGTCGGCTGGTATCGCGGGCTCGATTGCTATGAACGTGCCGAGCGCATGATCGTGCCGACACCCGACATGGCTCGCCATTTTTCATCGCTTGGCTTCAAGGGCGAAATCACGGTCCTCCCCCATTTCGCGAATGTGGAAAGGGTGTCCCCGGTTCTGCGTCGCACGTTCGAAACACCCGATGCGGCACCCCTTGTCCTGGGCCTTGGACGGTTCGATACCATCAAGGGCTTCGATATAGCGCTCCGGGCGGTTGCCATGTTGCCCGATGCTTATCTCTGGCTCGCGGGCGAGGGCGAAGAGGACGCAGCACTGCACGCGCTGACCGCGGAGCTCGGTATCGGGGCGCGTGTGCGTTTTCTCGGATGGCGTCGCGATCCGGAGGCACTCATCGATCAAGCGGATGTCGTCGTCGTGCCGTCGCGCCAGGAAGCGCTTGGCCTCACGATCCTCGAAGCGTGGGCGCAAGGTGTGCCGGTCGTGGCGAGCGACACCCCGGGACCGAGCTATTTGATCGAACCCGAGGTGAGCGGAATTCTTTTTCGCCGGGAAGACCCGGCGGCCCTGGCCGCCGCACTTGCGCGCGTGCTCGGCAGCCCGGCACTTGGGGAGCGTCTAATCGCGGGTGGCAAGAATCGCCTGGCCACGACATTCAGCGAGAGTGCTGCCGTCGAAGCCTATCTCGACTATTTCGAACGGGTTGTCCGCGAAGCAAGAAAAAAATCTGCGGGATAAGGGCCCGGCGGCGATCTATCGCTTAAAGAGCTTGGCGATTCGGCCTTGGATGTGCTGCGCAGCCTGCTTCGGATCGCTCGCGTCCTTGATCGGCCGTCCGACGACAACGTAGTCGGCCCCCATCAAAAACGCGTCCTCGACATCGACCGTCCGCTTCTGGTCATCCACATTGGCAACCGGCCTGATGCCGGGGACGACGATAAGAAAGCCTTCGCCCAATTCCCGACGTAACGGCTCGGCTTCCAGTCCTGAGGAAATCACGCCGTCGCAGCCGATTTCGAGCGCCCTTCTCGCCCTGGACAAAACAAGTTCTTGCGCATTCACTTGAAAGCCGAGTGCTTTCAGATCGGCGTTGTCCAGGCTCGTTAAAACCGTGACGGCAAGAATCTTGATGCCATTTTTGGCGTCGCACGCGGCGCGCAAAATCTGGTCATTGCCGTGCACCGTGACGAATTGCGGATGACGACCCCGCAACTGCCGCACGGCCGATGCCACCGTATTGGGAACATCGAAAAACTTGAGATCGACGAAGCATTTTTTCCCACGTTCCGTGAGCCAGTCGATCAGCTCGTAATAACCGCCCGCCAAGAAGATTTCGAGGCCGAGCTTATAGAATTTGACGGTGTCGCCGAGGGCGGAAACGAGTTTCTTGGCTTCTTCGACGCTCGGCACGTCAAGAGCGAGGATCAGCCGCTCATCCGTGGGGATCGCTTTTTTAGACAGCATCGTCCTATGTCATTTCGAATCGAAGATCGCGCGCAATATATTACGCGCCGGCGAAGCGAACAAGCTTTGCGCTGCGTCGCGTGAACGCACGGTCTTATCGCTAAAGCCCGAGAATGGCGATTTGTCGCGCCACGACCTCGCCCTCGTCATAATGTGCGAGCGCTCTCGCCCGGCCGGCGGCCCCTTGCTTTGCCCGCAACGCCGGATCGGCGACCAGTCCGTTGAGTGCCGCGGCGAGCGCATTCGCATCGCGCCGCGGAACAAGCGCGCCGGTCTCACCCTCGACGACCTCCTCCCGCGAGCCTCGGATGTCGGTTGCAACCACCGGGAGACCCGTGAACATTGCTTCGATGATCGAGCGCGGCATTCCCTCCCGGTGGGAGGGCAGCGTAAAGATATCCGCGGCACGCATGAGGGCCGGCACGTCATCGCGATAGCCGAGAAGCCGCACGCGCCGACTCAAGAGCGGGTCATGCGGGAGGGCTTCGAGTGCTCGATCGATCCTCGAGGCATGGTCGCTCGGCAGCCGATCGCCGATGACCCAGAGGACCGCGTCAACCTGGCGCATGGCATCGAACAGCTCGAGATACCCCTTCTCGGCGACAAGCCGGCCGACGACAAGGACCACGGCGGCATCCTGGGGCGTGTCGAGGGTGCGGCGAGTGGCTTCGCGCTCCTCCACCCCGTGCGGCGGATGAAATTGCCGGGGATCGACCCCGTTGCCGATCGCCGCGACGGTGCTGCCGGCGCAAAGGCTCAGCCGTCGCGCGGTCGCCGCGTCCTCCTCGGCCTGGGTGAAGAGAATGTCGGTCACCCGGCCGCCGAGCCATTCGAGTGCTACGAAGGGTGCTCGCTTCCACCAGGGCATGTCGTCGTGAAAATAAAATCCGTGCGCGGTGTAGACGATGCGCGCCACGCCGGCGCGCCAAGCGGCCAGCCGGCCGATCAGGGAGGCGACTGGGGTGTGGACATGCACCAGATCGAAATCCTCGCGCCGGAAAAGTTCGACGAGCCGGCGATACGTGTCGAAATGCTTCAGGAGATCGAAGCTCCGCGAGATCGCAACCGGCTCGACGCGGAGGCCGAGGGCGCTAACCTTGGCGAGATAAGGGCCGTCGGAGCAAACGCCGACCACCTCGTGCCCCGCGTCCTCGAGGCCGAGCATGAGGCGCGTGAGGAAATGATAGAGCGTGAAATCGACCGCACAAAGCTGGCATATCTTCATGCCGCCTGCCGCCGCTCCCACCAGGCTTGAAAGGCAATGAGCGTCCAAAGCTCGCCGGCCACGTCGCGCCGGCCGCGGTCGAGTTCGGCCATCCAACGTTGTGGAAGCTCGGGCTTGAAGAGGCCTTGACGCTTGAGGGTCGCAGGGTCGGTGGCGCGACGCGCAAGATCGCGAAGCTCGTTTTTCAGCCAGCTTGCGACCGGCGCCTCGAAGCCTTTCTTCGGGCGCGCGAAGACCTCCTTCGGCAAGCGGTCGGCAAAAGCTTCGCGCAGGATCCGCTTGCCCCTGTTACGGGCGAGCTTGTAGCCGCCGGGCATGGCCGCAGCGCATTCGACGACATGGTGGTCGAGATAAGGGCAGCGTACCTCGAGGCTCGACGCCATGCTCATGCGGTCGACTTTGACCAGCATATCGCCGACGAGGCCAAGCCCGAGGTCCGCACCCAACATGGCATTGATCGGGTCGTCGTCGAGGGTGTCGGCCCGCAGGTCCCCGACAATCGTCTCGACGGTGGGCGCCGAAGCGCCGTCGACGATGAGGTCGTCGAGGCTCCCCTCATCGAGATTGCGCGCCCAACCGGCCTGCCGGGCCCTGGCGTCCTTCCAGCCGTGGGCCGCGAACCGGCGCAATCGTCGCGCACGCTCGAGAGCTGGGTTGCCTTTGTCCTCGGGCAAGAGGTCCAACGGCGCCAACGCGCCGCGCTTGAGCCAGGCCGGAAGGCCGGCGAGACGAAGGGCGAGGACTTCCCCTTGATATTTGCGGTAACCGCCGAAGACTTCGTCGGAGCCGTCCCCGGAAAGGGCGACCGTCACGTGCCTTCGTGTCTCGCGGGCGACGAGATATTGCGGCAAGGCAGAGCTGTCGCCGAAAGGCTCGTCGAGCCCATCCCACACCGCATCGAGCGCCGCGAGGGCGTCGGCCGGCGTCACGGCAAGCTCGGTATGCTCCGTGCCGAGATGCTCGGCGACGCGGCGGGCTGCCGGCCGCTCTTCGTAATAAGAGGCGGCATCGGCGAAGCCGACGGTGAAGGTGCGCACCCGCTCGGCGTGCGCCGCCATCAGGCTTACGACGATCGCGGAGTCGATGCCGCCCGAGAGAAAGGCGCCGACCGGCACGTCCGAGACGAGCCGCGCTTTGACTGCATCGTCCAGTCGCGCGCGAAGGGCATCAATCGCTTCCGATTCGTCGGAATAGCGCAGCGGGCGCGACTTCGCGAGATCGTACCAGCGCTCGACCGAGAGTCCTGCCCTGGAAAAACGCAAAAGGTGACCGGCGGGAAGTTTCTTGACACCTTCGACGATCGACCAAGGCTCCGGCAGATAGCGAAGGGCGAAGTAAAGGCGGAGTGCTCGCTTGTCGATGGTCCCGGCGCTATCCCAAAGACACTGAAGTGCTACCAGCTCCGACGCGAAGTCGAGCGTGTCTCCTTGGCGGCGATAAAGGAGCGGCTTCTTGCCGAATCGGTCGCGTGCGAGGATGAGCTCCCCCGTCGCCTGGTCCCACAAGCTGAAGGCGAACATGCCCTGAAGCTTCGGCAGGAGGGCCGCACCCCAGGCGCGCCACCCCTCGAGCAGGACTTCGGTGTCGGAATGGCCGACGAATTGATGGCCCAGGCTTTGGAGTTCCGCGCGGAGGTTCGGGAAGTTATAGATTTGGCCGTTGAAGCTCAGGACCAGCCCGGCGCGCACCATCGGTTGAGCACCGGCGGCCGAGAGATCGATGATGGCAAGTCGCGTGTGGCCGAAGGCGCAACGCTCGTCCATCCACTTGCCTTGGGAATCGGGACCCCTCGGCAAGAGGCGCGCGATCGCCGCATCGAGCCGCGGCTCGAGCGTCGAGCGGTCGATCCCGCCGAGCGCCACCCTGCCGATCAAGCCGCACATTTCACGCCTCGCCCGGGGTTCCACATCCGGCGGCTAATCTCGGGGAAGCCCCCCTCGCCGTCAAGCGCCGCGCGGGGTTTCGATCGCGCCAGCAGCTACCGTTTGCACGGCACCGTCCGCGCATTCGACCACCCAATTCCCCCGGAAACTTTAGGACTGCGGGTTCGGCGTGAGCCTATTTTTGCAGCAGGCTTTGAAAATCCGGCGCTGTAATCGTGTTGCCGACTAAAGCTTGCACCGCGGGTTGGAACGCGTCAGCGGTATTATGGCAAGCGGAGATCGCCGTAAACGACGTGTGAAAATCGTAATGTTCGACGACCTTGATCGATTTGCCGTTTGAGGATTTTAAGGTGAGGCCAAAATCCCATGTCCCTGCGGTGGTCGAAAAGCGAATATCGTCGATGACGCCTTGCAGCATG
>Ga0187766_10001763_pt1 | contig 12725 bp, 11 predicted proteins | sample 0216_QUI02_MP05__4_FD_132971 | JGI IMG/M metagenome (GOLD analysis project Ga0187766, IMG submission 132971) | Tropical peat soil microbial communities from peatlands in Department of Meta, Colombia - 0216_QUI02_MP05_20_MG | ecosystem: Environmental > Terrestrial > Soil > Wetlands > Peat ... | reverse complement strand
TCCTCGATCAGCTTCCGGTTGTGGCGCTGGTAGGAGCAGTCGCGTACTCCGACCGGCCAGGCGGTGCCCTCGCCGTCCGCGATGATCTGAACCTCGATGTGCCGCGCCGGGCTGATCGCCTTCTCGAGCAGTAGCGTGGCGTCGCCGAATGCCTCCAGCGCCTCATCGCGGGCGCTCGCGAACGCGTCCGGGAGCGCGCTGAGCTCTTCCACGAGCCGGATGCCGCGGCCGCCGGTGCCCGCCGCGGGCTTGATCATCAGTGGGACGCCGAGCCTGTCGGCGTGCGCGAGCGCCTCCTCGACGCTCGCGACAGGGCCACCGCTCCACGGGGCAATCGGCACGTCCGCCTTGCGCGCCAGGAGCTTGGCGTTGATCTTGTTGCCGACGACGCGCATGATCCCTGGGTCGGGCCCGACGAACACGATCCCGAGTCGCTCGCACAGCTCGGCGAACTCCGGCTGCTCCGCGACGAACCCCCACCCGACCCACGCGGCATCGGCTTGCGAGGCCGTCAACGCCCGCGTCAGCGCACCGTGGTCGAGGTACGCGCTGCGGTGGTCACCGTCTGCGTCCTGATGTTGTGTCTCCAGACGGACGGCCTCGTCGGCGTGGCGGACGAACATCGCGTCGCGCTCGGATTCCGTGAACAGCGCGATCAGCTGGATCGGGTCCCGTCGCTGCTCGTTGAGCTCGCGCACGGCGTGAATCACGCGCATCGCGGGCTCGCCGCGATTGACGATCGCGAGGCGTGAGAATGGGCGTTGCACGATGAGCCTCCGCCTGGGTCTGGCCAGCTTGATGTGTCTCTCATCCGCTGGCCGCCGCAGACGGCCTGCGGACACTACGCGATCTGCGGGCGGGCTGCAAACGCCTGCCCAGGTTCGGATAATGACGGATGTGGGGAGCTCGGTCACGATCAGGGACGTCGCGCGCGTCGCGAACGTGCATCCAGGCACCGTTTCGCGCGCGCTCAACGCGCAGACGCGCGCGCTCGTGAAAGTGGAGACGGCGGAGCGCGTGCTGCGCGCCGCCGAGGAGCTCGGTTATCGCGCGAACCGGCTCGCGCGCGGCCTGAAGACGAGCCGCTCGTACACCGTCGCTGTGCTGATCCCCGACATCACCAACCCGCTGTTTCCGCCGATCGTGCGCGGGATCGAGGACCGTCTCGACGAGGCGGGCTACACCGCGCTGATCGTCAACACGGACAACGACGCCGATCGCGAGCGCAATCACCTGGAGGCGATGCTCGCGCGCCAGGTCGACGGCTTGATCTCGGCCACCGCGCGTCTCGATCTGGCGCTGCTGACAGAGCTCGCGGGCGGCGCGCCGCTCGTGCTCGTGAACCGGAGCCTGGACGGCGCGTCGGTGCCCGCCGTCACCGTCAACGACAGCCATGGGATCGGGCTGGCGGTTGCGCACGTGGTGGCACTCGGACATCGGCGAATTGGCCACGTCGCGGGCCCGCAGAACCTCTCCACTGGCCTTCACAGATATCTCGGGTTCACCGAGGCGATGCGCGCCGCGGAGCTCGAAGTGCCGCCCGAGCACGTTCGCGTTGCCGGCTTGCTCACCGAGGAAGAGGGCGCGCGCGTGTGCGCGGAGCTGCTCGATGCGGCCGGCGATCTGACCGCGATCGTGGCCGCCAACGATCGGCTCGCGATCGGCTGCTACGACGCGCTGAAAGCGCGCGGACTCGAGTGTCCCGACGACGTCTCGGTCGTCGGCTTCAACGATATGCCGTTCATCGACCGCCTGTGGCCGCCGCTGACCTCGGTGCGGGTGCCGCAGCGGGAGATGGGGACGGTCGCCGCGGAGCTCCTGCTCGAGCAACTCGACGGCGGCTCGGAGACGCCGCGCCAGCTCCTGCTGGAGCCGAGGCTGATCATCAGGGGGTCGACCGCGCGACCGCGAGGCTTGACGGCGTTGAACGCATCGCCCCTTGACGGCGTTGAACGCATCGCCCCAAGAGCTTGACCGCCGGGAGGCCGTCGGCTAACTTGTTGCAAACGATTGCGTGGGGTGAGCAGATGGCTCCCGAGCGAGGGGTGCGGCTGGGCTGGATCGGCACCGGCCGGATGGGCCGGCCGCTGGCCACGCGGCTGCTCGAGGCCGGTCACGACGTCGCGGTCCACAACCGCACGCGCGCGAAGGCGCAACCGCTGGCGCGCCTCGGGGCGACGATCGTCGACTCGCCTGCCGAGCTCGCCGATCGCGAGGTGGTGTTCGTGACGGTCGGCGGCGACGCCGACGTCCAGCAGGTCATAACCGGGCCGACGGGTCTGCTGTCGCGCTCGGGCACGGCGCCGCCGGTGATCGTCGACTTGAGCACGATCTCCCCGGTCGTGGCGGCGGACATCCGCGCCGCGGCCGAGCGGCGCGGCACCGCCGTCCTGGCCGCGCCTGTCAGCGGCAATCCGAACGTCGTCGCCAGCGGCAGGTTGACGATCGTCACATCCGGGCCACGCGAGGCGTGGCTGCGGGCGCGGCCATACCTGGAGCTGCTCGCCCGGAGCGTGACCTACGTCGGCGACGGCGAGCTGGCGCGGCTGGTCAAGCTCTGCCACAACCTGATGCTCGGCGTCGTCGCGCAGTGCATGGCCGAGATCACGGTGCTCGCCGAGAAGGGCGGCGTCTCGCGGGCAGCATTTCTCGAGTTCCTCAACGCGAGCGTGATGGGCTCGACGTTCACGAGGTACAAGAGCCCGGCGTACGTCAAGCTGGACTTCACGCCGACGTTCACGCCGGCGCTGTTGCTCAAGGACTTCCACCTGGGCCTCGAAGCGGCCCGTGAGCTCGGGGTCGCGATGCCGCTCGCCGCCGCCACGGAGCAGATCGTCCAGGGCCTGCGGGCGATCAGCGGCGACGACGTCGACTTTGCCGCGCTGCTGGAGCTGACCGCCAGCGCTTCGGGCCTGCGGCTGGAGCCCGAGACCGCCGAAGTCGACGACGGCCTCGGTCCGGCGCAGCTCGGTGCGTGACGATGACCGTGCAGGGCATCGGCACGATCGAGAATCGGGTGATCGCCGGCGTCGAGCCGGTGCCCGTACCGCGGGCGCGCCCGCCGCGGCGGCGCGCACGGAGCGACTAGTCAGTGGGGGTGGGCTCTGGCCCGCCGGCCGCGCGGCTCGCGCTGTGTATCGCCGACTGGCCCGTCGGCCCTCGATCGCTAGTCAGCCACGATCCCGACCACCCGGGCGGGAGCGGCGCTCCCGCCGGCGATCTTGAGCGGGAAGCAGGCGACCGTGAAGCCCGTCGGGGGTACTGCGCCCAGGTTCGCGAGTCGCTCGAGCTGCGAGTAGGCGAGATCTGCCTGGTGCGCGGCCCAGAACACCCCGGTCGCGTCGCGCTCGACCGCCTCCCTGGCCTCCAGATGCAGCGGGCGGTCCCAGCCCCACGCATCGATGCCCATCACGCGAACGCCGCGGTCGTACAGGAATCGAGTCGCCTCGACGGTCACGCCGGGGCCGCGCGACGCGTACGTCGGGTCGTCGTAGAACGCGTCCCGGCCGGTACGCACGAGCACGATGTCCCCGGGCTGCAGGTCGTGACCCGAGTCGCGCAGCGCCCGCTCCAGCTCGACGGTAGTGACGGCATCGCCGTCCTCCTTGTGGCGAAAGTCGACGACCGCGCCGGGGCCGTAGAACCACTCGAGCGGCAGCTCGTCGATCGTCGCGGCGCGCCGGCCCTGGATCCTCGAGTTGTAGTGCCACGGTGCGTCCACGTGCGTGGCGCCATGGGTCGAGAGGTTTGTGATCGTCTCGAGCGCGGCCCACTCGCCGTCCCGCATCAGGCGGGGCGGGACACCGTACGTCCGCTGCGCCAGGAGCGCGCCCTGGGCGTGATTCGTGTACGCGATCCCGGTCTCCATGTATGGCCCGGGGTCGGCGCCGGATGGCTTGATCGCGTGCGAGAGATCGACGATCCGCATGCGAGTGTTACGGGCCTCGACGCGGTGGCACGCCGAGGCCCGCGGACTCAGGCCGCCCGGGCGCCGCGCCATAACGGCTGGCGGCGCTCGAGGTACGGCGTCAGGTAGCGTCCGAAAACCTTCGTGTGGCGCGCCGCCGGGGTCTCCTCGCTGCGCTCCAGGGTCGCCATCGTGGGTTGTCCCAGCGCATCGAGCTCGGTGCGCAGGAACAGCGGCTGCGTGCCGCCCACGAGACGCGCCCGGAGGACGAATCCTCCTCGGGGTGCCCTTACAGGAAGGCCAAGTGACGCCGCGATCGTTTGCGCGATCCGATCGGCCTGCTGGGTCGCCAGACCGCCCTGCTTGACCGGAAAGGCGGTCATGTCCCCGGCGGCGTACACGCCGTCGAGTCCCTCGACCCGGCCCAGCATGTCCGTCGGGACGAATCCCGACGTGCTCGCCGGCACGCCGGTGAGCCGCTGCCCGCGCAACTGCGGCGCTGCCACGACGCGATCGGCCTTGATCGGAGCGCCCGACTGCAGCACGAGCGAGCCGTCGCGGCGAACGCTCTTCGGGGTCGAGTCACCGACGAACCCGACGCCATGCTCGTCGAGCACGGCCGCGACCAACTGCGAACCCGCCGCCCGGAAGCCCGCGAGCGGTCGCGGCTCCGGACTGACGATCGTGATCGCGGTGTCCAGCTCCCGCTCGCGCGCCCGAGCAGCCGAGAGCAGCGCGAGCTCGTAGATCGGCAGGTGCCACGAGCGCCCGGCGGGCACGGCAAACACGATCCGGGCCAACTCGCCCGCATCCATCTCCTGCAGCAGGCGCCGAAACTGCGGCACGTCGCTCTGGCCACGGAACGTCAACGCGCCCGCGATCCTCGCCGTCGCTCGGGAGCCGATCGCGAGCACCAGGGCGTCGTACTGCAGCCGCGTGCCGGAGCTGAGCCGCACCCATCTTCGTTTTGGGGCAACGGCGGCGACGCGCACCCTGTGGTACGTGGCGCCGAGATCGTCGGCGATCGTCGCCATCTCGTACGTCTCCGACACCGCCGCATCAAATGCTTCGGCGGTGGCGGACGGACGGTAGACGAACGCCGGATCGGGCGAGATCAGCGTCAGGCGGACGCGATCACCTGCCAGCGCACGCAAGGCAAGCAGTGTCTCGATCGCAGCGAACCCTCCACCAGCGACGACGACGTGCGCCTGGTCGCTGCGTGGGCCTAATAACGCCATTGCGACGGCAGCATGACGGGTTACACGCGATCCGACGTCCGGAGCGACCCGCACACGTCGGGAGGAGAATTACTGATCTTCGACCCCGCGCTCGGCCCCGGATCTGGCGCTCTCGCGCGAGGACGGACAGCTCCGGTCGCCGTTGCCGAAGCTTCGCGGCGCGGTCAGCGCGTCCCGCTCTCGGGCTGCAGCTCGGCGGCGCGCATCGGCACTCCAGCGGCGGTGTACGCGTCCACGGCGTCCAGGGTCTCGGCCGCGAGCAGTGCGTGCGTGAGGCTGTCGAGCTGGTCCCGGTGGTCGGAGAGCAGCTGGGTGACCTCGGTGTGCGCGTCGTCGACCATCCGACGCACCTCCTCGTCGATCAGCCACTGCATCTGCGGCGACGTCTCGCTGACGCCCGGGAGCAGCGGCCCCGCCCCGTCGCTCGGCAGCACCGACACCGGTCCGACCTTCTCGCTCATCCCCCAGCGCCCGACCATCTGGCGCGCGATCTGGGTCAGCTGCTGGATGTCGGACTCGGCGCCGGTGGTGATCTTGCCGTACGCGATCTCCTCGGCGACCCGTCCCCCGAGCGCGACCTGGATCTTCGCGTCGAGCTCCTCGCGCGAGTACGAAACCCGGTCCGCGTCGGGGGTCGCGAGCGTCACTCCGAGCGCCATCCCGCGGGGGATGATCGACACCTTGCGGACCGGATCGGCGTCGGGAGTGAGCATCCCGACGAGCGCGTGCCCGGACTCGTGGTACGCGGTCCGTTCGCGATCCTCGGGGCTCAGCAGGATCCCGCGCGGCGCGCCGAGCAGGATCTTCTCGAGCGAGTCGGTGAAGTCCGCCATTCGCACCTTGTCGTGACCGCGCCGGGCGGCCAGCAGCGCCGCCTCGTTGGCGAGGTTGGCGAGGTCCGCACCGACCATGCCCGGGGTCGACGCCGCGATCGTGTCGAGATTGACGTCGTCGGCGAGCGGCATCGAGCGGGTGTGGACCTGGAGGATCTTCACCCTGCCCGCGCGGTCCGGGGGCTGCACGGCGACGCGACGGTCGAACCGCCCCGGTCGCAGCAGCGCGGGATCGAGGATCTCCGGCCTGTTGGTCGCGCCGAGCACGACGACCGCTTCGGTTGACTCAAACCCGTCCATCTCGGTGAGGATCTGATCGAGCGTCTGCTCGCGTTCGTCGTTGGCGCCGGTGATCCCCGCCGATCCCTGCCGAGAGCGGCCGATCGCGTCGAGCTCGTCGATGAAGATGATCGCCGGGGCGGCTTCCTTGGCCTTCGCGAACAGGTCGCGCACGCGCGCGGCGCCGACGCCGACGATCGCTTCGATGAACTCCGACGCCGCGATCGAGAAGAACGCGGCGTGCGCCTCCCCGGCGACCGCGCGCGCGAGCAGCGTCTTGCCCGTCCCCGGCTGGCCGTACAGCAGCACACCGTGCGGCATCCGCCCACCGAGCCGGACGTAACGATCGGGCGTGCGCAGGAAGTCGACGATCTCGGTCAGCTCGCCCTTCGCCTCGTCGATCCCGGCCACGTCGTCGAACGTGACCCGGATTCGCTCCGGGTCGACCCGCCGCGCCTGCGAGCGGCCGAAGTTCCCCAGCGCGCCCATGCCCCCGCCGGCGGTCGCGCGCCGCGCGAGCAGCACGAACAGCCCCACGAGCAGCAGCGTCGGGCCGAACCCGAGCAGGATCTCCGCCAGCAGCGAGGTGCCGGGGTTCGGATTCTGCGCGTTGACCTCGACGTTCTTGTCCTGCAGCTGCGACGTCAGCGCGTTGTCGTTCCAGAACGACGGCACCTGGGTCGAGAACAGCGTCGTCGGGGTCGCCTTGGTGTCGCCGGGGGGGTAGCGCACCTCGGTCGCGAACGTCCCCTGGATCGTGTCGCCTTTCGCGGAGATCGACTTGACGTTGCGTGCCTGCACCTGCTGCAGGAAGTACGGGCTGAACGACACCTTCACCCGCGGCTGGCCGGGAGCCTTGAATGCGAGCACCGAGAGCCAGTTCAGCCCCAGCAGGACCGCGAACAGGATCCAGAACCCGAGCAGCCGATGCGGCGGGCGCGGCTTGTGCTGCTCGGGCATCCCGCGACCATCCGGCGCCGGCGCGACCCGCCAACCCTGCTTGTCGCGCGGCATCGGCGACGGGGGGACGGCCTTGCGCGAGTCCCGCGGCTCGTTCGGTTCAGCGGGCGGCTCAGCCATGCGGCTCCATTCTGGCGCGTTCCAGTCGTCGGCTGGGATTGCCGCGACATGATCGTGGCTGCGGCGCGTTCGCGCGACTATGATCGACCGATCAGCGATCAGCGCATTGCCCATATCGCCGTTGGTTCGGACGGCACGGATCAGGGCCAGGACGCCGTCGCGCTCGGCGCCGCGCTCGCCTCGGCCACCGGCGCGGGGCTGAGCCTGGTGGGCGTGTTTCCGATCTCCTTGTTTCCGACGCCGGGATCGACCGATCGCGCGACCTTGCGCGAGCAGGCGGAAGCGGCGCTCCGCCGCGACCGTGATCTGTTCGCGCCCCAGGCACTGATCCACTCGGTCGCCGATACCTCCGTCCCGCGGGCGCTGCTGCACTATGCGGAGCGGACCCACGCCGACATGATCGTGATCGGCTCCGCGCCCGCGGCCGATGACCATGCCTCGATCGGCCGGCGCGGCCGGCAGCTGCTGTCGGACGCGCCGCTTGCAGTCGCGCTCGCGCGGCGCGGCGTGCACAAGGGGGCGATCGAGCTGCGCCGGATCGGCGTCGGCTACGACGGCGGCCCGGAATCGCAGGCCGCGCTGAAGGTCGCGATCGGGCTTTGTCGTGCAGCGGGCGCGGTCCTCGTCGTACGGAGCGTGGTCGAGAACGTGCTCGGCGCGTTCAGCACCGGTGATTGGATCGATCTGCACGAGCTCGAGTCCGAATGGCAAGCCGAGCGCAAATCGGCTCAGGCCGAGGCCGAGAGCGCGGTCTCGGCGCTTAAGTTGCCGACCGAAGTGACTGCGGTGACCGGCGATCCGGGCCTCGAACTGCGGGGCCTCTCGGGCAGCGTCGATCTGCTCGTGGTCGGATCGCGACGTTGGGGTCCGGTTGCGCGCCTGGTGACGGGGGGCGTGGGGGAAACGCTGGTCGCGCAGTCCAGCTGTTCGGTTGTGATCGTGCCCCGCCCGTCGACGCCGGAAGCGAACGCGTGAACGTCCCCCGACGCGCCTGACCGTCGCGCCGCGCAACATGGTTCGAGCGCCGCAACCCGCGAGGCTGAACTGGCAGCTCGGCAAGGTGCTCGAGCTGGTCGACGAGACCCCGCGGGCGAAGAGCATCATCGTCGAGCTTCCCGCCTGGCCCGGGCACCGTGCCGGCCAGCACGTCGACGTGCGGCTCACGGCCCCGGACGGGTATCAGGCGCAGCGCAGCTATTCGATCGCGTCGGGGCCCGGCGACCAGCATCTCGCGCTGACGGTCGAGCGGCTCGAGGACGGAGAGGTGTCGCCGTACCTCGTCGACGAGCTCAGGCCGGGGGACGAGCTCGAGTTGCGCGGGCCGATCGGCGGCTACTTCGTGTGGGACGGGTCGCGGGGCGGGCCGCTGCTGCTGGTCGCGGGCGGCTCGGGGATCGTGCCGCTCCGGTCGATGCTCCGCGACTGGGCCGCGGCAGCGAGCACGGTCGCCGTGCGGCTGCTGTACTCGTCACGGTCGCTGATCGAGGTGATCTACCGCGACGAGCTGCTTCGCTACGGCGCGGACGACGAGGCCGATATCCGCTTTGCGCTCACGCGCGAGTGGCCGCAGGACTGGCGCGGGTACCGGGGACGGATCGACCGGCAGCTGCTCGCCGAGGCCGCGTGGCCGCCGCAGGAGCATCCGCTCGTGTATGTGTGCGGGCCGACCGCGTTCGTCGAAACCGTGGCCGGCGGGCTGGTGGAGAGCGGACACCACCCGAGCCGGATCAAGACCGAGCGGTTCGGACCGACCGGAACCTGAGCGACGGAGGACGATGTGGACGCACTGGACGGGAACGCGATCGCCGGGCAGCTGTTCGAGTACTTCGGCGCCGAGATGACGACCGCGGCCGGGCGCTGCACCCATTGCGGGACCCGCGCCATGATCGCGGAGCTCGAGGTCTACGCGCGGGCCCCGGGCGCGGTCGCCCGGTGCCGGAGCTGCCGTAAAGTCGTGATCGTGCTCGTCGAGATCCACGGTGTGACGCGCGTCGATCACGGGTGCTTCGAGCTGCTCGACCGTTGAACCGGCGGCCGGGCGCGCGCCCCGCCCGGCGAACCGGCCGGGTTAGACTCGACCCATGCCGACCGAGGATCAGGATCAAGGCAACGAGCAGGTACCCCGGGGCTCCCAGCCGGGTGCGGCTCGGTTCAAGATCGGCGTCCAGGTGCTCGCCAGTGATGGAGTGTGTGGGGAGCTGATCAGGATGATCATCGACCCGGTCGCTCGCGCGCTCACCCATCTCGTCGTCGCGCCCAGGCATCACCGGACACTGGGGCGGTTGGTGCCCGTCGAGCTCGTCGAGGCCGAGGGCGATCCGGTCCGCCTGCGTTGCACGACGGCGCAGTTTCACGAGCTGGACGACGCCGAGGAAACGCAATTCGTGCCGGTGAGCGACGAGCTGGGGGGGTACGGGTCGGGCGAGGCGTACTCGTGGCCGTATTTCGGGCTGGAGGGTTCAGCCGGCGCGGCGAAGATGGCCAGCGTCGCGGCCAGCCATCACGACAAGCCCCACACGGTCGTCTCCGACCGGGTGCCGATTGGTGAGGTGCAGGTGCGTCGCGGCGACCAGGTGCACGCCACCGACGGTTGGATCGGTTCCGTCCAAGGGCTGGTGATCGATCCGGCGGACCACCATGTCACCCACGTGCTGCTTCAGGAAGGACATTTGTGGGGGCGCAAGCAGATAACGATTCCGATCGGGGCAACGTCGCGCATGGATAACGGGATCCGGGTGACACTCACGAAGCGGCAGGTCGAACAGTTGCCGCCCGTCGCTCTGGCGGGGTGATCGACCAGCTGGCGGTGTCCTCTTGGCGCGCGCCGCCGTGCGCGCCGCCGGTGTCAGGCGGGCGCGAGGTCAGGCGAGCGCCTGCGCTCTGCCCGGAAGCTGAGGGAACGACCGTTGGCTCCGGGGCGGAAGGATGTAGTTGGCGCGCTTGAGGACGAAGATGAACTCGTTGATGCCGTTGTTGACCGTGTCGGTGATCGCGGGATTCTCGAGTTGCGCTGAGCTCGCGTTCATCGCGTTGCGAGTCGTGACGAAATCCTCGATCGTCCGCTGGACGGAGACGAAGTGAAGACCGGCCTGGCCACCGTCGACCGTGTTGAAGTCGCGGCGGATGATCAGTGGCTTGCCGTTGCGTCGGGCCCGCGCAGAGGTTTGCGAGTGACCGATCACTCCGTAGCTGTTGATCGCCTGGTCGAGTTGGTTGGGGTCGCTCTCCGCGTCGGTGGTGAACCCGTTGACCTGCGCGGGGGTGACTTGAGGTGCGTACATGCGCGCGACTCGCTCGCGTTCGCTGAGCTGCCGGTACCAGCTGTCCAGCCGCAGGCGCATGTAGCTGACCTGCATCGTCGTCCCGCCGGCGAGCGGGCCCTCCGGGATCGTCACGTAGTCCTCGGTGGCCTGATTCTTGAGCAGCCCCGATTTGAAGCCCATGAACAGCGGCGCCCCCGGCGGCACCGGCCGGCCCGAGGGGATGCCGCCGACGTTCTGGTGTGCCGCGGGCAGACCCGTGCCGACGAACCCGGTGCGCGTCTCGCGCCAGCGAAGCGCACTCGAGATCGCGAGCGGCCCGTCCGAGCCCGGCAGCTGCTCGCCGTGCAGCAGCGCCGCCTCGACCGCGGCGAGGCGCTGCTCGTCGTCGCACGCGAGGTGCAGACACAGGTCGTAGTCGTCGATCGCCGGCAGCTCGAAGTCCGACAGCCCCCGCGCCGCGGGGATCGGCGACGCGACCCCCAACACTCGCTCGAAGTAGCCGGGGCCCCAACCCGCGGTGAACAGGAGGCCGCCCGGGCCCCAGGGGTAGCGACGCTCGAGCGTGCGCAGCGAGGCTTCGAGCAACCGCGCGTAGGCGGGGGTGGGAGCGCCGTCGACGTCGAAGAACAGCAGCCGGTCGAATCGCGGCGCGACCGGGTTGCCGTCGGCGTCCCTGGCCAGCGTCGCCGTCCAGGCGTGCTGGCGCTCGGGCAGGCCCGCCGGCTGGGTGCCGAGCTCGACGGACGGAACGCTCATGCCGCTGCTCAGCGCGCGGTCGAGACCGATCCCGACGGCGGCGCCGCCCGCGGCGAGCGCGGCCGCCCCGACGAACAACCGCCGGCGGGTGAGCCCGCGTCTGGACGCCGGCGCACCGCTCATGACAGCGGCTTCCAGTGGAACGTGAAGTTCATCCGGTGCGGGTTCAGCCACACGTTCGCGTACTCGACGTGGCGCGCGGACACCGGCGGGCTGACCAGCAGGCTCAGCTGGTAGGTCCCGGCCCCCGGGACGCTGACGTCGTTGCCGTAGTGCGGGCCCATGTAGCGCGAGATCATCGGCCACTGGCGCTCGTCGTAGATCGCCTTGCCGTCCTTGCTGATCGTCGCCCACACGGTCGAGTACGGAATCGCGACGCCGGTGTCGGCGTCGCTCAGCATCACCATCAGGTGAAAGCTGGCGTTCGCCGGCTTGATCACCTGCTCGCTGGTGCCGTTGTAGATCACGAACGGGACCGGGGTCGTCGCCTCGGCCGTGATCTTCATCCCCTCCCAGGTCGTCGACGCCAGCACCTGCGTCGGCACGGGCTTGATCCCGTTCACAGACACGCCACCGCCGCTGCCGGTCGAGCTCGCCCCCATGTTCATCCCGGCCATGCCGCTCGAACTGCTGCTCGGGCTCCCCGCGGATACCGCGGTCGAGGTGCTCTTGTTCGCGGCGGCGCACCCGGCGAGCAGCAGTGCGACCGCGGCCAGCGGCGCCGTGCAGCGCGCTGCGGTGATCAATCTGCGTCGTTCAAACAAAGTTGCATCTCCTGATGGATGTGAATTTTGTTGGCCTCGAGGGTGTGCGCCAAACGCGTACACCCTCGGTTGGTTCGTCGGCTCCCCGCGCTAGCCCTCGACCGCTACCCCCTCGCGTGGCGCCTGGAGGGCCCCGACGCCGGTCGCGGCCGGCTGCCCGTACGGTACGAGCGCGTACAGCGCGCAGGCGAGCAGCACGAACAGCGGCCCCGCGTTCGGATCGGTCGCGCCGCCCGCGAAGATCCCACCGAAGCCCTGTCCCACAACCCAGTACACGAGGTTGAGCGCGATTGCGGCGATCAGGAACTTGCGCGGATGCCAGTTCACGGCGACCGCGATCCCGATCGCGAACGACAGGAACGCGAGCACGAGCGCGATGATCAGGCCATTGCCCTTGGCAGCCGACGCGAAGCCGTTCTGGACGCTGCTCAGCCAGCTCATCCCGGACGGTGCGGCGTTGATCAGGGTGCGTGTGGCGTTCGCGCTGCTGTTGACCGCGAGCAGCCACAAGCATCCCATCAGAACCCACAGCACCGCCCAGCTGATCCGCGCGCCCCGAACGCCGAGCAGGCCGCCGGGACGACCGTTCGGCCACACGATCAACC
>Ga0187766_10001762_pt1 | contig 12726 bp, 13 predicted proteins | sample 0216_QUI02_MP05__4_FD_132971 | JGI IMG/M metagenome (GOLD analysis project Ga0187766, IMG submission 132971) | Tropical peat soil microbial communities from peatlands in Department of Meta, Colombia - 0216_QUI02_MP05_20_MG | ecosystem: Environmental > Terrestrial > Soil > Wetlands > Peat ... | reverse complement strand
GCACATGGCGAGCACGCTGCCGAGCTTGATGTACCTCGCTCACCTCGAGGCCCCGGGCCTGGCGATCGCAGGAGCGGTCAACGTCGGCGGGCCGACCGTCCTCATCGGACGCAACCGGCATTGCGCCTGGGGAGTGACCAACTTCACCCTCGACGACGCGGACTGCGTCATCGAGGAGCTCGACGGGATCGGCAACTTCCGGACCGAGACCGGCTGGAGCAAGCTCGGCCGCCGCAGCGAGGTGATCCGCGTCCGCAACGAGACGAGCGTCAAGATCGAGGTCTGCGAGACACGAAACGGTCCCCTGGTCTCGTCGCTCGTCGAGCAGCTACGCGGCCCCGCGCCGGCCCGCACGCCGGCGATCGCGCTCCGCTGGGGCGTCAATGGTCACGGCTCGGCACTTGCCGGCTGGCTTCTCCTCGGCCGCGCCGGATCGCTCGACGAGATCAGCGCCGCGGCGGCGATGATCGATCGCGGCCCGCTCGCGCTGAATTTGGTCGCCGCCGACTCGAGCGGGGCCGTGGGTCACTGGGGAGTGGGTGGCGCTCCGCTCCGCGACCCGGTCGCGCGCCTGCCGGTCTTCGGCCACCGCGGCGAGGCGAAGTGGACCGGAGTCGCGCCGCTCTCGAAGATCGCCGTGCGGCGTGATCCGCCTGCTGGCGTGGTGCTGAGCGCGAACGAGGCACACGTCGCGCCGGCGGCGGTCTCTTACCCAGTGCACGCGTACGCCGACCATCCCTATCGAGCGGAGCGCATTCGCGGCGTTCTCGGCGAGCAGACGCCGCTCGGGGTGGCCGAGTGTCGCGCCCTGCAGCGGGACGTCAAGGATCTGGCGGCGTGCGAGCTCCTGTCGCATTTCCGGCGCGCGGTCGCCGGCCGGGAGTCGGAGCCGGATCCTGTCCTGCGCGCCGCTTGCACCGAGCTCACCGCGTGGGACGGGACGGCGAGCGAGGACAGCGCCGGGGCCGCGCTGTTCTACGTCGCGATGTTCAAGTTCGCCCTTGCCGAGCTCTTCCCGGAGCCGCAGTACGGACCGCTGGCTCGCCACTGGCGCTTCGCCTGGTGGGGCGCCTCCCGGATCCTGGGTGCCGATTCCTCGCCCTGGTTTGCCGACGAGCGCGCGAAGGACGCCTTCCTGGTGCGCGTCCTGTCACGCGCGGCTGCGTGGCTCGGCGAACACCGCGGCCCAGATCCCGCGACCTGGTCGTGGGGAGCGCTCCACCCCTATGCCCCCCGGCACCCGCTTGCGTTCCACGAGAGCTTCGCTGCCGGCGCTCCTCCTGCGTGGGAATCCCCGGGCTCTCCGTTCACGGTCCTGCAGCACCGCTTCGTCGAGCCGTCACCGCCCTTTGCCGTGACCGTCAGCCCCGCCGTGCGCATGATCGCCGATCTCTCCACCGACGAGATCCAGCTCGCCCTGCCGACCGGCGAGTCGGGCCAGGCGGCGAGCCCGCACCTGACCGACCAGATGGCGGCGTGGCGCAACGGGCAATACTTGACACTGCGCCTGACGCCCGAGATCGTCGGCGAGACGACCGAGCTGGTGAGCGGCTGATCGTTCCGGCGTGTGTCTCTCTCGCGCGCCATCCAGACGATCCTCCTGACCGCCCTGCTGCCGGCGCAGTGGCTCGTGCTGCGCGCGCTCTTCCCGGAGCTGTCGCACGAGTGGCAGGCGCTCTCCGCCGGTCTGGGGATCTTCGGCGCGGCGTTTCTTCTCTCATGGGCGGCGGAGACCGGTCAGGTCGACGTCCCCGAGGCGCTGGCGCTCGCGTTTCTTGCGCTGATCGCCGTTCTGCCGGAGTACGCGGTCGACATGTACTTTGCCTACCGCGCCGGCTCCGACCCCGCGTACACGAGCTTCGCAACCGCGAACATGACCGGTGCCAACCGTCTCCTCATCGGGCTCGGGTGGCCGGCGGTGGTCGCGGCGTTCTGGCTTGCCCGGGGCGGACGCGAGATCGAGCTCGACCGCGGCCAGACTCTCGAGCTTGCCTGCCTCGCGGTCGCGACCGTGTACGCCTTCCTGCTCGCCTGGAAGGGCTCGATCCACCTGCTCGACGCCGCCGTTTTGCTGGCGCTGTTCACCGCGTACATGGTGGCAGCCGCGCGCTCGGCGCACGGAGAGGTCGAGCTCGAAGGCCTGCCGCAAGCGCTGGCCACCCAGCTCGGAACGGGCGGCCGCCGCGGGGCGGTCGCCGCACTCCTCCTGCTGTCGGGTGCGACCATCTACACCGCCGCCGAGCCCTTCGCCGAGGGCCTGCTCGCCATCGGGCGTCGCTTCGCGATCGAGGAGTTCGTGCTCGTACAGTGGCTCGCGCCGCTTGCTTCGGAGTCCCCGGAGTTCATCGTCGCGATCATCTTTGCCTGGCACGGCAAGCCGAACGCCGGCATGCGCGCGCTGGTCTCCTCCAAGGTGAACCAGTGGACGCTGCTGATCGGCATGCTGCCGATCGCCTACTCGATGGGCGGCGGTGGCGCCGGCATGCACCTCGACAAGCGTCAGGTGGAGGAGATCCTGCTCACGGCGGCGCAGTCGCTCTTTGCACTCGTCGTGCTGGCGAACTTTCGCTTCAGCCTGCTCGAGGCCGGCATGCTCGCGCTGCTCTTCCTGACCCAGCTCGTGATCACCGACGAGTGGGCCCGTACGGTCTACGCGTTCGCCTACCTGGCGCTCGCGCTCGCCTGGGGGATCGCGCGGGCCGACAACCGGCGGGGACTCGTCGAGATCGTCCGGCTGGGATCGACCGCGCCCGGTCAGGACAGGACGCCCTGAGCGCGTAGCCGGGCGATGCGTTCGCTGCTGTAGCCGAGCACCCTCGTCAGGACGTCGTCGGTATCCTGCCCGAGGCACGGCGCGGCGCGCGAAACACCGAGCGGCGTCCCGTGCAGCTTGTAGGGAATTCCCATGTGACGCTTGACGCCGACCTCGGGGTGCGGCAGCTCGACGAAGTAGTCGCGGCTGCCGAGGTGTGGATCGTCGTGCAGGTCGGCGGCGGTCATCGCCGGAAAGGCGGCGACACCGGCGGCCTGGAGGAGCCGCGTCACCTCTTCGGCCGACCGGGCGCGACACCAGACCGAGACGATCTCGTCGAGAGCGTCCTCGTTTGCCTTGCGTCCCGGCGCGGTGGCAAAGCGCGCGTCGCCTGCCAGCGTGCTCTCCCGCCTCGCGGATTGCGGCCCGCCCTGAGATCCGTCGATCACGCGGGCGAGCGCGCGCCACTCCTCCTCGTCCGCAACGACGATCGACACCCAGCGGTCGTTCCCCTCGCAGCGGTAGACGCCATGCGGCGCCCACAGCGGGTCGTGGTTTCCGTCGCGTTCGGGAGCCGCGCCGCCGATGGTGCGGGCAAGGATCGCCTCGGGCAGCAGAGCCATCGTGCCTTCCCACTGCGAGAGATCGATGTACTGCCCGGCACCCGTCCGCCGGCGGTGGATGAGCGCGGCGAGCACGGCGACCGCGCCGTGCAGTCCGCACGTCGGATCGCCGTAGGAGATCCCGATGTGCATCGGACGCCAGTCGCGATAGCCGGTCACCGAAGAGAAGCCCGACAGGGGGACCTGCGCCGGTCCATAGGAGACGTAGTCCTTCTCCGGACCGGTAGCGCCGTAGCCCGACAGGGCGATCATGATGACGTCGGGACGGAGCGAGCGACACACCTCGTAGCCGAGTCCCAGGCGATCCATGACGCCGGCGGCGAAGTTCTCCACGACGACGTCGCTCGAACGAATCAGGTCGCGCGCGACCTCGAGCGCATCCGGCTGCTTGAGGTCGAGGGCCAGGCTCTGCTTCCCCTGGTTGTACTGGTTGAAGTAGCCCGACCGGTTGATGCCGGGCTGTCCCTCGGGCCACGGTGGCAGCAGCCGCGTGACGCAGACGCGTCCCTGGCTCTCGACGCGGATCACCTCGGCGCCGAGGTGGGCGAGCTGCAGGGTGCAGAACGGGCCCGCCCAGACCCAGGTGAAGTCGGCGACCCGCACTCCGGCGAGCGGTGCCCGCCTGGCGCCAGTGGTGCCGGCGGCACGGCTCTGCTCGGCACCCCCGCTCACTGAACGACACCCGCGGCGTGCAAGCGCTCGATCTCGGCGCGCGCGTAGCCGAGCTCGCTGAGCACCTGGTCGGTGTGCTCGCCCAGCTTCGGGGCACGCGTGCGCAGCCGCCACGGCGACGCGGCGTGCTGGTACGGCGCGCCCGGCATGGTGACCATGCCCCCCGAGCCGTCGTCGATCGTGGCGAAGAAGCCGCGTGCCTTCAGGTGCTTCGAGTCGAGCAGATCACCCATCGTCGAGACCGGTGCGAAGGGGATGCGCCGCGCCTGCGCGCGATGATACAGCTCGTCGACGGATTGCTCGCGCGTGTAGTCGTTGAGGAAGATCGCGAGCGCGTCCCAGTTCGCGGCGCGCGAGAGGCGATTCTCGAAGAGCTCGAGCGAAGCCCACTCGGGGCTGCCGATCAGCTCCACGAAGCGCTGCCACTGGTGCTCCTCGACGCAGCAGATGAAGATCCAGCCGTCCTTGCACTCGAGGAAGTCGAGCGGCGCGATCGGCTTCTGGCCCAGGCGGGACGCGACGAGCCCCATGTAGGGATAGAACTCGTAGGTCATCTCGAGGATCGAGGTGAGGCATTCCTGTGTCGAGATCTCGACCAGCTGGCCCTCGCCGGTCGAGAGCGCAGCGAGCAGCGCGCCCAGCGAGGCGACGGCCGCGTTCAACCCGGCCTGGAAGTTCGCCTGCTGCCCGAAACCCTTGAGCGGCGGCAGATCGTCGGTTCCCGGACCGCCCCCGTTGAGCGTCGCGACGCCGCCTGCGCACCACAGGTTGAGATCGTGCGCCTTCAGGTCGCGGTTCGCGCCGCTCAGGCCGAACGGGCTGATCGAGGTCACGACCAGCTCGCGGCGCTGGGCACGCAGCCTCGCATCGTCGAGCCCATGCGCGGCGATCTCGGCCGGGGGCAGGTTGTGCAGCACGAGGTCGCTCGTGCGGGCGAGCCGGGAGAGGACCTCCTGGCCTTCGTCGCGTCTCAGGTCGACCGCGATGCCGCGCTTGTTGCAGTTCAGGTAGAGGAAGAGGCCGCTGCGCTCGGGGTCGGGCCGGCCGCCGACGAACGGTCCGCGGAGACGCGTCGAATCACCGCGGCCGGGCGCCTCGATCTTGATCACCTCTGCGCCGAGGTCGGCAAGCTGCTTGGTCGCGTAGCTCGGCGCGACGAAGTCGCCGCACTCGATGATGCGAATTCCTGCAAGGGCGTCCGGACGCTCGGGCGGTGTCGTGGCTCGGGACATGTGGGGGAAAGGCTCAGCCCAGCGTTTCTGGAGGCAAGCGCGAGAGCAGGTCCGTGGCGCGCGCAGGCTCGTCGATCGATCCGAGCGCGACCATCAGGTCGGTGTGCGAGTAGGCGGCGGTCGGCCATTCACGCAGTGTCCGCCACTCGCGTGGCGCGCCCCCCCGCTCCAGCAGCCGGACGAGGCCCTTCTCGGTCAAGGCGATGGCGGCGCGACCGGTCGGCGTCATCGCAAAAAGCACGTACTCCGGATGGTTGGTGGTGACCAGATACATCGCGAGGTCGGTCTAGCGGGATCGAGTTGGGCGGGCAAGCGCGGACTTGCAACCGTTTTCCGGGCGGTGTTGTTGGGCGACATGCTGCGCGTCGGGCTGACCGGAGGGATCGCTTGCGGCAAGAGTCTGGTCGACGAGCTCTTTGCCGGCAGGGGGATTCCGGTGGTCGACGACGATCAGGCCGCGCGTGACGCGGTCGCTCCCGGCAGCCCGGGTCTGGACGCCGTCGTCCGGGAGTTCGGCCGCGAGTATCTGTTGCCCGACGGCACTCTCGACCGTCCGCGCCTGGGCCGGCTGGTGTTTGCCGACGACGCGCTCCGTCGCAAGCTGATGCAGATCACCTTCCCCTACATCGGGCGCCTCGTCCAGGAGCGCATCGGCGCGGCCGAGCGGTCGGGCGCGCCGATCCTGGTCTACGAATCCGCGCTGCTGATCGAGAACGGGCAGGCGGAGCACTGGCGTCCGCTGATCGTCGTCTGGGCGAGCGAGGAGCGCCAGCTCGAGCGCCTGATGGCGCGCAACGCTCTCACCCGCGATGAAGCGCTCGACCGGATCCGCTCGCAGATGCCGCTTGCCCGGAAGGTCGAGCTCGCCGACTACGCGATCGACAACTCGGGAAGCCGCGAGGAGACCGCGGCGCGCTTCGCGACGTTGCTCCGTGCGTTGCTCGATCGAGCTCGTGGTGAGTCCGAGCAGCCACGGAACGATCGCGGCGAGAGGCAGAGCTAGCTGGAGCCCGTGGGCCGCGGCGACGCCAACGAGGCGGCGCCGCCCCCGACCGGCTCGATCTTCTCTACGCCTTGGCGGCCGCCGGGCGCAGCAGCGACTCGAGCTCGCCGCTGGCGTGCATCTCGCGGATGATGTCGCAGCCGCCGACGAACTGCCCGTCGATGTACACCTGCGGAATCGTCGGCCAGTTGGAGAAGCGCTTGATGCCGTCGCGAATCGCCGGATCGCTCAGCACGTCGACGGTCCCGTAGGGCACACCGAGCTGATTGAATACGTCGATGGTCGCCGCCGAGAAGCCGCACATGGGAAACGACGGCGTTCCCTTCATGTAGATCATGATTCGGTTCTGGTTGATCTCGGCACGGATCCGATCGAACACGTCTTCCGCCATGTCGTTTCCTTTTCTCGATTGCTGCATCGCGTTCACTGCGCGGCTTGCTCCGGAGTGAGGGTCTTCAGCGCCAGCGCGTGGATTGTCTGGCCGTCGACCGCCGCACCGAGCGCCGCGTAGACCATCTGGTGCCGCTCGACCAGCCGCTTGCCCTCGAAAGCGCCGGCGACCACGCAAACCTCGAAGTGATCCCCGCCGCCTGTGTAGTCATTCACCTCGACCTGCGCGCCGGGGATCGCACGCTCGATCCGCGTACGGATCTCTGCACTCGTCATTCTTCGCAATTGTCTAGCATCCCGACCGGGCCCGGGAAACTCGGCCCGGAGTCCGGGCGGCCTCACGAGGCGGGGTGCTCGCTCGGGGCTCGGGTGCGTCGCATCACGTCGAAGAAGAGCAGGGCGAAGACGAAATCGACCACTCCCGTGGTGACCCCGGGCAAGCCGACGTCACCTCGTCCCCAGGCGGAGAGCATGAGGGGCAGGACGAGGATCTTGCCCAGCGCGCCGACGAGCATCAGGTCGCGGTTTCGCTCCGGGCTCAGCCCGACCAGGCAGTAGCCGATGCCGAGCACGATCACCATCCACACGGCGAGATCCATGAACAGCGGATTGTCCGGGCGATCGATGCCGAGCAGGCGCGTCGTCAGACGTGGGGCGAGGAATGCCAGCGAGCCGAAGGCGATGTTGAAGATCCCAGCGACGATGAAAACCCGGGATGCGTACCGTGCGCGCATGGCTACGATCCTTGCCGGGGCCCTGAGTCGCGTCGCGCCGCGCCCCTGCGGTGCGAGCTGTAGCCGGGGAAGACGTGCGCCCCGGGCACGACGGTTGCGGCGATGTTGTTGATCGCGGTGCACGCCTCGCCGAAATCGGCGGCGAGCACGCGTACCTTGCCGGGATAGGTGGCACCGTCGCCGGCGGCGTAGACGCCTGCGACGCTCGCCGCCATTCGCGAATCGACCAGCACGGCGTCGCCCGCGAGCGCGACGCCGAAGCGTCCCATGGTCTCGGCCCGGGCGTGAAAGCCGTAGCACAGGACGACGACCTCGACCGCGAACGACTCTTGCGTCCCCGTTTTCCGGTCGAGCAGCGCGGCGCGCTCGACGCGCTCGCTCCCGTCGAGGCGTTCGATCTCGCGAAAGGGCAGGAAGCGAACCGGAGAAGCGTCGAGACGAGCGCGGGTGGGCGTGTCGATCTGCAGGCGATCGCGGCGGTGGATCAGGGTCACCGATGCCGCGTGTGGCGCGACCTCGAGCGCGGTCGCAACCGCGCGCTCGCCGCCGCCGACCACCAGCACCCGCTTGCTGCGCAGCCCTTCGGGTGGCGGCGGATAGTACGCCAGGCCGCGACCCTCGAAGCCCGCGATCGCCGGCTCGTGCACGCGCAGGGGCTCGAAGCTGCCGATGCCCGCGGTGAGCAGGACCGTGCGGGCGGTGAGCACCTGCTCTCCAGCCGCCTGCGGATCGGTGGTCGCGACCGTGGTCAGACGGAATGCGTCGTTCTCGCGTCTGATCGCCCGCACCTCGGTGCCGAGCCGCAGCTCGTAGGGAAAGCGCGCGGCTTGCTCCGCCAGACGGGCGACCAGCTCGCGGCCGGTGATCGCGGGGAAACCGGGCACGTCGTAGATCATATCGTCCGCATAGAAGGCGCTGATCTGCCCACCGATGATCGGCAGACTCTCGACGACCGTCGTCGTCAGGCCGCGAAAGCCGGCGTAGTAGGCGGCATAGAGGCCGACCGGCCCCGCGCCCACGATTGCGACCTCGCGGGCAAGGTCGTCCGGCGTTGCGCGCCCGCTAGCGCGCGACGAGGGTGGGACAGATGCCCAGCGCCCCATGCTTGACTGCCTTCGAGTAGGACAGCACCTCGAGCCCGCCTGCCCCGAAACCGCCGACGTTGATCAGGCCCCCGTCGGCAGCCGAGCTCGATGACCAGTCCCAGGCGCTGGACAGCAGACGCTCACCACGGACCGCGGCGACGACCAGGCAATCGAGCACGATCTCGACGGCCCGCCGGCGGCGCCAGCGCGTGGCAGCCGCGCCGCCAGGAAAGTCCGCCAGCGCTTCGCTTGCCCGGTCGTAGGTCTGGTTGAGCGTCGCCCGCCAGGGCTCCTTGATCGCCAGCGCCCAGCCGGCCTCGGGGGTTTCGCTCTCGGCGAACGCCTGACCGAGAAACCACGGGTCGTCCGAGCGAAAACGCATCGCTGCGGCAGCGCTCGATCCGTTGCAGCGCTGGTGAAGTGCGGCGAGCGTGAGCACCGCGCCGCCCGCCAGGGTAGCCGGGCGGTGGATGAGGAACCCGCCCGCCTTGCGGGCCGCCTCGGCGTCGGCGCGGGAGAACGGCGGTGCTGTGCTCTCGCTCGCGCCGTCCCGCGGCGCAGGCGTCTCTCCCAGCGCGCGGGCAACGACATCCGGGCCGAAGAAGTCGGCGCCGAACAGCTCGCGCGCTTCGTGCAGAGAAAGAGGACGGCTCATGCTTCCGGGAGCCAGCTATCCCCCGAGGTGGTACATCGAGCGCACCTCGGTCGAGATGCCCTGCGGGAGCGCATGGCCCGTGGGCTTGGCGCCCACCGCGCGCAACAGGATCTCCCCGATCTCCTGCTGGGATGCCCCGCGACGAAGCGCGGCGCGCACGTCGAGCTCGTCGTCGTTCAGCAGGCAGAGGTGAAACTTGCCGTCCGCCGTCAGCCGCATGCGGTTGCACGTTCCGCAGTACGGCTCCGACACCGGACTGATGAAGCCGATCACCCCACGCGCGCCCGGCGCTCGATAATTGCGCGATTCGTCGGAAGGACTCCGGGCGATCAGCCCCTCGAGCGGTCCGAGCACCGCCTCGATCCGGGCCATGGTGTCGACGTTGGACACCAGCCGACTCACCGCAAGGCGAGAGCATTCGCCCCCGCCGAGCGGCATCAGCTCGATGAAGCGAACGTGCCAATCATGCTCGAGGGTCAGCCGGGCAAGGTCGACGACATCGGTCTCGTTGTAGCCAGCGACGACGACCGCATTGAGCTTGATCGGCCGCAAGCCGACGCTTTCGGCTGCCTCGATGCCGGCCCAGATATCGTCCACCGTCGCCCAGCGCATCAGCTTCCGCACCCGCTCCGGGTCGAGACTGTCGACGTGGATGTTCACCCGCCGGAGCCCGGCGGCACGCAGATCTGGCGCGAGCTTCGGTAGCAGGAGACCGTTGGTGGTGAGCGCGACGTCCTCGATCCCGGGGATCGCGCTGATCCGTGCGACGATCTCGACCAGATCGCGCCGCAGCGTGGGCTCCCCGCCGGTCAAGCGGATCTTGCGGAACCCGACCCCCGCCGCTGCCCGGGCCACGCGCGCGATCTCGTCGGCATCGAGCAGGTGCTCGGGCGGAGCGTAAGTGCCGAGGAGCGGCATGCAGTACACGCAGCGGAGATTGCAGTGGTCGGTCAGCGAGATCCGCAGATAGTCGATCTCGCGCTGGAAACGGTCGCGCGGCATAGGAAGTCTACTGTCTACCACCGCTCCCCGGGGGCGGAAAGCCTTCCCGGAAGCGGCTAGGAGGTGCGCTCGAGCAGATCCGTGACGAGCTGCGCGAGCGCAGAGCGGTACGGCGATGCCGGTAGCAGAGCGAGCTTCGCGGCCCCGGCACGAATGCGTTCCGCAGCGAGCTCGCGTACACGATCGAGGACGCCGGAGGCGCGCAGCGCGCCGAGGGCGCTCGCGATCTGCTGGGCGCTGGGTGACTCGGCGACGAAGGCCGCTCCCAGCTCGGGCAGGCTGCCGAGGCCGAGCACGGTCGGGAGAGCCGGCGTGCCCTCGCGCAGATCACCGCCGACCGGCTTGCCGATCACGCTCGCCGGTCCGGTCACGTCGAGCAGGTCGTCGACCATCTGAAAACCCATGCCGATCTCGAAACCGAGGCTACGCATTCCCTCGACGAGCGCGGGTGGCGACCCCGCAAGGTAGGCGCCGATGCGTGCCGCCTGCGAGAACAGGGCGGCGGTCTTGCGCGCCGCGATCTCGAGGTAGTCGTCGATGGTGACGCTGGGATTGCGCCAGAAGCGCTGCTGCATCACCTCGCCCTCGGAGAGACTGACGCACGCTTCTGCCGCCCAGCCGACGATCGACTCGTCGAAACGTCCCGCGACCCCGAAGGCGCGGCTGAAGAGGAAATCCCCGGTCACGAGGGTGAGCGCGATTCCGTGCCGCGCGAGCGGCGACGGCTGGCCGCGCCGCGTATGGCCGGCATCGATGATGTCGTCGTGCAGGAGCGTCGCCGAGTGGATCAGCTCGAGCGCGGCCGAGACGTCGATCGCGTCGGTCGGGTCCTGGCCTCCGGCGGCACGAAACACCAGCAGGACGAGCGCAGGCCGCAGCCGCTTGCCGCCGGCCTCGATCAGGTTGGTCGCGATCTGCTGCAGGCCCGGCTCGGTCGACGATACGAGCTCGAGGAGTCGTCGCTCGACGCGCACCAGCTCCTCGCCAACCAGCCGCAGGGGCGAGAGAGACGGCGCGGAAGCGGGCAATGGGCCACTGAAGAGCGACATGGGCGAGAGCGAAGTCAGAAAGAGCTTCTCTGCTGTTGATAATCTCAACGTTCCGCGGGCTGTCAAGGTTTGGTCCGGAAGCGGCGATTGTTATAGGACCGGACGGCAGAGCCGATGCGAGACAAACCAATCTCGGAAGCAGAGCTGCGCGCTCTCCTCGGACAGGTGAAATATCCGGGCTTCCCGCGCGACATCGTCGCGCTGGGGATGGTGGCGAGCGCGACCATCGAGGGCCGGCGTGCGCACGTCGAGCTCCGCCTGCCGGCGGCCAGGCGGGATGTGCCCCCCGAGCTGGCGGACGAGATTCGCTCGCGTCTGGAAGCGGCGGGCCTCGAAGCCGAGGTGACGCTCGCTGCTGGCGCGCCGGCACCTTCCTCGTCCCCGGCGCGCGGCGCGGTGCCGGGGCGGCCCGGCGCGATGCCCGCCCAGCTGAGCCTGCCCGGCGTACGGGCCGTGCTCGCCGTGTCGAGCGCGAAAGGGGGTGTGGGCAAATCCACGGTGGCGACCAACCTCGCCTGCGCCTTTGCCCAGGCCGGGCTGCGCACCGGGCTCCTCGACGCCGACGTGTACGGTCCGAGCCTGCCGATCATGATGGGGACGGAGGCCAAGCCGGGCTCGGCGGGTGGCAATCGCTTGCATCCGGTCGAGCAGCACGGCGTGGCTTGCATGTCGGTGGGCTTCTTCCTCGATGATTCCTCACCGGTCATCTGGCGGGGCCCGATGGTGACCGGCCTCCTGCGCCAGTTCCTGACCGACGTGGTGTGGGGCGAGCTCGATGTCCTGGTCATCGATCTGCCGCCCGGAACCGGCGACGCGCAGCTGACGCTCGTGCAGCAGGTCAAGCTCAGCGGGGCCGTGGTCGTCACGACGCCGCAAGAGGTGGCGCGGCGCGACGTCGAGCGCGGGGTCGCGATGTTCCAGCAGGTGCAGGTGCCGATTCTCGGGGTGATCGAGAACATGAGCTTCTTCGCTTGCCCGCAGTGCGGCGAACAGGAAGACCTCTTCGGTCACGGCGGCGGCGCCGAGGTGGCGAAGCTCGCCGGCGCTCCGTTGCTCGCACAGGTGCCGCTCGATCCCCAGGTGTGCGAGGACGGTGATGCGGGGCAGCCGATCGTGCTTGCCTCGCCCGGGAGCGCGACGGCGCGGGTCCTGCGCGGCCTTGCCGCCGATCTCGCGAAGGCGCTCGGGGTCGCCTCGGGCGCCCCGGCGGTGGCCAGCGCTTGAGCCGTGGCGTTCAGCTCGGGGTGTCGCTCGCGATCTCGGCGGGTGCGCTGTGGTACTGCTTCCACGATTCGGATCTGCACGCGCTCGGACGAACGCTCGCCGCTGCTCGCTGGACGTGGATCGCGGTCATGGCCGGGATCACCGTCCTGACGATGTGGCTGCGGGGAATGCGCTGGAAGCTCCTGCTCTCGGCGGTCGGGCCGGTCGATCGGACCCCGGTCATCTCCGCGACCTGCGTCGGTTTCATGGGCAACATGGTGCTGCCCTTGCGCGCCGGTGAGGCCATCCGGCCGTTCGTCGTCGCG
>Ga0187766_10001761_pt1 | contig 12727 bp, 14 predicted proteins | sample 0216_QUI02_MP05__4_FD_132971 | JGI IMG/M metagenome (GOLD analysis project Ga0187766, IMG submission 132971) | Tropical peat soil microbial communities from peatlands in Department of Meta, Colombia - 0216_QUI02_MP05_20_MG | ecosystem: Environmental > Terrestrial > Soil > Wetlands > Peat ... | reverse complement strand
GACAGGCTGAGCTACCGCGGCACCGAGGGCGCCACAAACCGGGTCAGTGCTTAAGCTTTTGGAGGGTCAAGGTTGCTTTGAGCCACCGCAGCAGGCCCCGACTGACCTGTCGGCGCTTCTGATTGGTACAAGCGACCTGGATTGGGGTAGAACCAGTGGAATCGTGTTCTCTGTTCAAACCCAATCGTTTAATTGGGAACCACCCAATTGCGGAGGTGCCCGCTGAATAAGGGGCTGTTGTTGCAATGCTTTCGATAACGAGTTCACTGGCTCCGGAAATGGCCCACGTCCCTGCGGACCTGCTCTTCCTTGTCCTTCTGGGGGTGTCCCTGGTGCTGATATTTGCCGGAGGTACCCTGGCAAAGGTAGTCGCCTTCCTGGTGGTGGGGCTGGTGGGTGCGGCCTTCGGAGGCGCAATGGTCGCGAACTACATCTCGCCTCAATGGGATCTCATCGGAGTCCTCCTCGGTTTCGTCATCGGGGGTCTGCTGGGAATGGCCCTACTCTCTCTTGGCGTAGGCTTGGTGGTCGGCTACGCCGGTTACGCCCTCGCGCTTGGCTTTGGGCTATCCTCGACCCTTGCCCTGATATCGGGGGTGGTCTTCTTTGTCGTCGGCCTGATCCTGGCAAGCAAGATCCTCACCGTCGTAGCAGCAGTGGTCGGAGGGTTCCTTCTCTTCAACGTCCTGACCTACTTCGGTCTGGGCCTGGTGCTGTCAACCTTGGTTGCCGGAGCGCTGACTCTGATCGGCCTCTGGACACAGCTAAGCTCCCGCAGACGCGTGACCCAGCCAGTTACCGGGAACATAGCAAATCAACCAAAGGCGTAGGGGCCGGGCGCGCGCCCGCACCTATCCGCGCATGAACCGGCACGGGTCGCGCTGACTAGAATGGCCAGGTTACGCCGCAGTTAGGGCATTTGTAGCGGTAACGCTTTTTCCCGACCGGGTCGGTCGTCTCGCTTACCAGCAACAGCTCGCTCTTCTTGCAGTGTGGACAACGATGCGCCATCGCGAATTCGGGGGAATAGTCAGCGACTTAAACACATTTCAGGCAGAATCATTTACTTCGCGCACCTTCGACATCCACCATTTCGCAATGGGCCCGTCCTTCGCTTCGGCGTCCATCTTATCAATGGCATCAAAACGCGCCGGACGTTGCAGTGAACTACTTCTGGCTGTACTCCCTTCTGGTCCCCTTCTGCATCGCCGTTTCTAACGTGATAGACAACCACGTTCTGCAAACACGGTTCAGCGACCCCGTATCCTACGACATAATCACGACCTGGATAACAATACCGGTCGCTGTCGCGATCTATCTTACCGCGCGGGTCTCCTTCGCCTTCGAAGCCTGGTTCGTAGGGGCCGCCGTCGGCTTCGCCTTCTCCTTCCTCTTCGTCCTCTACAACTACGCCATGATGAAGGAACAGGGGACCAACGTCGTTTCATTGATCTACACAAGCCCGCTGTTCGTGGCCATCCTCGCTCTCCTGTTTCTAGGCGAGCAGCTCTCGGTGACCAACTATCTGGGAATCCTGATCCTGATCCTGAGTGCCTTCCTGGTCCTTTACAGGAGGATGGACAGGAAAAACATCGCGCTAGGCCTCGTCATCGTCTACGCTTTCTTCTCAGCTGTAGCCAGGGTCGCGAGCAAGTCTGCTTTGGAGAAAGTCGACATCTGGTCGTACTTCTTCTGGTTCCTGGTCGGGGGAATCGTCGGCGCGGCCGTTCTTGCTGCGGTCCGGCCGAAGAAGCTCGCGGCGGCCTTGAAGAGGGTTGACAGACAACTCCTCCTGCTCATGGTCGGGACGACGAGTTTCTCAACCGTGGGGTTTGTCCTCCTCTACTCGGCTTTCTCGTTCGGGTCTGTCGTTCTTGCTTCGGGACTGAGCGCCATTCAACCAACAGTCGTCTTCCTCTACTCTGCGATTCTACTCCGCGTCCGCCCCGGGGTGATTCCTCCAGAAAGGGCGCCCGGCAGGTGGTCAAACGCTCGCAAGATTGCCGCCCTGATACTGATCATACTGGGGGTCCTGGCCTTAACCGGGATCAGCTAGTCCCAGACGAACCGAAGACATAAGGGAGGAACGTCCCACCCTCCCTGTCGGATTGGTCGATTTCGGCTTCCTCTCAGTGGACCGGAAGGAGAGGGAGGTCGTCAACGGCGTGCTGGTGCTTCTCGACACCGTGACCAAGACCGTGGACTCGTTCGTGGCGAGCGTCCACGCCTGGGGCCAGGGCGACACGAAGTCAGCGGCTGACCTGGTCGAAAATGTCTTCGAAAGCGAAACGAAGGCCGACAGGATCCACAGGGAAGTGAGCCTGAAGATAGCCGAGGGCGCCTTCTTCGGTGGCGTCCGGGAGGACATCCTGGAACTGCTCGAGAAGATAGACAACATAGCAGACAGCGCAAAGGACGCCGCCCGCTTCATTTCCTCAGACTCGAGGCTAAGGCTGGAAGCGAAGGACATGCTCGACTCCCCCGAAATGGAGAAGTTCCTCGGGGCCCTCAGGGCTTCTGTGACTGCCCTCACCACGCTCGTCGAGGCCTTGGAGCATGGGAAGAGCGAGGCCCTCTCGAAGGTACACATCGTCGAGGAGTTCGAGGAAGAAGCAGACTCCCACAAGGACGCCTTTCTGAAGATCCTCTTCTCGAAAGACGACACGATGAACCCGGTCACCGTCATCCAACTCAGGGACTTCGTGTTCGTCGCCGATGACGTGGCAGACAACGCCGAAGACGCAAGCGATGTGATTCTGGTCCTGATCGCGAAAGGGTATGGATGAGCTGCTCGTCGGCCTGGCTGCCCTGCTGAGCTTCGTGTTCGGCTGGAACAACAGCTCTTTCCTCATCGGGAACCTCAGAGGGTCGGGTTCGCTCTCGTTCGCTGCCGCCATTCTTACCGCCGTTGCGGGCCTTCTCGTCGGAACTCTGCTGGAGGGTTCAAAGATGGGCACCACCTTCGTGGGCTCACTCGCGCCCACGACCACGTCTTCTATCATGGTCGTAACCCTAGTCGTCGCGTTGGGCCTTACGCTGGCTCTGACCATGATCGACCTCCCGGTCTCCTTCAGCATGATCATGGTCAGCGCGTTCCTTGGGGCAACTCTGCAGTCGACCATCCCGGTCAACGCCGCCAGGGCCGGAACCGTGGTAACATTCTGGTTCGTCGCCCCCGCGGCCACAGCGGCTCTGACATTCGTGATCTACGCTTCGCTCACCCGTTTCGTCTCAAGGCTCAGCTTGATCACCGTCGATTCATTGAACCGGGCAGGGGGCCTGGTCAGCGGGCTGGCTGTCGCCTACACGCTCGGCGCCAACAACGTCGGGATGATCTACGCCAGCACCCTAGCTGGGACCTCTTTCATCTTCTGGATCATGCTCCTGCTGGCGGTTACCGCGATAGCAGGAGCGGTCACATTCGGCAGGAGCGCCCTCGGGGGTAGCATAGGCGACAAGATGCTCAGCCTGAGCCCCCAGGGCGTGTTCTCAGCCTTCGTTTCCAGTTCCCTCCTGGTCTGGTTCGGCACCCAGTTCGCCCTGCCCGTCTCGATAAGCCAGTGCCTCCTCGGCGGGATGTTCGGGGCAGCGTACTCCCGCGCCTTCTCCGCAATCAACCGGCGGCTCGCAGGGGAGACCGTGTCCGTCTGGCTGTTGGCCCCTCTGGCAGCCTTCGGGCTCGCTTACCTTCTGGAAATGGTGCTGTAGACGCTTACGAGTTATTCTTCTCCTAGGCAATAAATAACCCCCTTCAGATGCTCGGAGTCGGGCCCCTGTTTTGTTCTGCCCCGCGTGCGGCAAGCCGGTTCCCGATGGAGCGACGTTCTGTCCCAGCTGCGGTGCTCCAATTCAGGCTGCCTCGTCTGGTGGGGTCTCGTCACCACCGACTGGACAAGCAGCGCCCACTTTGAGCGGCGTAGATGCACTGACGAAAGACTCAGCCGCCCAGCACTACTGGTTGAACAGATTCCTCGCCCTCGTGGTGGACGGCCTGATAGTGTTCGTACCCCTGCTTATCATTACGGTTTTAGTCGCAATCTTCGTGGCCATCGGCGGCTTAACTCCTTTCGGAATCATCGTCGGAGGATTCGTTTCGATCATCTGGTACTTCCTCTTCATCCTCTACAACATGGTGATGGAAACAACGTACGGCGCGAGTTTCGGCAAACGTATCTTCCATCTAAAGGTGGTCTCGAAGACTGGCTCGAACCCGAACCTCGCTGAGTCATTCATCCGCAACCTGAGCAAGATCTACTGGCTGCTCTTGCTTCTGGACGTGATCGTGGGCCTGGCGGTCTCGAAGGGCTACCAGCAGAAGTATAGCGACAAGTTCATGGGGACTTCAGTCGTCCCAGTCTAGAAGCAGGCACGCCCACTTTTTCGAAAAGAAAGGAGGAGGGAGTCCCTAACTCCCTTCCTGAACTTCGAATGTCTCGGAAGGCAGAAGGCCGTGGGCCTCTCCATGCGCTTTCGCGATGGCTTCTCTGTTGGGCGCGTCCGACAGGCAGAATATGGTTCCCTTCTCCTCATCCAGCCAGTACTTCTGGAAGTTCACTCCATATTTGCCCTGCACCCTGAGGTCTTTCGCGTGCGCTTCCGCCACATCCTTCAGTTTGACACCCTTCACGTCCCGGTGGATGTCGAGGTATCGGGGCACCTTGCCTCTTCCTGACCCGAGGTATTATGAATTGCGGTCGTCGGTCCAACCCGTTCCCGATGCGTCGCGCTTACGCACGATCTTCATTCAGAGATATCAGTCCAACCCCGGTTTCACGCCGTTTCCACTGACGCAAACGAGAGGCAATCGTTTTACGGGAGACTTTGGCGCCGCCTGAAGTCCCAATGAGCATGAACCAAGGAGCCAAGGCGATTATTGTCACCTATCCCGACGAGTTCGCCAAGCGAGAAATCACGGAGCTGTCCAAGGCGGCTGGCTATGAGGTGAGCCAGGTCGTCACTCAAAGGGAAATCATCAAGTCAGAATTCGGCGTCGGAGTAGGAAAGGCCCAGGAGCTGGAGGGGATGGTTGAGGAGACCCACTCCGACACGATCATCATCGACGAGAGCGTCACCTCCTCCCAGGCAAACAAGCTCGCCGCCAAGACCCACGCCCAGGTGATCGACAGGGAGCGGCTGATTCTCAACATATTTGCGAGGAGGGCGACGACGACGGAGGCAAAGCTGCAGGTCCAGCTAGCCGAGCTCCACTACGCCCTACCAAGGGCCAGGGACGCGGTGCGCTACTCATTGAGAGGGGAGCAGGCGGGTTTCATGGGAATGGGCGAATACGCGGTCGACGTGAAGTTCAGGGCACTGAGAAAGCAGATGGCGTTCATCAAGGAGAAGCTGGAGAAGAGCAGGACGGTTAGGGATCTTCACGCGTCCGAGAGGAGGAAGCTGGGGGTCCCGTTCGTTTCCCTGGCGGGCTACACGAGCAGCGGGAAGACCACCCTTTTCAACAGGCTGACGACGGAATCCAAGGAAGCCTCCCCGAACCTCTTCACCACCCTCTCAACCACCACGAGAATGGTCACGTTCCCCAGATCTAGGAGCAGGATCTTACTTTCTGACACCGTCGGTTTCATCTCCAGGCTTCCAACCTACCTGGTCGAGTCGTTCAAGTCCACCCTGGACGAACTGCGGTACGCAGACCTCGTGCTTCTAATGGTGGACGCCAGCGAGTCCATCGACAGCATCAGGACAAAGTTCTTCAGCTGCAGGCAGACCCTCTCCGAGCTCGAGGTCGACCCGGGGAATATCCTGCTTGTGCTGAACAAGATGGACCTGCTCCCTGACGGAGGCGGTTCCAACCTTGAGGGGGACCCGCTCTTCGGTGAGTTCGACCTGGTCAAGATTTCGGCAACCGAGGGCCATGGCCTGCGTCAGCTCAGGAACCATATCCTCCAGCGCACTTCGGTTAGCGGAAGCCGACGGCCGAATTCAGCCGCTGATACTGCTTACCGCCCGGGAGACAGTTAAATCGACACGGAGGCCGCTCTCCGCCCATGGTGGTGGACCTACACGAGGACATCGGTTACCATTATCTCATGGGGGGATCTGCCGACATCAAGCCCTTCGGCGAGGACGTGAGGGGGAGGCACGCGGACATCCCGAAATACCGCAAAGTCGGAATGAAGCTCGTCCTCGGTTCGATCTTCCCCCTTCTGGGGAGTCTCAACATCCGGAAAATCGAGGCGATGCGAAGGATGTACGGGTCGTGGGCCCCCTCTTCCGCCCTCGTGTCTCCGAGGGACGTGGCCATCGAACTGATCAAGATCTACTATTCTCTCGAGGAGCTCAACCCGAAGGCACTGAAGATCGTGAGGACAAGAGAGGACATCGAGAACCTAGGGAGGGCCACAGGCATCGTCATGCACATCGAAGGGTGCGAGGCCCTCGGCGAGCCAGAAGACCTGCGGGTCTTCTGCAACCTCGGTGTCCGTTCCATTGGGTTGACCTGGAACTACGACAACAAGTACGCTGCCTCCTGCCTGTCCGCCAAGGACTACGGCCTGACGGGAGAAGGCGAGGCGCTGGTCGCCCTCGCAAACAGGCTCGGGGTCATGGTTGACCTCTCCCATTCTTCTCCGAAGACATCCTCCGATGCGTTGGAGGTCTCCGAAACGCCCCCGTTCTTCAGCCACTCCAACTCCCTGGCCATTCAGACAAGCAGGAGGAACGTCTCAGACTCCCTGATCAGACGGACGGCGAAGCGTGGAGGAATAGTGGGGCTGACCTTCATCCGGAGCTGCATAGGCAAACCGTTCACCCCGGACAGGCTGACAGCTCATGCCAAGCACATGATCGAGCTCGGAGGGGAGTCTCTCCCAGCCCTGGGTACCGACTACCTTGGGATGCAGAGCACCCCTGAGGGACTCGGGGACCTCTCGAAGCTCGGGCGTTTCAGGGGGGCGCTGAGAAAATCTGGCCTTTTACCCCGTCAGGTCGAAGGCATCCTGAACGACAACGCCTACGGGTTCATCTTGGATCACTCCGAAAAGTGGCAGTGAAGCCGCCGATGCCAAGGAAAGGAAAAAAGCGGACTCGACGAACTGTTGCTTACATAGCGACGGCGGCGGTCATCGCCGGCCTTCTCGCCTTCTTCCTCTTGCAGGCCCAAGGCGGCTCCACGAAACCAATCATACTCTACGTGAACCAGGGGAACGGCGTCGTCAACGGATCGAACTTCGGCGAGATGCTGACCTTCGCCTCTTCTAACGGCTTCAACACCGTCTTCTTCCAGGTCTACAGGGCGGGAGTCCCGCTCTTCACTGGAATCGAGCTAAGCTCCTTTGTGAACCAGTCGCACGCTCAGGGGCTGAAGATCTTCTTTGCGCTGTACTTCACAAACTCGTCGCAGCCCCTGCCTGCCACCGTTTTCGGCCTGGGCGAAGACGGGATAAGCCTGGACGTCTCGACGTTGAGCCTCCCGACGCAGCAGAGCCTGCTCGCTGACTTGGCCGCCTGCCACTGCAAGACCGCCATCACCACGACTGACATGACCTCTCCGCTGAGGCCCGACCTCTTGGTTCTCGAAACCTACGGGGCGGCTTCACAGCAGTACATCAGGGACGGCGTAGTTGCTTCCGTTGGTGTCTTCGCCACTTCGAGCCTGTCCGACTTCCAGTCGCAGTTCCGGTACGCTCTAAGCAACAGCGACGGAGTCATGGTCTTCGACTACGCCGGCCTGCTCAAGAGCGGATACCGGACGCCTCTCGAAGCCGCCACAGCCACCCAATCCTAGCGAAAGGGACTAGACCCGACTATCTAGTTGCCGGGAGCGCTTTTATCGAGTGCACTTCTGCACGCTAACCATGGCCAGTTTCGACTCCGAGACGTTCGACGGCGTCGTTTTCAGCAAGATGAGCGAGACTAAGATCCCTAGCATCGCCGCCTCCATCATCGAGAGAGGCGATGTGGTTCACGCCAGAGGCTTCGGGTACAAGGACGTATCCGCGGCGCTGCCTGCGACTGAGCACACACTCTACGGCATAGGATCGATAACGAAGTCTTTCGTGGCCCTTTCCATCGCGAAGCTGGTGGAGGCCGGGAAGATGGATTTTCACGACCCGATCACAAAGTTCCTCCCCCTGAGGCCGAAGGCCTTCCAAGGGGTGGAAATCCATCACCTGCTGAGCCACACCAGCGGGATTCCAGGTCTGGGATCCCTTGAGGTCCTCCTCCTCAGCGCCTTCGGGGAGTACCACCACTGGCTCCCGATATCCAGCCTTGGGGACATGCAATCGTTCATCAGCGACGTTGACGACTGGGCCGAGGCGAAACCGGGCGAGAGACTCTTCTATCTTAATGAGGGGTTCGTCCTCCTCGGAGAAGTTATCGCCCGGGTGAGCGGGAGGCCCTGGTTCGCCTTCGTCACCGAGGAGATACTGAAGCCCCTAGGGATGAACAGGACTTTCCTCAGCAAGGCGGACATCAGCCAGGACCCAGACGTCGCCACTCCCTACCTGATCAGGGGCGCAAAGGTGACCCCGATAGCCGCCCCCTACGGCAGCGGAGGTGCTGGTGGGATAGTGAGCAACGCCTTGGACCTGTCCAACTACGTCAGGATGTACATCAACGAAGGCGAGTTCGAGGGCAAGAGGGTCATCGGCAAGGACGTGCTTTCTAAGATGGAAACCCCCTACGGGAAGTGGCCTGCCGAATACTACGGCGGGGACTCCTACGGCTACGGGTTACAGATAATCCAGAACTTCCGCGGTCACAAAGTGGTCGGGCACGGCGGATCGGTCGACTGCTACACCGCCAACATGAACTTCGTCAGGGATCTGAGGTCAGGAGTCATTCTGCTCGCCAACGGGACAGGATACAGCCTGGGGCGGCTCTCCATGATCGCCCAGTCGCTGCTGGCCGGGGCCGACCCGGATGAGCTTCGAGCCGTCAGGCTGGAGACGCTCCTAAAGAAGCTAGAAGGGCAGTACAAGGCATACAAAGACACGTTGTTTGCCGAGGTCAAGGTCAACGAGAGCTTCCTGATGCTCTCGGGCGAGGACATCGGGAAGGACATAATCCTAGTCCCAGAAGGTGAGGAGGACGGCGTGGCACGGTTCTACACCCTGGATGGCGGCGCGAAGATGGAGGTGACCTTCAGATTCAACAAGCACGGCGTCGAACTGCTTTACGAGCGCTACAGGTACAGGCGGGCCGGCCCCCTGGCAGCGCAACCCTGAGCGCAGGCGGTGACCTGGCCCCGACCACGACTAGCCCTTGTTGACACGAGGTTGCATAGTTTGATAGCTGCAAGCTTATACTGGCTGCTGTCCGCGAAGAACCGCCAATGTCAGACTTCGTCCTGATCCCCGGAGCGTGGCTGGGCGCCTGGGCTTGGAAGGAAGTGATCCCCTCGCTCGAGAAGCGCGGTCATTCAGCCCATCCCGTCACCCTCACCGGCATGGGGGAAAGGGTCCATCTGGCCACCAAGGGCGTGGGCTTGGAGACGGCGGTCCAGGACGTTCTGAACGTGATAAAGTACAACGAGATAGATAATTTCGTGCTCGTGGGTCACAGCTTTGCGGGCAAAGTAGCGTCGGTGGTGGCCGACCGGGCACACGAAAGGGTGAAGAAAGTCATCTACCTTGACTCCTTCAGGCCGCAGAGGGTGAGAACCCCCCAGGGGTCCTTTGACCCCACGGAGGATTTTGGGCCCCAGCCACCGGGCGCGTTCGCAGTCCCCCTCGGAAAGAAAACGGTAGATCTCATCGGGAAGGACGTCAAAGGAAAGGTCAGGGCTTGGATGATGGCCATGGCAACACCCTGGCCCATGAAAATGGCAACGGACCCAGTCGTCCTGTCAAAGAACTACGATGGGGTGAAGGAGGCATACGTCTTCTGCACATTGACAGGAGACCCTGTGGACGACATCATCGCCGGAAAGTGGGGCAAGCTCCAGGGCCCATACCGAGTCATGGAAACCGGCCATTGGCCAATGCTCACCAAGCCGAAGGAACTGGCTGACGCATTGATTGCCCTCTCCAGGGGTTGACCCCGGTCTCAAGAACCGAGTTTCTCGTTCACCAGTATGACATTCACGTTCCGCTGCTTCTCCTCTTCACAGATGAAAATCTTGGACAGGTATGTACCCGGGAACAACCTAAGTAGTCGGTTCGTGGCCGCGGCGGGCATGGTCGAAGCAGGAATAGAGCACATGGTGGGACCGGAAGGCATGGGCTGGAGGGTGGGCGTGTCCATCTTCTCGTTCTTCGCCGCAATAATCGCCGTGATCGTCTGGCTCTTCTTCTATGCCGGGGGATATAACGTCTACCAGAACCTTGCAGTTATCGTGGTGATCTTTCTGGCCTTCGTAGCCGTCATGAGCGCAGTCTGGGCTTCCTGGGGCCTGAAACAGAGAAACTGGTGGCGCGGTTAGGACAAGCCGAAGGAGCCTGTCCTGCCAGGGTATCATACGGACCAAGGTCATCAATCGACTGCCGACGATGAAAGGCTCTTCCACGGCGCCGTAGGAGTCCGCAAACGATTTCAATCTCCACCTACGGAGTTCATGCCAAAACCATTGCACCAAGGCATCGAAGAAGCGACGATCCCTGAACTTCAGACCATGCTCAAGAGCGGAAAGATCACGTCGACGAAGCTCGTCCGAACTTATCTGGGCAGGATCTCAAGAATCGACAGAGCGGGGCCTCGTTTGAATTCGATTGCAGAAATCAATCCCGACGCCCTCGAAATCGCGCGCCGGCTCGACGACGAAAGGCTGGAGCGGGGTCCGCGCGGTCCGCTCCACGGCATCCCGGTGGTCCTGAAGGACAGCATCGCCACAACAGACAGGATGGAAACCACAGCCGGATCGCTCGCGCTGCTCGGGTCTCGTCCCCGGCGGGAGGCCTTCGTCGTCGGGAGGCTTCGTGAGGCTGGGGCGATCATCCTGGGCAAATCGAACCTGAGCGAGTGGGCGAACTTCCGTTCAAGCAATTCCTCCAGCGGGTGGAGCGCCAGAGGAGGTCAGGTGCGCAACCCGTACGTGCTCGACCGCTCTCCGTGCGGATCCAGTTCCGGTTCCGCTGTGGCCGTGGCGGCTAACCTCACCAGCGTGGCTGTGGGCACAGAGACTGACGGCTCAATAGTGTGTCCGTCATCAGTCAACGGCGTTGTCGGAATCAAGCCAACGCTGGGGCTGGTGTCCATGTCGGGGGTGGTCCCTGTCGCCCACAGCCAGGACACCGTGGGCCCCATCGCCAGGACTGTAACGGACGCGGCAATCCTGCTCGGAGCCATGGTGGGTGCCGACAAAGGCGACGCAGCGGCCAAATCAAGCGCCAGCAGACTCCACCGTGACTACTCGGGGTTCCTCGACCGGGCCGGCCTAGAGGGTGCGCGCATTGGCATACCCCGAGAAGGGTACTTCGGCTACAGCGACAAGGCTGACGCGCTAGCCGAGAAGGCCATCAGGCGCATGCGCAAGCTGGGCGCCAAGATAGTCGACCCGACGAACCTCCCCACCGCCAAGCGGATGTCATCCTCGGAGGACGAGCTGACTGTGCTTCTCCACGAGTTCAAGCACGACCTGAACCGCTACCTCTCAGGGCTGGAGTCCTCCCGAGTCCGTTCGCTGATGGATGTAATCGCTTTCAACCAGAAGCACAAGCAGAAAGAGTTGAAGTTCTTCGGGCAGGACCTCCTTCTGAAGTCCCAGAAGACCACCACCCTGAGAGACCGCAGGTACGTGAAGGCGCTGAAGAACGACCGCCTTCTTTCCAGGCAGAAGGGCATCGACCTCGTGATGGACAGGCATCGCCTCGACGCCTTGGTGACGCCGACCACTTCACCCGCCTGGTCCATCGATCTTGTTGACGGAGACCATTTGCTCGGAGGCTCTTCGCAGCCAGCGGCGCTCGCAGGCTACCCCGCGATTACTGTTCCCGCCGGTTTCGCCTTCGGTCTGCCAGTGGGCATCACATTCACGGGAAGGGCCTTCAGCGAGCCGACGCTGATCAGACTGGCGTACGCGTTCGAGCAGGCGACTCACCACAGGATTCCGCCACACTACAGACGCACCATGGTTAAATGAGGAGTAGCGCAGGAATGCGACTGGGGAAACGATGAAAGGGACGTGGATCTGACCACGGAAGCGGGCATGCAGGGAAGTTCAGACTGGAGGGCCTTCTTCAGACGGCACACAGCCGCGCTCGCCATATTCACGGCGGCAGTCGCCCTAGCGTGCGTATGGGGGGTCTACATCTTCCTCTGGTTTGTGTCAAACGCGCAGTCAACCGGGCTGGTGCCATCGTCACTCGCCCTTTGGACGATGGGCAACCTGGTAAGCTTCATTCTGTACACAATTCTCTGGGAGCTCATCTTGGTGGGAATCCCCGTCGTCGTAGCTGCAATAGGGGCATGGGTGTGGTGGAGAAGACTCCCCTACGACGAGAGGCTAGGGTACCGCATGGGCGGGCGCTCCCGCTCCGCCGGTGGCAGCGGCGGTGTCTCTCTTCTGTTCTTTATCGCCCTCTGCGTCAAGGTATACGTCGACGGTAACTGGAACGTCGCGATCTCCGCGTTCACGCTGAACTATGTAGTGTACTCGATGCTTACAATCCTAGAGTTCGTCGTGGTCATCTTCGGGATTCCGGTTGCCATAGGGCTCGCATGGTGGATTCGCCGCGAGATGAAGAAAGCCTAGCTCCCATTAGGGTGCGCACGTAAAAGAAAGGCACTCCCCTAATCGTCGATGAGCCGGCAGGCCCAACTTGAGGTG